>ERZ1106976.426-NODE-426-length-48163-cov-5.386277_pt1 | contig 48163 bp, 38 predicted proteins | sample MGYA00403687_ERZ1106976 | MGnify/ENA primary metagenome ERZ1106976 (study PRJEB35170, sample SAMEA104062446) | human gut metagenome | biome: human gut; feature: human-associated habitat; material: faeces | place: Denmark | collected 2013-02-22 ... | reverse complement strand
CCGGTGAGTATCTCGGGCTTTGCACCGCCCTTGAATTTACGCAGCCTTACCTCGGGCCCCTTGGTGTCGAGCAGGGTAGCTACGGGCTTGCCGGCTTCCTTTGCTATGCGGATTACGCGGTCGTGACCTATCTTGTGGCTCTCATGCGTGCCGTGAGAAAAGTTCTGGCGGGCAACGTTCATGCCGTTGTCTATAAGGGCGCGCAGTATCTTGTCGTCCTTGGTCGCAGGACCCAGTGTGCATACTATCTTTGTTCTTCTCATGTTGTACACTCCGTTCTTGTCTTTAGGCATTATGCCTTTTCTGTTTTTGCGCTATTCTTATTTATTATATCATTTGTCAGGCAAGAAATCAACCCTCGGTTTGTAAATTTTTTGCTAAGGATCGTGAAAAGCATTAACGCGAAGCTTTTACTCCATTTTCACATTGTGAACGTATATAATACACCTTCCCCGGGTAAAATATAAACTGTAAGGTGGAGGGAACACCAAAGCCTCTTAGAATGACAACCGCACCTTTTCATATAATTACCAACCAAACCAGCACCAAACCCCTGTGAGAGATCACAGGGGTTTGGTGTTTCCGGCAGATGTTTCGTTTATCGGAGCCGCAGAATCCCTTTCAAAAGCGGAGTTTGAAATTTTAAGTAAAAAAATAAGACTTTTTAAGTAAACATGCACATGATAAACTCGAAAGATTTAGTCAAAAACACTATTGAATTCTACACGGATATTTGATATACTAGTAATCAATGAGGGCGGAATTTCCGCACCGGTAAATAAAAAAACAGAGAGGTACACACATGAGCTTAGAAATCTTTGGTCAGAGCATTCCTAACATGCCCTGGCAGGACAGACCCGAGGGCTGCAAGGACGTTATCTGGCGTTACAACGCTAACCCGATCATTCCCCGCGACCTGCTTCCCACCAGCAACTCCATCTTCAACTCCGCAGTAGTTCCCTTCGAAAGCGACAAGGGCCACTTCGCAGGCGTATTCCGTGTTGACGACAAGGAAAGAAACATGGCTATCCACGCAGGCTTCTCTGAGGACGGCGTACACTGGAACCTCAACGAAGAAAAGGTTGAATGGATAAACGACGACCCCGAAACTGCAGAAGCTAACCCCTGGCAGTACGGTTACGACCCCAGATGCGTATGGATCGAGGACAGATTCTGGATTACATGGTGCAACGCATACGGCTGGAAGCCTACAATCGGTGTGGGCTGGACAAAGGACTTCAAGGAGTTCCACCAGTGCGAGAACGCATTCCTTCCCTTTAACAGAAACGGTGTTCTGTTCCCCCGTAAGATAAACGGCAAGTACGTTATGTTCAGCCGTCCTTCAGACAGCGGTCACACACCTTTCGGTGATATGTACCTTTCACAGTCGCCCGATATGAAGTACTGGGGCGAGCACAGACACGTTATGGCTCCTATGAAGGGCTGGGAATCACTCAAGATCGGTGCAGGTCCTATCCCGATAGAAACAAGCGAAGGCTGGCTGGTATTCTACCACGGCGTTCTCCAGAGCTGCAACGGCTATGTATACAGCTTCTCAGCTGCTATCCTCGACATCGACAAGCCCTGGAAGGTTAAGTATCGTTGCGCTGAGTACCTTCTCAACCCCAGAGAGTACTATGAGTGCGTAGGCGATGTTCAGAACGTTACATTCCCCTGCGCAGCACTCTGCGACGCTGATACAGGCAGAATCGCTATCTACTACGGTTGTGCAGATACCTGCGTAAGCATGGCATTCACAACTGTTGACGAGGTTGTAGACTACGTTAAGAAGCACAGCAGTGTTTGATTGACCGACAAAGCATAAAACTGTCCCCTCCGCAAAAGCGGAGGGGATTTTTGCGTTATATGCGGCTTAAATCCTGCGGATTATATACCCATTATCTCTTTTTCCTCGGCGGTGAGCTTTGAAGCGTATACCTGATACCCTTCTTCTCCGTAACTGTTCAGAACTATATCCATAACCTCACGGAAAATGTACCGCCTTGCTTTTTCGGGATTTAAAAACAGCTTTTTGTCAAGCGTTTCGCTGCCAACCGTGTGACAGCATACATAAAATATAAATTCACGTTTCGCCGTTATCGTGAAATGTTCGCAGTAGCAATTACCCGTGAACGAATAAACCGGCGGAATATCAAGCTCCCGAAAACGTTCTTCGAGAGCCTTTAATTTTTTCGGCACACTTTTATGCTTGGCAGGCTTATCTGTACCGTAAATTTCACGGCACATACTTCTGTCCGAAATATGATTTTTGTAAATCTGAATGATTACACAGACAAGTGCCATAACCGCTATGACAGAGCCGATTATAAGCAGTACAGCGCCTATCGGTGAATCGGTTATTCTTGAGCCGTTCATATTATACCTCAATGATTGTTAATGCGTGTTTGTGTTTGTTGTATCTGTTGTGTTTGCTGTACTCGTGACGTTATGTACGGGAACGGTGTAATCCTGCGGCTGAATAGGTGCGCCGCAGTGAGGGCAGGCATTGCAGCTGCCTATGGTATAAACGCCTCCGCAGTATTCGCAGGAGGCCTGTTTCATTACGACAGATTGCGGCTGCGGTGCAGTCTGCTGAGGGGCAACGTAGTTGTCGTCAAGCGGCACTTCCTTTGCTCCCTTGTATTTCTTTGCATCGGGGCGGAAGAATACCATAAAGAATGCGTGAACGCAGACGAACAGGAGCATAAACAGTCCTATTCCGAAGGTTTCGCCCTCAAATCTGAACTTCATTACGGTAGGAGTAAGTGCGTTGAAGCTGTCGGTGATAGCGTCATTTACCTTTGTTCCCTCGACAAGCAGCCTCTTGTGCAGATCATTTGTAAAATCGTATGCTACGGATGAAGTAATGATACTGTCGGTATCATCGCCCTGCATACCCTCCCAGTACCAGTTGTTGAATTCGTCATCGGGATCTTTCGGCTGAGAATACACTATCAGCCAGTGCTTTTCGTCATAGAACCGGTTTACATAAAGCTCATAAGCGTACTTCTCAAGGTCGGTATAGTTGTCCTCCCAGTCGGAATTGTACACAGTTATTACCGCAGGAGAAATACCTGTTGTGTTGAAGAAATCCTCAAGTGCGTCGCCGAGCTTCGTTGTATCTCCGAGTACCTGAGCGTCGTCCTGTATGACTATCTGCGAGTTATAATCTACCTTCAGCTTTTCGGGTACGCCGAAAGACGTGAATATCATCAAAAATGCCGCCAGAACAAACGGCACATAGAATATGAGCATTAAAAATCTCAGCTTGCTCGGACCTTTTGATAAATCGGTGTCCGAGTAGACGTAGTTCGGAACGCCGTTTCTGTAGTAGACGAATCTTCTTGCACCGGGGAAATATGTGTGGCTGGTTCTTATTCTGCTTGAGCCGCCTCCCGATGATGAACGGTGTGACGAGCTGTGTGATGAGGAGGAGTGGTGGCTTCCGCCCCCGTGAGAGCCTCCGCCCGATGAGTGTGGCATATTATACCTTCTTTCGTGTAACTTTTGATATTATTCTACCATAAATTAACCGTCAAATCAAGATATAAAGCTATTCTCAGTGACGGCTGAAAGCTGTAAAGCGTTAAAAATCGAATGTAAAGTCGCACGGCAAAAATGTAAAGTCGGTGTATAGTTTGGCTTTGCTATGCGGAATATGCGGCTTTACAAAAACTTTACCGACTTTATACCATTCCTTGCTTTAATGTAAAGTCCGTTGCGACTATAATATGAAATGTAGCCGGGAGGGAAACCGAACGACAGATAAAAAACGTACATAAATATTATGGAGTATCAGGAAAACTCCGAGGGGTATGACCCTTAAGAAAGGACAACAACATGAACAAGAAGTTAATATCACTTATCGCAGGCGCAGCAATAGTTGCTGCAGCAACAGGCTGTTCAGAAACTGCAACAAGCAGCGTAGCAGGCACAGATTCATCTGCATCAGGCACATCTGCAAGCGAAGCATCATCCGCAGAAGCATCATCAGCTGCTACAGAAGAACTCAGCGGCACACTGTCAATGAACGGCTCAACATCAATGGAAAAGGTTATCAAGGCTGTTAACGGTGCATTTATGGAAAAGAACAAGGGTGTAACAGTTAACTTAAACCTCACAGGTTCAGGTACAGGCATCCAGGAAGCGTCAGAAGGCAAGTGCGACATCGGTAACTCATCAAGAAAGCTCAAGGACGAAGAAGCTGAAAAGCTTGACGCTACGGTAGTAGGACTTGACGGTATCGCTCTCGTAGTAAACCCCGTAAACAAGCTCGAAGACATCACACTTGAGGATCTCGCTAAGGTTTACTCAGGCGAGATCACAAACTGGAAGGAGCTTGGCGGCGATGATAAGTCAATCGTAGTTATCGGCCGTGAGGACGGTTCAGGTACAAGAGACGGTTTCGAGTCTATCGTAATGGGCGACAAGGAACCGAAGTACGCACAGGAGCTTGAGTCTACAGGTTCAGTTATCAACGCAGTAGCAACAACAGACGGCGCTATCGGTTACGCTTCACTTGCAAACGTTGACGAAACAGTAAAGGCACTCAAGATCGGTGGTGTTGAAGCTACAGAAGAAAACGTAAAGAGCGGCGCTTACGAAGTACAGAGACCCTTCATCTGCGCAACACTCAAGGGTTCCGATAACAAGCTCGTTAACGCTTACCTTGACTTCATTCTCTCAGAAGAAGGTCAGGCACTCGTACTTGCACAGGGTGCAGTTCCCGTAAAGTAAAAAACAAGTCGATAATTCCTATACAGTAAGCACTTTTCCGGTAGCAATCCGTTACCGGAATTTGCTGTATAAGTATGTATAGCCCTGAAAGGATGGTTTACTTGGAAAAGACAAGCGGCGCAGCAGTTGCGGTAGGCTCAGTCGGAAAGCAGAGATCTGCTATAAGAAATAAAAAATCGGGATTCACAAACGTTACAGAGCGTGTAATGAAGTACATATTTACCGTGTGTGGGATCACAGCGGTAGCGTGCGTCCTGATGATAACAATTTATATGATAATATCGGGTGCTCCCGCCATCGGAAAAATCGGCTTGACCGATTTCCTGTTCGGCGACACATGGTACGCAAAGAAAGAACAGTTCGGTATCCTCCCGCTGATTCTCACATCGGTATTCGGTACTCTCGGCGCAATAGTGATCGGTGTTCCGATAGGACTTCTCACAGCGGTGTTCCTGTCCGAGCTTGCTCCTAAGACTATGAAGAACGTAGTAAAGCCTGCGGTCGAGCTTCTTGCGGGTATCCCGTCGGTTATATACGGTTTGCTCGGCGCAAATCTTGTAAAGCCGCTTATGTACGCACTTGAGGAGGTCATTTATGCTAATGATCCTACACATCAGTTCACAGGCGGCGCAAACCTTGCAAGTGCCATAATCGTACTTGCTATAATGATACTTCCCACTATCATAAACATTTCGGAGAACGCAATATCCGCCGTTCCTTCCGAATACAGAGAGGCAAGCTACGGACTGGGAGCAACCAAGATACAGACTATCTTCAAGGTAGTTATCCCCGCCGCAAAATCGGGTATTGCGTCCGGTGTCGTTCTCGGTGTCGGCAGAGCGATAGGTGAGGCAATGGCTATCATCCTTGTTGCAGGCAACAGCGCAAATATGCCGGAGCTGTTCTCATCGGTAAAATTCCTCACAACAGGTATCGTTGCCGAATTCCCGTATTCAAGCGGACTTCACAGAGAGGCACTCTTTGCGATAGGACTTGTGCTGTTCGTATTCATTATGATAATAAATCTGATACTCAACGGTATACTCAAAAATGGTGGCAAAAAGGAAAAAGCGGCAAAGACCGCAGGAAAGGCGTGATAGATTATGGCAAAAGCAGTTACAAATTCTCTTACTAAAAAGCGCAGAAGAGTAAGCGACATCGTGCTGAAGGCTCTGATTTTTCTTTCGTCCGGCATAGTCGTTGCGCTGACGCTCGGTATGATTATATACATAGCCGTAAAAGGCACAGATGGAATGAGCCTGAACTTCCTTACAACTCCGGCGTTCTCATATCCTTATGAAAACTACGGCGTACTCGGCAATATAATCAATACGCTTTATCTTGTAGTGATTACGCTTATCATCGCAACGCCTGTCGGTGTAGGTGCGGCAATATATCTTACCGAATACGCAAAGCAGGGCAGACTTACAAGAATAATCGAATTCACTACCGAAACGCTTGCAGGTATCCCCTCAATTATATACGGACTTTTCGGCAGTGTGTTCTTCTACAATATCTTCAAGGTAAACTACTCACTGCTTACAGGTGCGCTGACATTGTCAATAATGGTACTGCCCACCATAATCCGTACCACGCAGGAGGCGATAAAGACCGTTCCTATGGGCTACAGAGAGGGTGCTGTCGGACTTGGCGCACCTAAGTGGCATACTATAAGGACCGTTGTTCTTCCAAGCTGTATAGACGGTATACTGACCTCGGTAATCCTGTCCATAGGCAGAATAGTAGGCGAGTCTGCGGCACTTATCTTTACAGCGGGTATTGCCGCTGAGGTAGGTATAAATTCGCTCGGCGATATTTTCGGCAAGGTGATGAATCAGGGCGGTTCGCTCACTGTTCAGCTTTACCAGTACGCACAGCGTGGCGGTGCCGAAATGAAGTACGCATTCTCTACAGCGCTTGTACTGCTTGTAACAGTGCTTATTATCAATATATGCGCAAAGCTGGTCGCTTACAGAATAAGAAAGAAACGCTCGGTATAATGCCGTAAAAGAAAAGAGGATAAACAATGTCAGATATAATCGTACCTCAGAGCGATGTGAAGCTCTGTACAAGAAATGTAAATCTATATTACGGAGAAAATCACGCTCTCAAGGACATAAACCTTGATATAAAGACAAATAAGATAACCGCCTTCATCGGTCCTTCGGGCTGCGGCAAATCCACATATCTGAAAAGCCTTAACCGTATGAACGATCTTGTGCCGGATTGTAAGATAACAGGCCGGTTCCTGCTTGACGGCGAGGACATCTACGCTGATGGTGTTGATACAAACGTACTGCGCCGCAGGATAGGAATGGTGTTCCAGAAGCCCAACCCCTTCCCGATGAGCATTTACGATAACATAGCATACGGACCGAGAGTACACGGTATAAAGAGCAAGGCAAAGCTTGACAGGATAGTCGAGGAGAGCCTTATCGGTGCGGCTGTTTTTGACGAGGTAAAGGACAGACTTCATAAATCCGCACTCAGCCTTTCGGGCGGCCAGCAGCAGAGAATCTGTATCGCAAGAGCTATCGCCGTTCAGCCTGAGGTCATTCTTATGGATGAGCCTACATCGGCACTCGACCCTGTATCGACGCTTAAAATCGAGGAGCTTATGAACACGCTCAAGGAAAAGTACACGGTAGCTATTGTAACTCACAATATGCAGCAGGCAACAAGAATTTCGGATTACACGGCATTCTTCCTTGTAGGAGAAATGGTCGAGTACGCACCGACAGAAGAACTGTTCTCACGTCCCGTTGATAAGCGGACGGAAGATTATATCACAGGACGTTTCGGTTGATTTTATACGTTATGTGTGATATTATATTAGAAAGGGCAAACAGAAATGAGAGAAACATTTGAACATAAGCTCGGAAAGCTGAATAACGACCTTATCCGTATGGGCGGAATGATAGAGGAGGCGATAGCTTCAGCTATCACAGCACTGCGTGACAGCGATGCCGTTCTTGCAAAAAAGGTAGTAGACGGTGACAGAGCGGTAGACGAGGAAGAAAAGAACATCGAGAGCCAGTGCCTGTCTATAATACTTCGTGAACAGCCTGTCGCAAGAGATCTCCGTAAGGTTTCAGCGGCACTCAAAATGGTGACAGATATGGAACGTATAGCCGACAATGCCGCAGATATTGCGGAGATCAGCCTTACCGCAGACGTATCCGCTATCATGCACATAGTAAAAGAGATTCAGACTATGAGCGAAAAGGTAATAATAATGGTTTCGCACTCTATAGATTCATTTGTAACAACCGATATGGAGCTTGCGAATGAAACGATAAAGGCTGACGATGAGGTTGACGAGCTGTTCGTTTCTATAAGAAACCGCATAGTAGAGCTTATAAAGAGCGAGCATTGCAGCGGCGATGTTGCGGTCGATGCCCTTATGATAGTAAAATATCTTGAAAGAATAGCCGACCATGCGGTAAATATCTGCGAGTGGGTGGAATTCTTCAAGACGGGAGAATACAAGAATACCCGTATTATATAAACTTTGGAGGCTGATACAATGGCTGAACGTATCTATATTACAGAGGACGATGACAGTATAAGAGAGCTTGTGACGGTCGCTCTTTCGGCTTATTCATACGAGGTGGAGAGCTTTGTCAGTGCGGAGGATTGTCTTGCCGCAACCGAAAAGCAGGTGCCGGATATATTCCTGTTCGACATAATGCTGCCGGGTATGGACGGTGTGCAGGCAGTGAAGATTCTTCGTGAAAACGAGCAGACAAAGAATACGCCTATACTTATGCTGACAGCAAAATCAGCCGAGATAGACAAGGTGTTCGGGCTTGAAAACGGCGCAGACGATTATCTCACAAAGCCCTTCGGAATTATGGAGCTTGCCGCAAGAATAAAGGCGCTTTTAAGGCGTTCCGGCAGAAGCACATCAGACAGTGCTTCCGATAAGATTACGGCAGGCGGCATAACGGTAAACACATCTCTCAGAGAGGTTAGCCGTGACGGCAGACCGATAGAGCTTACGCTGAAGGAATACGAGCTTCTTTTGTATCTTCTTAAGAACAGGGCAAGAGTTGTCAGCCGTGAGGAGCTTCTCACGAAAGTGTGGGGCATAGATTTTGTCGGTGAAACAAGAACGCTCGATATGCACATAGGAACGCTCAGAAAAAAACTCAGCGATGATGCCGAGAACGCTCATCTTATCAAAACGGTAAGAGGAGTAGGCTACAGATTTATAGGAGAATAACAGGAGGACGTACAGATGAAAAAAGCACTTATAGTACGTTTTCTTATAGTAATTGCGATAGTTATGTCGGTGTGCGTTGTATCTGCTACCGCACTTCTTTCAAGCACGGAGCAGAACGTCAGAAAAAGCGATATGCTGACTTCTCTCGGACTTATCCGTGTGATATATGAGGACGAAGCTAACCACGACTATGACCTTGCGAACAGATTAAGCTCACTTGTCGGCAACGCCAGAGTGAGCTTTATCAATAAGGACGGAACTGTATTTGTAGATACCTATATCGATGGTGAGCCGGACGATAACCACAGCACCCGTGAGGAGATAAAGCAGGCAGAGCTTACAGGAAGCGGAGTAGCCGTAAGATATTCAAAGACGCTCGGCAAAAATCAGATCTATGCCGCTATGAAGGTTAAGGATGACGATATAATCAGAATAAGCTACAATATAAACAGCTATATGGATTTTGCGTCAATGTTCATAGCGCCTATGCTGATAGCCGCCGCAATAGGCATAATAGCAGGACTTATAGCGGTCAGCAGTGTTGCCCGCCAGATAATGAAGCCGATAAACAGCATATCAAAGGCTATGAGCGGCATGAAATATGTCGGTGACGAAAAAATCTCTGCAGAACTTGAGGAGATACCGTCGCATAAGTACCCCGAGCTTGACGAATTTGTCACAATGTTCAATTTTATGCGTAAAAGCATACAGGATAATATGAAGACGCTTGAAGACGAGCGTGAAAAGGAACGCTTCATACTTGAAAGCCTTCAGGACGGTGTAATTCTTTACGATAACGATCTTTCGGTAATTTCGATAAACCGTGCCGGACTAAAGCTGCTCGGTGCTTCTGATGAAAACTGTGCTTCAACCGTACCCGAGCTTGCAAGAAAGCCCGAGATAATCAGCGGAGCGGAAAAAGCGGCAAACGAAGACAGGACGGTAACTATAGAAAGCACAGTTGACGGCAGGATCTTGCTCGTGCAGGTATTCCCCGTATCCAAGAGCGGAATAGACGCAATGCACGGCGGACTTATGGTTATCCGTGACGTTACCGACAAGCGTATGTCCGAACAGCTAAAAGCCGATTTCTTTGCAAATGCCGGTCACGAGCTGAAAACGCCGTTGACGGCAATTTCGGGCTTTGCCGAGCTTCTTGAAAACGGACTTGTGCCTAAGGATAAGAAGGATTATTACATCGGAAAAATTCTTACCGAGGCAAAGAGAATGTCAACAATCATCAGCGACATTCTTGAAATATCCTCCCTTGAAAATAAGACCACAGCCGAGGAAGTGACCGACTGTAAGCTGTCCGAGATATGCACAGCGGTAAAGGAATGTCTGGAGCCTGCGGCTTCTGCAAAGAACGTCACGATAGAACTGTCAGGCGACAGCTTTACCGTCCGTGCCGCATACAAGCACATATACGAGCTTGTCGAAAACATAGTCAGCAATGCCATAAAGTACAACAAGGACGGCGGCAGAGTAGAGATAACGCTTCACGATGTGGGTGAGACAGGCTGTATCTATGTAAGGGATAACGGCATAGGCATCCCTAAGGAGTCGCTTAATCGTGTATTTGAGCGTTTCTACAGAGTGGATAAGGGCAGAAGCACCAAAGAGGGCAGTACCGGTCTGGGTCTTTCCATAGTAAAGCATATCGTCAACTGCTACGGCGGCACGGTGACTCTTGACAGCGAGCTTGGCAAAGGAACGCTTGTCTGCGTAAGACTGCCTGTTGCAAAGAATATTTCGGAGTAAAGCAACATACAATCATACGCATATTCAGACCCCATTATTTTCTTTTGTTCAAAACGAAGAAAATAATGGGGCTGTTTTTTTACATTTTAGCAAAATTAACAGAAATTTTGCAAAAATCAAATTGACATTGTATAATTTTGATGATATAATAATTACATTAAACTGCCTTTTTGTGTATAATTCTACAGTTTTACCGTAAATGCGACAGCTTATATAATTTAATATAATTCGTGGCTACACACAAAAACGATGGTTTTATTGCACTGTTTCACAGTAATATAATATCATATGAATATCCGTTGCAAAATATAATTCATAAACGGATTTAAATAAAGGAGGAACCGTTATGGCATTTATTGACGTGGTGGAATGGTCCCCACAGGACAATGCGGAATTTGCATATCGCTTTCCGCACAGCAATCTCAGTACATATACTCAGCTTATAGTACATGAGTCGCAGGAGGCTGTACTTTTTTCAAAAGGACAGATACTCGGAAAATTCGGACCCGGAAAGCACACCCTTTCCACTCAGAACCTTCCGTTATTAAGAAATCTGTACGGCATACCCTTCGGCGGAAAGAATCCGTTCATGGCGGAGGTCTGGTTCGTAAACAAGGTAGCTCCGCTCAACATCGACTGGGAAACATCTTCGATGAGATTTATGGATCCCGACTACGGACAGATGCTGCCGCTTGTGGCAAAGGGAAGATACGGTCTTAAGGTGACCGATGCCGAGCGTTTTCTTGTAAAACTGGTGGGAACACTGCGTTCTTTCACCTCTGCAGAGCTTACCGATCATTTCAAGGGAGCTATGATTTCCAAGACAAACTCGACTATCGTTGCATTTATGACAGCCAACCGTGTCGGCATAAATACAATAGCTATGCACCTTGACGATCTTTCAAGGTTCATAAAACAGCCTATGGCTGAGTTCTGGGAGGAATACGGCTTTGAGCTGGCAGGCTTCTATATCACTGAGGTAAATCTCGATACCTCGTCTGCCGAGGGTCAGAAAATCGCAGAGGCTATGTCGGATCGTTCCGCACAGGCTATCGCCGGCTATACATGGCAGCAGAAACAGTCGTTTGACGTTGCCGGAAAAGCAATGGATAACAACTCTTCTATGGGTATTCTCGGTGTCGCTATGATGACAGGTGCGTTCTCAGGAAACAATTCTATGGGCAGCGCTATGATGCAGCCTCAGCCCGTTCAGCAGTTCGGCGCTCCTCAGGGTATGGGTTACGGTGCTCCTCAGGGTATGGGCTACGGCGCTCCTCAGGGACAGGGCGTGCAGAGAAGAGAGGTATTCTGCTCCAACTGCAGTAAGAAATTCTCCACCGAGTCCGCCTTCTGCCCTTATTGCGGCAACAAATACAATCCCTGCCCCATGTGCGGAGCCGATAATTCGCCCAACGCAACAAGATGTGTAACGTGCGGCTCGGTACTAAGTCAGAATGCCGTTAACGAAAACGTCTGCCCGAAGTGCCACAAGCCTGTTCAGCTCGGACAGAAGTTCTGCCCTGTCTGCGGAAATAAACTGCAGTAATTGTAGGGAGGTAATTATGAAAAAACGTAATTCGTCCGTATTCGGTTTGATCGCCTTTGTAGTCGGCGCATTGATAATAGTGCTTGCCTATATACTTCTGATGCCGCTGTTCTCGTTCAATCCGGTGGCATACACCTTTTCATTCGTAAGCATTTTATTGACATATATTTTGTTTTTCCTGCCGATGTTTTTCGGCCCGTTCACAGGCGATGTCGCAGGCACTGTTCTCGGAGGAATGTTTTATTATCGTGGGTTGACGATATATGCGTTGCTTTCGGCTGTCAATATTGCACTGGTATTTGTCTTTATGCCACTTGCGGTTTCGATAATAATACAGTGCATAGCTCTGTTTGTTCTTCTTTTGTGGGCTTTCCTCGGGCAGGTCACGAAGGAGCATATAGACGACTCTCTCCGTAACGAAGAGGTAAAGAAGTCCGTTGTGACGGAGCTTCGTAACAGAGCTGCAAAGCTTACTGCAATGACATCTTCTCTCGAAAGTGAAAACAAGATCCGTGCAAATGCAAGAAAGGTCGAAGAAAATATGCGTTACCTTTCTCCGAGCGATAACCCCGAGGCCCGTGAGATTGAGCTGCAGATGCTCGCAAAGCTGAATGCGATATTAAACGATCCGCTTCTTACATCATCTGCAGGAGCCGAAAATGCGTCACTCAGCGGCAAGTTCAATGAGTTCGATGTTCTTTACAAAGAACGTAAAAGTATATTATAAGAAAAGAGGATTGAAGATATGACAGGCAAGGTATTCAATACATCTTCCAATATTTATCAGGATCAGGCTAAAATTCTTTTTGATTATTATAAATCCGCCGCAGAAACCATAGTAGCGGCGGAAATGCAGGAAGAGCAGAACATGAAGGATCTGGTCATGCAGAAGAATCAGATGATAGATGCTCGTGACAAGGCGAAGAAAATGTCAACGATTATGTTCTGTCTGCTCATCACCTTCCCCGTAGGCATAGCACAGCTTCTTAAAAGTAAGAAATATCAGCAGGAGGTAGACCGCTTTGACGGCCTTATTGCCGAATGCAACGAACGTCACCGCAATATACGCAGGGACTATAAGGTCGAAAAGATCGGCGTTGTTTATGTTCCTGTAGCGACAAAGGTTCCGTTCGAGGATAAAAGCATTGTGCTTGATCATACAGGCTGCGTGGAAGACACCGACTTCAAGCTCAATATCCTCAATCAGCCCGATGATTTTCAGGATTCCGTTCAGCAGCTTTCCGATGCGCTTGAAACCATTCCCGTTGTCGAAAGCAACAGCTCGGCAGAAAGCGTCAACACCTCAGACTACTCCACATCTATACAGAACGTTACACTGTACGACTATATGGGAAATATAGACCGTCAGGTAAGAAATATCAGCTTCCTGCTTTCCGACAGCAGCAACGCCTCCGTAAGACTTCCTATCGTCAGCCCCGACAGCAGGGATTCGGAATATCTGCATGAATATTCGACCACTGATATAGGCGCACACGATTCGATCAACGTATTCGATGTTGACTTTGAAGAGCGCCTTGAAAAGTTTGCTTCGCTCAACGCTCTGAAGGATCAGATAAAATCGACCGGCGACTCCGACAGCAACGAGTACATCAAGCGCCTTATGAAGCGTCTTGCGGACTCCGTACAGATGCTTACAAAATCAAAGATTTCCTCGCAGAGCAAGCTTGCGAACTATACATCCTCCATATTCAATCTTGTTCTGAAGTCAGGATATACTCAGTACTCACCCACTCTTGAAGCGGAAGAGATCGAGAGAGCCAGAGCCGAGAGCTTTTTCGATTATCATACCGCTGTCAACGATTATGTTCCGTTTAACCTCAAGGCAAGCTCGCAGGTAAAATACGAGCTTTTCTCAGACAGCTGGATTGCCGAGGACGGCTCAAGAACCTCTATGCCGTTTGGTATGCACCAGATTGACGAAGAAATATTTATGCCTGTAATAGCCGCTCTTATGGAAGAAAACCGTGTAGAGCGTCTGAAGATATATAACAACATAGACGATCAGAAGAGAATGTATGTCGAAAGATGGAAGTCCGAGATAGGCAACTACTTCAGAGATAACCGTAAGACTGCGGACGATCTGATTACTCATATGCGTGAAACGTATGCAAGCTATATGAACGCATACAATATGTATCAGTCACTGGTTAAGACCAGCGATTCCATGAAGCAGGGCAAAAATATGGCTGAAAGCATCTCGAACAGCGAGGTTGCCGAAAACGATGCCCAGGCAGAGATGATTGCAGGATTTGAGGCACAGGCAAACCAGTGCAATCAGCAGCAGGAAGAATTTGCAGACTTTATGGATCGTGTAAACGAAAGCATAGACGAAAGCACAAAGCAGTTCGAATATATAGAATATTACGAAGGCTCTCTGAGAGATTCTATGGCGCACGATACGGCAATAGCTTTCTCCGACATCAATTCGCTCGATATGCGTCACAGAAATCTTGTCGGCGTAAGCCCGTTTGTTGCGGATAAGGCCGTACTCCTCCCCGAACCTGTTGTAAGTCCCGATGTATATGACAATCTCGGCAAGGATCTTGTCCGTATGGTCAACGATAATATCGGATCGCCTTATTCTTCCGCCCCGCTTTACGGCAATCCCAGCGATGACAGCGGTAACGTTGCTGAGGGCAGCAATATGTACGACTCACTGCTTGACGAAGCTTCCGTTGCACCCGGCTTTGCTCAGCCCGAGCAGAATGCTCAGCCCGAGCAGAACGCTCAGCCGGAGCAGGATACATCTTCCGCCGAAGCTCCGGTAAATGATGCTTCCGTTACCGAAGATACAAACGGCGCATCACAGGTGCAGGAAGGAACCGAAAACTCCGCCTCACAGCAAACAGATCCCTCAACGGATACAAATGAGGAGGGATAAGTATGGCTGAATTTGATTTTGTTGTTGATACAACACCAATGGCTGAAACAGTTTCGTCCGTCTCCAATCACGTTACGGCGACCACTGCGGCTGTTGTTGCGATGCAGACAGCGGTAATAGCCTCTGAAAAAGCGTCTGCCAAAAAAATATGCAACAACGTTGACGCAGGCTTCCACAGCCTTATCCGTTCTCAGCTGTCTATGAAAATATCGGTTGCGTATACCGAAATGCAGGCAAAGCTGGCGTTACTTCTTGAATACAGCAAGACGCTCAGAAAAACAAGGGATCGTATGGAATCGGATTTCAACCGTGTAAAAAGACAGTATTCCCAGATTTTCAAAGGCCTTGACAAAGCACTGGCAAACCGCATATCACAGCTTGACAAGAATGCCGTTGCAATAAGCGGAACCAGACAGAAGACAATACTCGGTATGTTCGAGCATCACATCCCGGAGGTTATCGTAACGTCCGGCGAGGTAGATAATACGAAGCAGAAAATTGCGGTTTCCAGGATTAAGGAAAAGACCGCAGGATCGCTTGACAATCTTTCGGGAAAGGTGAGCGAGAATCAGCTGTACAGATCTCTTATGGATACAATGCTGGACGACAGCAGCACCGAAAAAATGACTCAGGAATATATACCCGTGATATATTCCTCAAAGCAAAGCTCGCTGGTAGAGGATTCGTATGTGCTTAGCCTGAACTTCCCCGACTATCTTTCCGAGCAGGCAAAGAACAGCATAAGCCTTAATATCCTTAATCGTGAAGACTTGTTTAAAGATGATAAGAAAAGCGATTTTGAAAAAAGCACCATATCCGATGAATTCCAGTCTCTTATTTCATCATCGGCGGTAGACCGCAGAGTTGCTGAGCAGATGATGAGGCTGTTCCGACAAGGAGGCTGCTGATGAGTTATATTCAGACTTTTTCAAGTGTGCTAAACGTGTCGGGTTCGGTGACCGTACATTATCCGCCGAGCGAACACGGCGGCACGGTAACGGAATATTATCAACAGAACGTTCCGGTAAATATGAATGTCACAGTAAACACTGCGCCATTCGATCAGAGCGTTCAGTCCGCAAATTATCACGTTGACGGTCTTACTGCGTCCGTTGCGGCAATGAATGCGGCAAATTGTGCGGCTATCGCCGAATGCTCCGAACAGGTTTCCGACGGCATAATAAGCGGATTCTATAATCTGATCCGTAATGATATTTCCACGAAGAAAGCCGAAACAAACACATTGCTCCAGACAAAGACGGCACTTTTGCTGGAACACTCAAAAGCTGTTACTTCTATGCACAGCAGAATGCTCAAGGATTTTGAACGTGAGAAGGCTAAATACAGTGCCGTTATTTCCGAGCTTGACAAAGAGCTTGAAAGACGTGTTACCGAGCTTAATAAGCCTGCGTTCAGAATAGGAAAAAAAGTAAAGCAGGAGCTTCTGGTAGCGCCATTCTTGTCGGCGGCTGCCGAAACCGCCGATTCGCTCGGCAGTCATGGCGGTTCGGGAGAAAAGATAGCGATAAGCGGCATAAGGGAAAAGGTTTCCGGAGTTTTGCAAAGACTCGGAGATCTGCTGTTCAATAATCTTCATTACCGTGAAGAAATGCGTAATGCCTTATGGAACAGGAGCGTTGAACAAGACGAACAGCAGGCTTATATACCTGTTGCATACTGCGTTTCGGAAGGTCTGGAAAGCAGTCAGGTAGTCAGCAGATGCTTTTCGTCTGACGTTACCGGAAAAGAACGGATCCTTGAGGCGACAAGTACATATTTAAAGGAAAACGGCAATGTAAGCAGACCGATACCGGACGATGAGCTGAATCTGATAGAGCAGGCTTTTTCAAATATGGTACAGGATAATTACACAGGATTATCCGATCGTAATGAATTTCAGGAACGTGTTTATTCCGAAATGCTTAGAATGTGGAAATCAGACTGCCCTAACATCAAACAGGTTTAATACTTGATTCAGGAGGAACAAATGAATACTTTAAACGAGATCAGATTTGACGATAAGGATCTTTTCTTCAATGACAATATTGTGAAAACAAGCATTCTTCCGCAAGGCACAAAGGACTTGAAAAGAAATATAAAGGTACAGGCGAATTCTGTTTTTGAAGGAAGCGTTTTCGGCAATAACGTTGAGATAGAAGACGGCGGCGTAATATTCAAGGGTGCGGTATTTGCTAACACCGAGCTTCATGTCGGCACCGATATATCCGGTACGGTAAAATTCAACAAGGCCGTTGCCGGTGCGCAAAGCATAGCGGCTCTTGTGGTGAAGGGCAGGGTGCTTTTCTGCTCCGATGTCAACGCACCGACCGTAAGGCTTAAAAACTGCTATATAGGCGGCAGCGTTTTCGGCAACGAGGTATATCTTGAAAACTGTGTTGTACTTGGCGGCGTGTTCGCAACAAAGAGCGTCAACATCATAAACAGTGTATTCGGCACATTCAATGCGCCCTGCATCGAGATTTCAGGCGTGAATTATATGCTGTATCCTGCGGCGTTTTCAATCGAGCCTCTTGCGTTTTTACCGCAGACAGAGCTTTATAATATTTCTATGGCACATCTCGGAGCCTTGTATAAAGGCGAGCCGGAAAATGAGAATACCGGCAAGATCCGTATGGATATTGACGACGATCATCAGCGTACAGTATTGCTTGACAATGATGACGGCTCGACAACGACCGTAAACAGCTACTCTGTTTCGGGCAGAGTGCTTGTAGCCGATCTTATAGATTTCGAGAAGCTCGAAAACCATTTCCTTATCGGTGCAGGAGCGCTTAACAGCCAGATTCTCAAAGCGTATTCGCTTACAAGGGCTGACGGCGAGAAAAAGGAGCTGACTGTAGAGAATATTGCCGACTTCTTCTTCAAGATAATTTCGGGTGCCGTTCAGATACAGGACATCAGCGGAGAAATCAGCTTCAACGATCTTAAAAAGGCATTTGAATAATAGAAAACGCCTGAAGGCGCAAAGATGCGTGTTTTCAGCGCTTTATAGCCTGTCTATGTGAAATTTACGGTTGCCGACGCTTGACACAGCGTTGCATTTATGATACACTAAACATATAATGAAGCATAAGTGCAAAGACCGTGTATGGCAAGAGTACCCGGAAAATGAAGTCTTACAGAGAGCTGTGTCAGGTGAAAGACGGCAGACGGATTTACGGTGAAGTGCGGCTGTACGGATTTTTATCCGGGTCGGCAGAGGGAACGTTCAGGTTTATCAGTATCTCTGCCCGTGTAGTCTGCGTTAAAGACATAAAGGGAGTGTAAGCTCCAAAGCGAAGTGGAACCGTGATAGAAATATCGCCTTCGTCTGTTATGCAGACGAGGGCGTTTTTATTTTCGGAGAAGGGTAGGAAACATATGTTCGATAAAATTAAAGCGGATATAAAATCGGTCAGAGAACGAGATCCTGCCGTAAAGAGCGATCTCGAGGTGTTTTTCCTGTATCCCAGCTTCAAGGCTGTAAGGGCATACCGCAGGGCGCATAAATGGTACCTTAAAAAGCATTATTTCATTGCAAGGTGGATATCACAGCGTGCTTTGCGAAAAACGGGTATAGAGATACACCCCGGCGCAACGATAGGAAAGGGCTTGTTCATCGACCACGGAAGCGGCGTTGTAATAGGCGAAACTACCGAGATAGGCGACTACTGCACGCTTTATCAGAACGTAACGCTCGGCGGTACGGGTAAAGATACCGGTAAACGTCACCCCACGCTCGGCAACAATGTAATGGTAGGCTCGGGAGCAAGGGTTCTCGGTCCTTTCAAGGTGGGCGATAACGCAAAGATAGCCGCAAATGCCGTTGTGCTGTCGGAGGTACCGCCTAACTCAACTGCGGTCGGCGTTCCTGCAAGGATAGTCCGCCGTGACGGTCAGAGGGTAAATGCCTGCGACCTTGACCAGATACACATTCCCGACCCTGTGGCACAGCAGATATGTGCCTTGCAGAGCAGGCTTGAAACAATGCAGAGCGAGATAGACCTGCTAAGAGAAGAACTTAAAGAAAACAATATTAAATAAAAGCGAGGATAAGAAAATGCAGTTATATAATTCATTGTCACACAAAAAGGAAGAATTCGTGCCGAATGTTGAGGGCAAGGTAAATATGTACACCTGCGGACCTACCGTGTACCACTTTGCACACATAGGCAATCTGCGCAGCTACATTATGGAGGACGTGCTTGAAAAGTACCTGCGCTATGTCGGTTATGATGTAAAGCGTGTAATGAACATTACCGATGTAGGACATCTGACAAGCGACGGCGACACAGGCGATGACAAGATGCTGAAGGGCGCAAAGCGTGAGCATAAGACGGTTATGGAGATAGCGAAGTATTACACAGACGCTTTCTTCGAGGACTGCACGAAGCTGAACATCAAGCGTCCCGATGTTGTAGAGCCTGCAACGCACTGTATCGCAGATTTCATCAAGGTGATTTCTTCCCTTATCGAAAAGGGCTACGCTTACGAAGCAGGCGGAAATATCTATTTTGATACCTCCAAACTCGAAAAGTATTATGTTTTCAACGATTTCAAGGAGGAAGACCTTGCGGTTGGCGTTCGTGAAGGCGTTGAGGAGGACGGCAACAAGAGAAACAAGGCAGACTTCGTTCTGTGGTTCACAAAGTCAAAGTTTGACGCTCAGGAGCTCAAGTGGGACAGCCCGTGGGGAGTAGGATACCCCGGCTGGCATATCGAGTGCAGCTGCATAAGTATGAAGCATCTCGGTGAATATCTTGACATTCACTGCGGCGGCATCGACAACGCATTCCCCCACCACACAAACGAGATAGCACAGAGTGAGGCTTATCTCGGTCATAAGTGGTGCAACTACTGGTTCCACGTTCACCACCTCAATACAAACAGCGGCAAGATGAGCAAGTCGAAGGGTGAATTCCTTACGGTATCCCTGCTTGAAAGCAAGGGCTACGACCCCGTGATATACCGTTTCTTCTGCCTGCTGTCACACTACAGAAAGTCGCTCGTATTCACTTACGAGAATCTTGATAATGCAAAGGGCGCATACGAAAAGCTGGTCGCTAAGATAGCACAGCTTTTAAAGGCAGAGCAGGGCGAGGTTGACAAGGCGGCTTACGATAAGCTCCGTGAGGGCTTCACCGCCGCTATGGATAACGATATAAACACATCGCTTGCAATCACTGCGCTGTATGACGTATTAAAGGCTGACGCAACACCCGCAACAAAGCTGGCGCTTATCGCCGACTTTGACAAGGTGCTTTCGCTGTCGCTTATCGAAAAGGCAAAGGCGGTAAACGAAAAGCCTGCCGATACAAATGATGAGCTTCCTGCCGAAATTCTTGAGCTTGCCGAGCAGAGAAAGCAGGCAAGAAAGGATAAGAACTTCGCGCTTGCCGATGAGCTTAGAGATAAGATAACCGCAATGGGCTACACCGTCGAGGAAACAAGACAGGGAACGGTTATAAAGAAGAAGTAAGCAGGTTAATATGGCAAAAACGAGAGGCTGTTCTTTATTCAGGAGCTTCCCACATTAACATTCACCGCAGTGTTTCCACTGCGGTGCTTTTGCGTTTGTGGTTGCACTGTCGGGGCAGTTATGGTAAAATGTAAGTACAATATAATACGGGAGGCAGTTATGAATAATATTGATAAGCTCACGCAAAAAATATTCAGCAAATTCAATGACGATTCGTTATTCTATTGCAATATATATCTGACCGGAACGGAAGAAAAAATGCGGTTGTTCTCTTTGATATGGAAGGTTTCATTTTAAAGGTTTGCCTTGACAAAGTTAAAACCGAATATACAATGCCTGAAGACAGCTATGTGCTTGTCTATGAGATGTGCATTGATGAAAATGAAAATGTGATTCATTTCTCAGTATGGAGCGAAGAACGAGGTGATGAAGATTTTGAACTGAAGTTTGATCGGGCAAATGCGGAAATGATGCCGTGCAGGAAAACATATAACTCCGATGGCGTATGGGCTATAGTAGTTTGTATGGCGGCTAATATATATGACAGATACAGCTTTGATGAAACTTTTATCAGCGAAGCTGAGCGTAATTACCTACCGCTTGTGCTTGAGCTTATGGAAATTACAGACAGCTCTAAAGTGAAACCTGAATTACCGGTTCTTACAGCTTATGCCGAAAAGTATGGCTTAAATGAGTTTACCGCAAGCATCTTAAAGAATGTCAGACGTGATAAAACAGGAATTTCAAATAAACGTTTCAGCGGGCTTGATGATGTGAAATATGAACCGCTCTGGCGTGAACTGTATATGATTTTTTGGGGGCTTTGCAAGGATTATCCCACTATATCGGAAATAATTGGACTTGAACCCGAAAACATTCGGATAAGAAAAAATATCACCGATACACTTTATAAAGCCGGCTATGAGGGCGTTTATCCCGATTTCAGAAAAACAGGTGAGCTTAAAGGCGTACATCTGACTCAGAGTTATGATAAGGCGTATTTGGTCGGTTGTGAGAAGAATGTCCTTTATATGGTACACTGCGATGAAATGTGTGCCGACGGAGAGCCGGTAATTATATTCAGAAGCGGAACTATTATAATGAAAGACGGCTTTGACAGTGACACCGCCGATATTTATTCGAGTATGTTCCGCAATGGCGGTTATCATATTTCAAACAGTTTTTCGTGCTGTGCAGGAAACGAGGATATTTCACAAGCTGCCGTAATAGCCGTAAAGAGAGCAGAATTGAAAAAGCTTACACGAAAGGAATGTGAAGTTGCAGACTTTGATAAGAATTTTCTGTCGTTCCTTCCTGTCGGAATGCTGATGGGACTGATTTTCGGCGTTTTATGGACGCTCGGTATGATGATTTTTGCGTTTCTGTTTGAAATATTTGTCGGGAGCAGTGCCGTTGAGGCGTTACAAGCGATAGTTGACAGTAGGTGGCTCTGTGCGTTCGGAGCATCCGGACTTGTGTTCGGGCTTGCGATGACGGTTGTAATGTATTTGGCTGGAAGAAAATAAGAGGTATAAATTATGCTTACTATGAGAAAAGGTTTTTCGATTTCCTTTGCCGATAAGCTCAGCGAAGGGTATAAAACGGACGGAAAATTCTTCACCGCAAACGTATCGGCACAAAAAACTCTGCCGTTGCTTGAAAATTTCATAAAACTGCACGAAAACGAGAGGCTGTTCTTTATTCTGGAGCTTCCCTCTCCCCAAACCGCCGAGCCTAAGGACGAAAACGGGAACATCATCGCTTTCCACAAGGATATTTATTATCTTGACGATTGCACCTCCGCTATGATAAGAGATGTGCTGGATATTGTCGGAAAAATACTTCTCGATGACGGAATATCGCAGTTCGGTGTCGGCTCTCATATAACAAACGATGAAATGATGATATGCAAGTACAACATTGTCAATCTGTACCGTAACGATGAGCAAAGCACCCTTTATGACGGATTTTTCGAAAATGCCGGCATACGCAAGGAGAATAACCTTGTCACCGCATCGGATATGCTCTCTCCCGCAACTCCCGGCGAATGCACAATGTGCGAACAGGACGGCAGGACGGTCTATGATATACCGCCAGTGTTCGCCGAGCTTGGAATGTATATGGCGGAAAGATGCGAAGAATAAGAATATTCACAGCGTGACATAAAAAGCATATAATACTAAAAAAGCGACAGAAGTTACGGTGGCTCCGCCCTTGAATTGCCGTACATGGCTTTACCTGTCGCTTTTTTGATTTCAGAACCCGTACAGGCGGTAGTTTTTACATAAATATTGCGAGAAATTTAAACTCCTGTTGCAAAAATCCATCCGTTATTCAGGATAAACACCGAAAAATGAATTAAAAATGCAGGAATTTGCAGTATGACGGATATTTACATTCATACGTCATAATTGGCAAAAAACGTCCAGATTCCGATAAAACTAAGTGAAAAACCCAAAAATCAGTCATATTCGCAATCCAATTTCCGACATATTGTTGGCACAACTGCATAACCGCTTTACGAAAAACTCATCAAGATATTATGCAGATTTCACAAAATGCAAGAAACAAATAAAAAACTTGCAAAAAAGCGTTGACAAATCACCCCGCCGTCAGTATAATAATACTTGTAAGCAACGGAGCTACACGAACACAAAAAGTTCGTGCGGCTCCTTTTGTTTTAAGCGGGATTGCAAAAGTTCTGCAGTATCTGCAAAGGCGCAGAGGGGTGCAGATAGAATTTTTTCAGACCCGTTTCAAGAAAAAAGCGGCACAGCCGCAGTCAGAAAATTACCTATTGAAAGGGGCGGTTATCAATGGATTTCTTATCCACGCTAACTCTTGCTGCCGAGTCGGCAGACAAAATTCAGGAAACCGTTAACGCCACGATGTTCAACGTCGGCGACGGCAACGGTATATGGTACCTTATCGGTGCCGCATTGGTATTCTTTATGCAGTGCGGTTTCGCAATGGTTGAAACAGGTTTCACCAGAGCAAAGAATGCCGGCAACATTATAATGAAAAACTTAATGGACTTCTGCCTCGGTACGATTGCATTCGTACTTCTCGGCTTCGGTCTGATGCTTGGCGAAGATACATTCTTCGGACTTATCGGAGTTCCGAATCTTGACGTTCTTACTCAGCTTTCAGACTTCAACAGATGTGCAGAGTTCGTATTCAACTTAGTATTCTGCGCTACCGCAGCAACGATAGTTTCAGGTGCTATGGCAGAGCGTACAAAGTTCATCAGCTACTGCATCTACTCATTCGTTATCAGCCTTGTCGTTTATCCTATCGAGGCTCACTGGATCTGGGGCGGCGGCTGGCTCGCACAGCTTGGCTTCGTTGACTTTGCAGGTTCAACGGCAATACATATGGTCGGCGGTCTTACGGCTCTTATCGGTGCCGCAATGGTCGGACCCCGTATCGGCAAGTTCAGCAAGGACGGTAAGCCCAGAGCTATCTTAGGTCACTCAATCCCTCTCGGCGCACTCGGCGTATTCATCCTCTGGTTCGGTTGGTACGGATTCAACGGTGCCGCAGCTTCCAACGTAGATTACCTCGCAGATATATTCCTTACCACAACAATTGCTCCCGCAGTTGCAACGGTAGTAACGATGATTTTCACTTGGCTTAAAAACGGCAAGCCCGATGTTTCGATGTGCCTTAACGCATCGCTCGCAGGACTTGTAGCTATCACGGCTCCCTGTGCAGATACAGACGCACTCGGCGCAACAATAATCGGTATTGTTTCAGGCTTACTGGTTTGCTTCGGTGTTTGGCTGCTCGACTACAAGCTCAAAGTTGATGACCCTGTCGGCGCAGTAGCAGTACACTTCTTCAACGGTCTATGGGGCTCTATCGCAGTAGGCTTATTCGCAACAGGTAAAGGTCAGAACGGCATCACGGGTCTGTTCTACGGCGGCGGATTCAAACAGCTTGGTATCCAGTTACTCGGTGTTGTTTCGGTTTGTGCATTCACAGCAGTAACGATGTTCCTGACATTCTATATCTTAAAGCACACGATCGGCCTCAGAGCTTCAAGAGAAGAAGAGCTCAAGGGTCTTGATACAACAGAACACGGTCTGCCGAGTTCCTACGCAGATTTCGTTATCGCAGGCGACAGCGTATACAGCGGTTCTTCCGCAGAAGATACAGCAGTTGTTACTACGGCTGCTCCTGTTGAAACATCTGTACCCGTACAGCACGTTTCAAAGGCAAGAGCTCCTATCAGCGACAGCGATGTAAAGATGACAAAGGTAGACATTATCGCAAACCAGGAGAAGTTCGAAGTTCTCAAGCACGCACTTTCATCTATCGGCATCACCGGTATGACGGTATCTCATGTAATGGGCTGCGGTATGCAGAAGGGTTCAACTGAGTTCTATCGTGGTGTTCCCGTAGATGCAAGACTTCTTCCCAAGATGAAGGTCGAGATCGTAGTTTGCAAGGTTCCTGTTGAAAAGGTCGTAGAGGTTGCCAAGAATGCACTCTATACCGGTAAGATAGGCGATGGTAAGATTTTCGTATACGACGTTGAAAACGTAATCAAGGTTCGTACAGGCGAAGAGGCTTACGAGGCTCTGCAGGATAACGATTAACGGTAATCCGGAATTTAACATTGGTTCTTCCTTGAATGTTTTGCACCGTCCTTTTTATAAGGACGGTGCATTTTTGCGTTAAACACTTGCTTTTTTCTCCGAAATGTAGGATAATATACTATAGATATTTATGCCCCGTCGGCAAATAAAAAACAAGAGGTATTACTATGCAATTCAGACAGGTAGATGTATATACGAAAAGTGAAGCGATACAGGTGCTTGTAATGCGCCTGTCCGAGCTTGGACTTAACGGATTTATAATTCACGATCCCGCCGATTTTGAGGAGTTCCTCGAAAACAAGGAATATAACTGGGATTATGTAGATGACAGCCTTATGGGGCTTAAAACCGTAGAACCGCACATAACCTGCTATGTGCAGGATAATGAACAGGGTGCGGAAATGCTCTCTGCGCTCGGCGGTACTCTTGATGAGCTTAAGGAAAACGATACGGATGATTTTTACGGAAGCCTTGACGTAACGATAGATTGCGTGCGTGAGGAGGACTGGGCAAATAACTGGAAGCAGTATTACAAGCCGTTTACGGTAGGCGAAAAGCTGATAGTAAAGCCAAGCTGGGAAGAAGTAGAGAATACAGACGGCAGAAAGATACTTGAGATCGACCCCGCTTCGTCATTCGGAACAGGTCAGCACCACACCACCCGTCTTGTAATGGAACTTCTTGAAAAGCAGATACACGAGGGCGACAGAATGCTCGATCTCGGTACGGGAAGCGGCATACTGTCCATCGCAGGACTTCTGCTCGGCGCAAAGCAGGCGGTAATGGTGGATATATTCGAAAACTCGGTACGCACCGCAAAGGAAAATACCGAAAAGAACGGCTTCGGCAGTGATATGGTTTCCGCTTATATAGGAAATATCAGCGATGATGAGCCGCTCAGAGAGAAGATAGGCACAGGCTTTGATATTATCACGGCGAATATCGTTGCAGATGTAATCGTGTCAATGTCGCCCTATTTCAGCGGATTTTTAAAGAAGAACGGCAAGCTGATAGTGTCGGGCATTATCACCGAGCGACTTGACGAGGTGCTGTCGGCACTGAAGGAAAACAATATAAAGGTTGAAAGCATATCGGAAAAAGAGGGCTGGAACGCTATTCTCTGCACCTGCAATCCGTAACGTAAAATGCGTATGCACCATATAATGAGATAAACTGTCAGAAGGAGTTGATCTTATGAGTGGTGCATACTTAATGCTTTTCGCTATGATTTTTCTCGGTATTATGGGGGCTGTTAACGTTATTCTTTTCATCGGAAATCTCGGCATGCCCGCCACTCCGCCTGTCAGCGTAACGCCCGACGGCTGTGACGATGTGGAGGGAAAGGTAAGAGCCGCCCTTAAAGCGACAGACGGCAAGGTTATAATAAATGCCGGCGAAGAATTGCTCAGCGACAGTGAGTTCGCTGTTATATGCCGTAATCTTATCGCTGACTGTCCGAGAGTGACACTTAGAGCGACAAAGAAAAAACAGATATAGAATCTGAAGAACTGGAGGCTGCGTGTTGGATAATCAGAAGGTCGATATTTCTGTAGAGCTGAGCGGCTCTGTGGAGGACGTTATATATAAAAATGCCGATAACGGCTACACTGTCATAAATCTCGGCTGTGACGAAGGACTTATAGCGGTAGTCGGAAATCTGGGCGATGTGAACGAGGGCGAACGGCTTAGTCTGCGTGGCGGATGGATAACAAGCCCTAAGTACGGCAGACAGTTCAAGGCGGCAATGTGCGAGCGCTCAATGCCGGAAACGGAAAGCGAAATATCCGCCTATCTCGGCTCAGGCGTTATAAAAGGGCTTGGCCCCGCCATAGCAAAGAAAATAGTAAAGCAGTTCGGTACGGAAGCACTGGATATAATAGATAACGATTGTATGCAGCTCACCGTGATAAAAGGCATAACCTCCGACAAGGCGCTGTACATATCAAACGAATATCACAAGATAACAGGTGTAAACGAGGTCATAAAATTTCTCGGCGAATATAATTTCGGACCTGCCCACGCAATAAGCGTATGGTCTGCATTTGAGCACGACAGCATAAAGCAGATCAAGACAAACCCCTACATACTATGCACAAGCGGCATAGATATAGATTTTCGCTCGGTCGATCGTATGGCGGCAGATCTCGGCTTTGATGCGGAGAACAGCGATCGTGTACGGGCAGGTATAGTGTACGTTCTGCACGAAAACGCAAACGCAGGTCATACCTGCCTGCCGACTGAAAAACTGCGTGAATCTGTCTGCGATAATCTCGGAATCGAACGCAGACAGTTTGAATCCTGCCTTGACGACTGCGAGGAGAAGGACTGGGTAGTAAGAATAACGCTCGGAAAGCGTGAGTTTGTGTATCTCCCCGAATACTACCTTGCCGAAACCTATATAGCGAAAAAACTTGCCTTTATGCTGAGAACCTCCGCACAGTACGAAAAGGATTATTCCGATGAGATAAGAGGAGTAGAATTTTCGGAGAATATACAGTACGAGGATCTTCAGCGTGCGGCTATCAGCGCCTGCCTTACAGGCTCTGTATTTATTCTGACAGGCGGTCCCGGCACAGGTAAAACCACCACCCTGAACGGTGTTATCAAGATTCTTAAAGCGCAGAAGAAACGCATACTTCTGTGCGCCCCGACAGGCAGAGCGGCAAAGCGTATGTCCGATCTTACAGGCGAGCCTGCAAGAACTATCCACAGATTGCTTGAGGTCGATTTTACCGCAAAGGGCGAGCTTAAATTCAAGCGCAACGAAACAAATCCGCTCCCTGCCGATGTTGTAATAGCCGATGAAATGTCGATGGTTGACGCACTTCTTATGTGTTCGCTTGTAAGAGCGATAAAGCCCACATCTAAATTCATTATGGTAGGCGACTCAAATCAGCTTCCGTCCGTAGGCGCAGGAAACGTGCTGAAGGATCTTATAGCGTCGCATTATATTCCGTCCGTGGAGCTTAAAGAGATATTCAGACAGGCGGCACAGAGCCTTATAGTAACAAATGCCCACAGGATAGTAAACGGCGAATTTCCCGTACTTGACGACAGACAGAATGACTTCTTCTTTATGAACAAGTCGCTTGAAAGCGATATTGCCGAACTTGTGATACAGCTTGCAAAACAGCGTCTGCCCGACACCTACGGATTTTCGCCGATAGACGATATACAGGTGCTTTGCCCCACAAAAATGGGTATGGCAGGAACAAAAGAACTTAATAAACAGCTTCAGTCAGCCCTGAACCCTCCGTCACAGAATAAGGCAGAGCTGAAATTCTTCGATGTTATTTTCAGAACAGGCGACAAGGTAATGCAGACGAAGAATGATTACGATGTGCTGTGGACAAAAAACAATGAAAAGGGAAGCGGAATTTTCAACGGAGATATAGGGATCATCCGCTCGGTAGACCGCTTTTCCCAGAACGTGACCATAGACTTTGAGGGCAGAGTAGCGATATATACCTCCGAAATGCTGAGAAGGCTCGAACACGCTTATGCCATCACGATACATAAAAGTCAGGGCAGCGAGTATGATGCGGTAATAATTCCGATAACCGCCTTCACACACAACCTGCTTTACAGAAATCTGCTTTACACGGGAGTTACACGTGCCAAGAAAATGATAATAGTTATCGGCACAAGGGAGCTTGTGAAAACTATGGTGGATAACAACAGGAAGATGCTGCGTTATTCGCTGTTAAGACCGCTGCTCGAAATAGAGATGAACCGCAAGGATACCGAAGAAACCGATGACGAAAAAACACAGAGCGATTAATATCTCCATGATATAAAAACAGGATGTGCTTTCTTCCTACGTCTGCTTGATGCAAATAAATACAATTATGCTGTCTTTTCATAAACCGATTCGACATTGGCATAGTATGTAATTCCTTCTCTTGAAATTAAATAATTTGTAACTCCGAAAAGCACCTTCTCGCCTTTAGCAAGGTTCGCCTTACAAACTACTTTGAACATTTCATTTCCGCAATTCACCCAATAACGGATCCCTTTACATTCTATAACCACACCGATAAAAGTATCATATTTTTCAAATAACATAATTCTGTTCCTCCTTGCAAAAAAAAATATACAATAAAAGCATAGCCGACCGGCTATGCTTTTATTGTACCGCCACCCGCATAAATATGCTAGGCTAACTTTTCTGATTTTTGGGAATATTTTTAGCCTCGTTCAGCTAAATTCGGAACATTTAATTTGATTGAATATGATTGCTCTTTATTTGATTTCATATACCAGAAAATCTCTCACTGCAACTTTTTCGCTGATGTAATCATCATATGAAATCCGGTTTTCTTTCAGATAACTCTTAGTAATTTCATCTATGGAAGCTATGTATTCCTCTTTATGCTTTTCAATATATTGCTTATAATATGGACTTTCATCATTAAATGTGTAATAAGTTTTGCTCATGACTTCGTAGTTGCTTATTTCGAAATTTCTATGACTGTAAAGATTTGAAGGGCTGACGGTAGCTGCTATAAAATTACTGCTGTCTTTTGAAAGATAATAGCACAATTTCAAAGTAAGTCTCTGAAAGCCAAGACCTCGATACGTCATTCCGCTTTCTCCCGGATTTACAATCACAGCATCATAAATCGAAAAGCTTGATGATTCATCGATCTCCTTTTTTTCCATCCAATCAATTACAAGTTTACTTGTCTGATAATAATCACAAAGTTCCGTTTTGTCTTTTGTGATATTAGGTATGATTATAGCTTCACACACAAGTATATTTTCACCGTCTGAAACATCTTCGATCACCCAGATAAATCCATTATCTATTCCGTATTCTAATTCATTTTCTTCGCTTCTTATGAATATTTTTCTACTGAACGGCGAAGAAGGCGAATTTATCTTTATAAGCACCTCTAGATCATTTTCAGAAGCCGGTCTTAATCTGAATTTTGTTTTTACATTATTACGGTTTACCATAGAAAATTCCAATACCGCTTTTTTATTCTGTGAGTATTTTTGATAATAATCATATGCTATATGTGACAGCAACAGATCATTTTCAGGATGTACAATATATCTCTGATTTATTTTGTTTCTGACCTCAAAATCATAATAATCATATATTTTTTCGTATGCGTTGAAAATCGGTGTATAAATTTTCGAATCTTTAAAAATAATCTTTTCCTGAATATATTTGTTATTGACTGCCGATGTAAAACTATTTGCGACAGAATTAAAAAATGATAAAAACTCATAAGTACCGTTTAAGAGATTTCTGGACAACTGATTTAAATAATCGATATAATCTTTCAGTTCTGTCTGAAGTGAATCATCATTCAAATCTTTGTCATTTTCTATATACCGTCTGATTTTGTTAAAGCACGAATCTATATATTTTTTATTAGCCGGCAATTTATCATATAAGTCAAATGATATAGTTGCAGTCGGATCACCGTTTATCTGAATGCAAGCTGCAACTGTCTTAAGAAAATAGTTTGCAAGCCTCAACTTCAATTCGCTGATATCGCAATATAAAAAATCTATACTATCAATATTTGTTTTCAGTTTTTTGACCTTAGTGTTAATCGGACAATCGAGTCGCAGCCATTTATCAAGAATTGTATCCAATATTTCTTTAAGTTTGTATGCTATATCCTCGTCTGTCGCATTGTCATTTCCGGATAATTCTTTAATCTCTTTGCATATATAACTGCAATCTTCTACTGAGAACTGACTGCTAGCTCTATATTTACCGAACTTGTTGTTGTAGTATTCACGTATATAAGGAATTTTACAATTCAACGGATTCTCGGTTAAATCTTCCCATTTATACTCGGTCAAAATTTTTTGAATGTTGCTTCCGGATTTTGAATACTTGAATTCATCGCCATTATTGTTCATTTTATTATAATCGATAAAAACAAGTTTAATAATCATGCTATTGTCGACTTTCAAAATATTACCAATTGTATAAATAAAGTATTGCAAATCAAATACAGGTACATACGATTTCAGTAACTCTTTATACCGTTCTTCCAGCAATTCCAAAAAAGGTTTCATCGACATGGAATTTTTCATATCGGCAGAAACAGTCTTTTTGTTTGTTATGGGATTATCTTTATAAAGTTCATTTTCATCCTTGCAAACCGGAAACAGAGAAACAATCAAAAGGTACAGCAGAGCTTCAGCGAGAGTTTTTTCGTTTGATTTTAGCTTATTAATAAGATAAACCAGCTTATTTTTTTCATACCATTCGCAGCTTGCAAATTCAATCATTTCAAAGACGTCCATGTTGTCTTTTATATTAATGTGCCATTTGGATTTTTGCTTGTTTTCGATGATCTCTTTAAGGTGCTCTACCCACTCATCGATATTATCTTTCATGGCATTTTTGAAATCATTTAAAGCTGGCTTCTGATCAAAACGTATATCGCCCGTGCTACTTAAGTAATTGCTATTTCTATTAAACAAACTTGTGCTTATTTTTTCATTAGCGTAATAACCGCATCCGTTATATAAATCTGTTTCAAAAATTTTGTTAAATATCGTTGTATAAGATAACTTTCCACGTACAGATACAAATATTGTCGGAGCTTTTCCGTTATCGTCGACGACTATTCGTCTGATAATGTTTCTAAAAGAAAATTCTTCTCTATTTTTCATATACCAATCTCCTTTTCAAAATTTAGTTCGTATTCAAACTACAGATACTCCAGATATAAGTATATCACCTTTATTTTTGAAAATCAATACAATGCAAAAACAGTGATTTATGTTCCGAAAACCATGACTTATATACCGAAATGTACACAAAAATCAAAATTATATCTATTTTTCATCAAATTTATCTCGTTTGTGTTAATTGAGTACCGAAAATCGTCATGCTATAATAATCATAGCGAAAACGAAAGGGGCTGATTCCCATGAATAATACGTCTTAACTCAAACAGGCACCGCATCATAAAAACTCAAACCCAATTCAAGTAGGAGGAAAACAAAATGTCAAGATCAATAATAATGAAGAAGATCGCCACAATTGCAATGGCAATCCTGATGATAACTGCAACCTGCACAGGCACATTAAGTTCGATAGCACCCTCTTTTTCTATCTCCGCTTCAGCGGCAAGCTACACTGTAAACGATGCAAGAAAAGATCTTGCGATAGTTAAAAAACATAATTACGTTATTTCGTACTATAGAAGCACAAACGCTAAAACCGTGGTAAAAGCAGTCCAGCGTCTCACAAACTACATCACCGGAAGTAAACTTGCTATTGATGGCATTTTCGGCGATGCTACACGCTCTGCTACCAAAACCTTACAGCGCCGTAACAATATAACCGCAGATGGTATAGTTGGAAGAGAATGGGAAAAGGCAGTTGAAAAATGCCTTAATAAGCTTGCTTCAAAGAATACCGTCAAAAGCTCCAAAGGCGTGAAACTTGACCTCAATCGTGCAAGAGAATACGCAAAAGCCCATTGGAGTAAGAGCCGTAGAAACCCCCACTACAATTACTACGCAGGTAATAATTGTGCAAATTATGTCAGTCAGATCCTTGAGTATGCCGGACTTAAGACAGATTCAGGTTGGCACAACGCAAAATACAATTACATTAATTGTGGTGGTTTGCAGAATTACCTCTATAAGACATATAATGTAAAATATGATAGAAATTTAAATATAAAAGCCGGAGATATAATTGTCACAAATGGTGATCTTGGCCATGTGATGTTTGTGATGGAGGTAAAAAATGGAAAAATAATTGCCAATGCAAATACTAACGACCGAAATCAGACAACTGTCAATCGTTCTGTTATATATGGAGTGATACACACAAGCGTCCTTTTTTAACCGCACAACATAGCAACGAAAGCCGGGCATCAGCCCGGCTTTTTTCGCATCATCACCCTAATTCTTGTCTTCTTCTTTCTTCTTCTCTTTTCTGAACACGAACACCTTGCTGAAAACATAGTTCAGCACCAGTACAACAATGTTCGAGAACACCTTAGCACAGAACTCATAAAGCCCGTTCTCGATGCCCGGAAGATTTACAAGCAGGAACATTATTATAAGGTCGACAAACAGCGTGAACAGCCTTGCCGCATAGAATGACAGTGCCTGAAGGGTGTTTTTTGCAAAGCCCTTTACCTTGCTTTGAAATACCCATATCCTGTTTGTGATATACGCAAATGTCACCGACACTATCCACGATATGATGTTGGGCAATACCGTTGAAGAATCCCCTCCGCTGAAATTGAGCCTGTACGTCCATTTTAAAAACAGAGGTACACTTTCTTCACTCGGGAATATACAGCGGATTATAAAGTACGTCACTATCGACACAAGCGTTGTAAGCGCCCCGAAGATAACATACATTATTATCTCACGGTATCTTGTGAAAAGCTCCTTCCACTGTGACGGGTGCAGAGCCATTTTAAATATTTCCTTGATCTTGTCCAATTACATATCCGCCATTTCGTCAAAATCTTCGCTGTGCAGATTGTCTTCGCCCATATCGCCGTGACCGTGCAGGTTTGCACCGACCATATCTCTGCCTCTTACCATATACTTGTCACGCTCCAGCTTTACCGCCTCGTCAAGAATCTTCTTAACCTCTCTCGGCTTTTTGACGGATTTAAGTTCCTTGTTCGGAGTATCGCAATCCCTTGACGTTACCACGATAGTACCGCATCCGACCATCCTCTGACCCAGCGACAGCTTCATAGTCTTGTCGACTATCTTGTAAAGCTCGATCTCGTCCTCCTTGATATTGAGAAATCCCACCTTCGTATATAATACGCTTGACGTAATTATATATCTTGTAAATGAGATAGGCATACCCATTATGCACTTTTTGCCGGTCCACAGAATTTCGCCGTAATCACGCTCGAGTTTTTCCATATTAGCCATTACATTTTTTCCTTTCGCTTACCAGAGCTTGTTTTCGTGCGGACATCGGCTGACAGCGAAAGCCGCCCTCATCTCCACAAAACAACCGCACTTACTGCACATACCGTTTATAAGGCAGTCGCACTCCGTACATATTTCAAGACGTTTTTTGTACAGCGCTTCATCAGCTTTTTTCTCGTCGGGAATAAGCTCTATATTCTCTTTGATATTCTGAAACGCCTCGGCACTCATACGGCTCAGCAGACATCTTTTGCAGACGTTCATGAAAGAATTATCTCAGCAACACTGCAGGGCGGAAGCGTGAATGTTATTCCTCTGTCGCTCTTTGTTACCTTGTCAAATTCCGTGATTGTAACGTTTTCCGGCTCATCAAAGGTGTTGTGAGCATCGCTCTTAGCGCTCAGTATCCTTGCCCTTACAGAGTCAAAACTGAATCCGCATATATCCGCTTCGATCGTTCTGCATTCCGTAAGCGAGCAGTTTGAAACCGTTAAAGTCATTTCGTTGTCGCTGTTTACCGATACGCTCTGCGAAATAACGGGAAGATTATATCCCTCCTGCTTTTCGTCCGCTATACTGCTGTAGCACAGCTCTGCGTTCTGGTGGTTCTTGTACAGGTCGAACACATGATATGTAGGTGTCAGTATCATTCTCTCGCCTTCCGTAAGGATAAGTGCCTGAAGAACGTTCACCGCCTGCGCAAGATTAGCCATAGAGATCCTGTCACAGTGGCTGTTGAAAATGTTCAGATTGATCGATGCCACCATAGCGTCACGCATCGTATTCTGCTGGAATAAAAATCCCGGATTAGTGCCTTCCTCTACATTATACCACGTTCCCCACTCATCTACAACCAGTTTTATGTTATTTTCGGGATTATTTACATTAAGAATATCGCAGTGACGCTTTACAAGAGTTTCCATATACCACGTTTTTTCAAGCGTTATGTAATATTCCTCGTCGGTAAATCCGGTAGCGTTGCCCTTATTTTCCCATTTTCCCGTAGGCACAGTATAGTAGTGCAGGCTCACAGCATTAGTGTGCCACGGCTTGATATTCTCTGTTATAACCTTCATCCAGTTGTAATCATCCGCACTCGGTCCGCAGGCGACTTTATAAAGATGATTATCGCCGTAGTTTCTGCAATACGTCTGATACTGCCTGTAAAGTGCGGAATACTGCTCCGGCGACATATTTCCTCCACAGCCCCAGCTCTCGTTTCCGACTCCGAGATATTTCAGCTTCCACGGCTTCTCCCTGCCGTTCTTCTTTCTTAACTGCGTCATAGGCGAATCGTTGTCCGAGGTGATATATTCTATCCACTCTGACATTTCCTGCACAGTACCCGAGCCGAGATTGCCCGACAGATACGGCTCACAGCCTACCATCTCGCAGAAATCGAAGAATTCGTGCGTGCCGAAGCTGTTGTCCTCCGTCACTCCGCCCCAGTGGGTATTTATCATCTTCTTGCGCTGTGACTTTTCGCCTATGCCGTCCTTCCAGTGATACTCGTCCGCAAAGCATCCGCCCGGCCAGCGCAGGACAGGCATCTTAATATTCTTAAACGCCTCGACAATATCGTTTCTGATGCCTTTCGTGTTCGGAATACTGCTGTCCTCCCCGACATAGATACCATTGTAGATACATCTGCCCAGATGCTCCGAAAAATGACCGTAGATCTCCGGGTTTATATGCCCCTTTCTGTCACTGCCGTTTATGTACATTTTTGTGCTCATAGCTTTTTCCTTTCTTGATGTTTTATGCAAAGCCTGTTTACGACACATCTTGCCGTATGTACCGATTTTAGCATAATAACAGCATTTAATCAATAACTTTTTGTGCAAATTCACGCAATTTAATTTGTTGGCTCGGTTGACACAAACAGGGTAAAGCTATATAATATTATAGAAAACAGCATAGAAAAGAGGTATTTTATGAGTTATAAAGCACTTATTTTTGACCTTGACGGTACGCTTTTGAATACGATTGACGATCTGGGCGACAGTGCAAATCACATTTTGTGCAAATTAGGATTTCCTACCCACACGATAGACGAATACAAATATTTTGTCGGAAACGGCATACCTAAGCTGATAGAGCGGTGCTTACCGCCCGACAGACAGGAGTATAAGGAACAGGCGCTCGCTATGTTTATGGAGTATTATTCCGCTCACAGCGAGGATAAGACCGCCGCCTACGACGGCATACCCGAGCTTTTACGTTCCGCCCGTGAAAAAGGTATGAAGCTCGGTGTCATAACCAACAAGGCGCACGATATAGCACAGCAGGTCGTTCCGCATTTTTTAGGCGGCGGCGTGTTCGATTATATAAGAGGACTTGACGACAGGATAAAGGCGAAGCCCTGCCCCGACGGTGCGCTTGACGTAGCTGAAAAGCTGGGCGTACAGCCCTGCGAGGTGCTGTACATAGGCGACAGCGGAGTAGATATGCAAACCGCCGTAAATGCAGGCTTCACCTCCTGCGGAGTTTTGTGGGGCTTTCGCACCGAAAAGGAGCTTCGTGACAACGGTGCAAAGTATATCGCCCATAAGCCCGCAGACATTCTTGAAATAATGAGCAAGTGAGGACAGTATGAGAAAACAGTTTCTTGAGATAGGTAAGATAGTAGCAACGCAAGGACTTGGCGGCGAAGTCAGAGTACAGTATTACTGCGACAGCGCCGATGTTATATGCAGCTTTGACAGGCTGTTTTTGGGAAAGGACAAGCAGGAGCTTGAGGTCGAAAAGGCACGTCCCCATAAAACTCTCGCCGTGCTTAAACTCGGCGGTATAGATAATGTTGACGAGGCTAAGACGATAGTCGGCAAAATGCTGTATATGGATCGTGACGATGTAGAACTGCCCGAGGGCGTAAACTTCATTCAGGATCTTATCGGCCTTGAAGTCCGTGACGCAGATACGGGCAAGGTTTATGGCAAGGTCACCGACATATACCAGCACGGTGCGGCGGATGTATACGAGCTTAAGACTCCCGACGGCAAGGAACTGATGTTCCCTGCAATTCCTGAGGTTCTGCTCGAAAAGAATATAGATGACGGCTATCTTGTTATAAGACCGCTTGACGGCTTGTTTGACGAAGAATAAACGGAGAACCTATGATAAGGATTGATATAGCTACCCTCTTTCCCGATATGTGCGAATCGTACCTGTCGGAAAGCATAGTCGGCAGAGGAAGAAAAGCAGGTCATATAGATATACATTGTCACAATATCCGTGACTATGCCAGAAATAAGCACAACCGTGTCGATGACAAGGCTTACGGCGGCGGCACGGGTATGGTCATGCAGGCACAGCCTATATATGACTGCATAACCGCAATAAAGCAGGAGTCGGATACTTCTCCCCGTGTGATATATATGTCGCCGCAGGGCAGAGTGCTGACGCAGGATATTGTGAAAGAGCTTGCCGCAGAGGACAGCCTTATAATACTTTGCGGACATTATGAAGGTGTTGACCAGAGAGTGCTTGACGAGCTGAATGCGGAGGAGATCTCGGTAGGAGATTACGTTCTGACCGGCGGAGAGCTTCCTGCGCTTATACTGACCGATGCGATAGCAAGGCTTCAGGACGGAGTGCTTCCCAACAGCGATGCCTACAGCATAGAGAGCCATTATAACGGCCTGCTTGAGCATCCGCAGTATACCCGTCCGGAGATATGGCACGACAGAGCCGTTCCCGCTGTTCTGCTGACAGGCGCACACGATGCCGTTGCAAAATGGCAGGAAGAAACCGCCCTTGAGGTTACCCGCAGAAAACGTCCGGATATGCTGTATGACCACCGTGTGAACGGCGAGCCTTACGCAAGATATATCCGTGTGTTCGTACCTCATAAAGAACGTGAATACGATATAGTCGCCTTTATGAAGATGATATTCCACAGGCGTATTCTCACAAACCGTGAGCAGAAGATATTAAAGCGTATGATGCCCGTGCTTGATTCACTGCCGACACCGCCCGAATGCGAAGAAAACAGCCGTATATGGCTGAATGCGAAAAACGCAGGACATATTCTTGATATGTACGCTCCGCTTTTTGATATGCTGAGAGAGCACGGTATAGATTACCGCATAGAGTACAGCGACACCCCCGACGGAAAGCCCGTCGCCGAAAACGAAAATTTCACCGTGTTCGTATAAAATCGTATACGAAAGCCGCCGATGAACTGCTCACCGGCCGGATAATTCGTCACATAATAATACAAAAAGCAGATGGATATTGAGGATTAAAAAGCATCTTGTACAATATGCTGTCCTTAAGAAATAATGTCGGCTTATTCTCTTTTCATCTTTAATAGCGGCACAAATTCATCTTCTGTGATTTTTTCGCCGGTAAGGCTGAATCCGTTGCGGCGATAAAAATCTATTCCACGCTTGTTGTATTCAAGCACCCACAGCTCATTGACGGCAAAATTGTTGATAGCGTAACCGAGAAGCACTGCACCTATGCCCTGATTCTGAAAAAGCGGCTCTACATACAGCTTTTCGACCTCGTTGCCCGAAATGCGTATAATGCCTTTTATTACACCATCGTCATAGACAAATGTGTTTTTAAGTGCGGCTGAGCCTGCTGAATATTCTTTGGCAGTGTCAAGGACGTTCAGTTCACCGAAATAAAAGGCGTCATTTCTGAAAAACGGGTAGAAATTTACCCTGTAATTTGTGACGATTATTTCTGCGATGCGTGAAGCATCGGACTCGGTTGCGGGGCGTATATGTGTCATTTCTGTTCTCCGTTTGATTATGATTAAAGCCGTTGCGGTATTCCGTAACGGCTTTAGTGTTATATGCTGATTACTTTATATCAAGTGCTGATTTAAGCTCGTCAACCTTGTCTGTCTTTTCCCATGCAACGTCAAGGTCTGTACGTCCCATGTGACCGTAAGCGGCAAGAGGTCTGTACTTTGTATTTCTTAAATTCAGTGAGCTGATTATTGCACTGGGGCGAAGGTCGAACACCTTGCTTACAGCGGCTGAAATTTCGCTGTCTGGCTTTATGCCTGTGCCGAATGTATCAACAAAGACAGATACGGGCTGTGCAACGCCGATAGCATATGCAAGCTCAACCTCGCAACGCTTCGCTATACCTGCGGCTACAATGTTCTTAGCAACGTGTCTTGCGGCGTAAGCGGCTGAACGGTCAACCTTTGTGGGATCTTTTCCCGAGAATGCGCCGCCGCCGTGTCTGCCGACACCGCCGTATGTATCTACTATTATCTTTCTGCCCGTAAGACCGCTGTCGCCCTGAGGGCCGCCTACTACAAAGCGTCCTGTGGGATTTATCAGCATCTTTGTGTTCTCGTCAAGCAGTGAAGCGGGAACGGTAGTCTTTATAACCTTTTCGATAATATCGGCTCTGAGCTGTTCCTGCGTAACGTCAGCCTTGTGCTGTGAGGAAACAACGACAGTGTCAATTCTTGAGGGAGTGCCGTCCTCGTTATATTCGACTGTTACCTGCGTCTTTCCGTCGGGGAGAAGATAGGGTATCTCGCCTGACTTTCTTACTGCTGTGAGCTTCTTTGAAAGTGCGTGAGCAAGGGAAATCGTAAGGGGCATAAGCTCCTCGGTTTCATCACACGCATAGCCGAACATCATACCCTGATCGCCTGCACCTGTGTCAAATTCATTGTTATCTCTGCCCTCGAGAGCGTTGTCAACGCCCATAGCTATATCGGGGCTCTGCTTGTCAAGGGTCGTGAGGATAGCGCAGGTCTTGTAGTCAAAGCCGTAGTCGCTGTTATCATAGCCTGTTTCCTTTATGACATCTCTTGCTATTGCAGGAATGTCAACGTTTGCCGTTGTCGTGATCTCGCCCATTATCAGAACCATACCTGTTGTGGCGCAGGTTTCGCAGGCTACACGGGCGTTCTTGTCCTGTGCTAATATCGCATCAAGCACACCATCTGAGATCCTGTCGCAGATCTTGTCGGGGTGACCCTCTGTTACGCTTTCGGAAGTGAATAAGTATTTTGCCATTGATTTTTCCTTTCATATAGCGGTTTTAAACCGTATCCCATACGCATATACCTGCGTAAAACTGCATTAAAAAAAGCCCCTTTCGGAGCTTGCTGACTGCCTGCTCCTCATCTTTCGGTCACAGCCCTTGCCGTGCCGTAGGAATTAGCACCATTTTTCGCAAAGAAAGCTCAAGCGAAACGGTTGCTGGGTTTACGGAGCCTGACTCCCGATCTGCATTTTAATGCAGAAAATGTAAACCGCTCTTGATAAGGGATTTTTCCGATTGATATTGTAGCATAAGCAAATGCGTTTGTCAAGTAAAATGAGAATAATTTTTGTTTTAACGGCATTGAAATTTATAGGGAGTTAAAAATGTCGGAATACACTATAAATAAATATAGAACGGCTGTTGAATTGTACCGTGAAAAATGGTATAATTTAATAGAGTAACGATTTCAGGAAACAACGGACGAAAGGGTGCAAGGAATTACAATGAGTTTTGTTACGCTGAGCGATATTACAAAGCAGTACCGTATGGGCGATATAATAATCAACGCAAACGATAAGGTCAGCTTTGACATTGAAAAGGGCGAATTTGCAATAATCGTAGGACCGAGCGGTTCGGGCAAGACTACGGTGCTTAATATACTGGGCGGTATGGATACCGCTACATCGGGAAGCTTTTATGTAGACGGAAGTAAGATAAGCGGTTACAGCAGAAAAGAGCTTATCGACTACAGAAGATACGATATAGGTTTTATATTCCAGTTCTATAATCTCATCCCGAACCTTACGGCAAAGGAGAATATTGAGCTGTCTACTCAGACGGTGGAGGACTATATCCCTGCTGTAGAGATACTGGAAAAGGTCGGACTTACCGACAGAATAAACAACTTCCCGGCTCAGCTTTCGGGCGGTGAACAGCAGAGAGTGGCTATAGCCAGAGCGCTTGCGAAAAAGCCCAAGCTGTTGCTGTGCGACGAACCTACGGGTGCGCTCGATTACAACACCGGCAAGATGATACTGAAATTACTTCAGGACACCTGCCGCAGTGAAAATATGACTGTAATACTCGTAACGCATAATACGGCGATATGCCCTATGGCTGACAGGGTTATACACATGAAAAGCAGTAAGGTGAGCGAAATAGTCGTAAACGAGCATCCGACACCCGTTGAAGAAATAGAGTGGTAAGCGGGGAAAGGAAACGGATATGAAAAATGCAATGCTGAAAAATGCGTTTGCCGAGATGAAGAAGACGAAAAGCCGTTTTCTTTCGATATTTGGTATAATCGCTATCGGCACAGGATTTTTTGCGGGACTTCTGCAGAGCGCTCCTGCGATGAAGGTATCGTCGGATCATTATTACGACAGGACTTCCCTGTCTGATATCAGGCTGGTATCTACATACGGATTTGACGATAACGATATAGACGCTTTGAAAAAAGGGCTTCCGGATGTTGATGTTTATCCCGGATATTTCACGGACGCATACGTCAACACAGATTCGGGCGAAAAGAAGGTCGCAAGGGTATATTCTCTTGACAAAACGGGCGAAAACAATCCGTACAGCTCTTTGCAGATAGTTGACGGCAGACTTCCCGAAGAAGAAAACGAGTGTGTTATCGACAGCGGTAAACTGCTTGCTCATTATAAAGTCGGGGACAAGCTGACACTGTGCGGCGATGAAGACACGGATATAGACGGGACTTTGTCGGTCAAGGAATTTACTATAGTCGGAAAATTCGCATCACCTATGTATATATCTGATGCGGAGCGTGGAAACACGACCATAGGAAGCGGTTCTGTCTATATGATCTGTTACATACCGGAAAGCTGTTTCAAGACAGAGGTATATACTCAGGTTATGATAAACTCGGACGAGCTAAAGCAGTACAGCTGTTACAGCGATGAATATGAGGATGCCCGTGACGCTCTTGAAAAGAAGATACAGAAAATAGCGGATGTAAGAGAAGAAGAGCGTTTTGACGAAATAGCAGGCGATGCAAAGAAGGAACTTGACGACGGGCAGAAAGAGCTTGATAAAAAGAAGAGCGAAGCATACGCAGAAATAGAGAAAAACGAAAAGAAGCTGTCTGATGCAAAAAAACAGCTTGACGAAGCAAAGCCTCAGCTTGAAAGCGGCAAGAAAACGCTTGATGAATCGAAAAAACAGCTTGATGAGGCAAAAAAGGAGCTTGACACGAACGGGGCTACCCTGACGGCGACGAAAGCGGTGCTTGACAGCACAAAGAAAAAACTGGACGAAACGAAGCTGCAGCTTGAAAGCGGAAAGAAAACGCTTGACGAAAGCTATATACAGCTTGTTACGGCTAAAATACAGCTTGAGAATGCGGATTCACAGCTAAAGTCGAGCAAGGCTCAGCTTGACGATGCAAACGCAAAGATAACAAGTCAGCAGGCGATGATAAATACGAGCCGTGAAACGCTGGAGGATTCCTACAAGAAGGGCAATATCACCAAAGAGGCGTATAATGCCGGCATAAAACTGCTCGACAGCTCGCAGGCGGAGCTTGACAAGCAGAAGAAACAGTATGAGAGCGGACTTGCACAGTATAATGACGGGCTTAAGCAATATAATGACGGAAAGCTGCAGTACGAAATCGGTTATGCCAAATATGAGGACGGAAAAAAGCAGTACGAGGACGGATATTCTCAGTACACAAGCGGACTTGCACAGTACGAAAGCGCAAAGGCACAGTATGACGCAGGAAAGGCACAGTATGACGCAGGATACGCACAGTATGTTTCGGGCAAGGCAAAGTATGACAGCGGTAAAGCGGAGTATGACAAGAATTATGCCGATTATGAAAAGGGTCTGAAGGAGTATAACGAGGGCAAGACGGCACTTGAAACAGCAAAAACCGATGCGGACAAGCAGTTTGCCGATGCTCAGAAGAAGATAGACGACGGCAGGGAAAAGCTCGAAAAGACGAGCAGACCTGAGTGGTATCTGTTTACCCGTGATGATAATCCGGGTTACAGTGAATACGGTCAGAATGCCGAAAGAATAGGCAATATAGCTATGGTGTTCCCCCTGTTCTTTGTAATGGTGGCGGCGCTTGTATGTCTTACCACGATGACACGAATGGTAGAGGAACAGCGTACCCAGATAGGAACGCTCAAGGCGCTTGGCTATAAAAACGGCGCTATTATATTCAAATATCTGCTTTATGCACTGACAGCGGCAACGGCTGGCGCTGTATCGGGTATGCTTGTGGGAATGAAGATATTCCCGGCGATCATTATTACCGCATACGGAATGATGTATGTTATCCCCGATATTCTTCTGCCGTATGACTATATACTTATGATATGTACCACAGGGGTATCTGTACTGCTTACTGCTGTTACAGTTTATTTCTCGTGCGGTGGCATACTTCACGACTGCCCTGCGGCACTTATGCGGCCGAAAACACCAAAGAGCGGTAAGAAGATACTGCTTGAACGTATAGGCTTTATATGGAACAGGCTTTCGTTCAGCTATAAGGTAACGATGCGTAATATATTCCGTTACAAGAGAAGAATGCTTATGACGATAGTGGGCATTGCAGGCTGTACAGCGCTTGTGCTGACGGGATTCGGCGTGTATGACAGTGTAAATGATATTCTGCAAAAGCAGTTCGGCGAGATAAGCAATTATACCGGTATTACCGCTTATGACAATACCGTGACTGACGAACAGACAGCTAAGATAGAAAAGATGCTTGAGCGTTATGACTGCGAGGGCAACAGGATATATCAAAAGCAGATAACGGTATATAACGGCAAGAAAAGTACAGAAGCGTATATATTCGGCGGAGCGGACAACGAAACCATCGCACAGTTTGTGACGGTAAAGGACAGACGGACAGGCGAACAGTACACGGTAACCGACGACGGCGTTATAATAAACGAGAAGCTGGCATCTTTGCTCGGCGGTATAAAGAAGGGCGATACGGTAACGATAGCTTTGTCGGAAACGAAGCGAGTTACTGCTACGGTAACCGAGATATGCGAAAACTACGCCCATCACTATGTGTATATCACGGAAAAGCTGTACAAGGAGCTTAGCGGCGAGGAAGGACTGCCGTATAACTGCTTCTTCTTCAACTCTGAAGACGGCGACGATATGACCGAAAGTGACAGGGACGAGCTTGCACAGGAGCTTATGAAGATAGACGGAGTTATGGGAGTAAGCTTCAAGACAAGCGTTGCGGGAACATTCAGTTCTATGCTCAAATCACTGCTTTTTGTAATAGTGGTTCTTATAGTGAGTGCAGGTGCGCTTGCGTTCATAGTGCTTTATAATCTTACGAACATCAATATAAACGAGCGTATAAGGGAGATCGCATCGCTCAAGGTGCTTGGCTTCTATGATAAGGAAGTATCAATGTATGTGTTCAGGGAAACGGTGATACTTACCCTTATAGGAACAGTGGCAGGTATGATATTCGGAAGATTCCTTGTTGACTTTGTTGTAAAGACGGCTGAAATTGATATGGTTATGTTCGGCAGAACAGTGCATCCGATGAGCTTTGTATTCTCGGGTCTTATAACGATATGCTTTGCCGTGATAGTAATGCTGTTTATGCACAGACGGCTTATGAAGGTCAATATGGTCGAGGCACTCAAGAGTGTTGAATAATATTTCGGCGTTAGCCGGGAGGTTGATAATATATGAAGATAAGTAAGGCGATTGTTGCCGCTGTAGGTGCGGCGGCTGCCGTAGGTGCGGCTGTATACGCCAAGAAAAAGCTGGAGGAAACGCAGACTCCGCTCAGAAAGAAAAGCCTGACCGTATGGAAAAACGGCGAGGTAACTCATAAGGAGATAATCAGAAAGCCTATAAGCGAGGAAGAACAGACCGATGCGATAAACAGCCGTATTGATGAGGCTGTACGCCGGTATAAGCCTATGTCCGAAAGGGATAGCGGCGAAACCGAAACCGAGCCTGAGATAGCGCCTGTCAATTTTACATTTACTCAGAGTGAAGATGACGGCGATCCCGGGGTCAGCTTTGAGCGTGTATTCGACCATTTCAACAGGCTTGAATCGTCTGTCGGTAATGAAGGCGAGGACGCAGGCGAAAGCGGCAAAAAAGCCGAGGATAAAGCCGAAGAAGCCTTACCCGCAGTAACGGCAACAGTAACGGCAGTTGAGGAGAATTTTGACGAGCAAGCCGAAATGCCGAAACAGATGCTGCTTGAAAAGGGGATAATGACATCCGCTCCGATAGCTAATGCGGTTCAGGAGCTTGCAGAAATGCCGTCTGTTATACAGGATAATGAAGAAATTGAAGACGTAAATCTGCCTGTTGATGAGAGCATTTTCGATCTTTATGCAAGCGAGCCTGTCGAGGACGCAGTAAAGGCTTTTGAAGAAATAGCCGAGCAGGAAGAAACCGCCGACAGCGAAGCTGAAAGCGAGCAAAATGACATCGCCACCGAAGAACCCGTAAGCGAGCCTGTTGAGGACGCAGTAAAGGCATTCGAAGAAATAGCCGAGCAGGAAGAAACCGCCGACATTGAAACCGAAAGCGAACAAAATGACACTGCTACCGAAGAACCCATAAGCGAGCCAGTCGAGGACGCAGTAAAGGCTTTTGAAGAAATCGCCGAGCAGGAAGAAACCGCCGACAGCAAAACTGAAAGCGAACAAAATGATATTGCTACCGAAGAAGCCGCAAGCGAGCCTGTCGAGGACGCAGTAAAGGCATTTGAGGAAATCACAGAGCAGGAAGAAACCGCCGACAGCGAAGCTGAAATTAGCGATGAGCAAAATTACACCGCCACCGAAGAACCCGTAAGCGAGCCTGTCGAGGACGCAGTAAAGGCTCTTGAAGAAATAGCCGAGCAGGAAGAAACTGCCGACAGCGAAGAAAAGTCGCTTGAAGAACAGTTCCACGCTATAATGGCAGAGGAAACCGCAAGCGAGCCTGTTTCTTCTGTTCGTACAGCTGAGTCTGTAGAGGACGCATTGAAAGAATTCGGCGACTTTATAGGAATATCCGAAATCGCTGACAGCACCGGAAGCACCGGAAGCTCCGAAGATATTTCGGACGACGATCTTGAACAGACAAGCGGTATTTTTGAGGAAAGTACATTATCCGATGAGCTGTCCGAAACTCCGGACGAGCCGATTGACGCTGACGAAAAGCCGAGAACTATGGACTTCTTCGATCTGCCGGACGAAGCATATACGCCTGTACAGCTTACCGAAGAAAAGCACGATGAGAATGTTGCCGAGGTAGAGGATCTGTTCGGAAATCTGCTTATGGATGACGAGCCTGAGGTAAAGAAAACATTTAACGATCCCTCAGAGGTATTTTCACTGTTCGATACGGCTGACGGCGGACAGGACGATTTCGATAAGTACAGCGATGAAAAGATCGAGGAAGAAAACGAGAAAAAGAAAACCAGCGATACAAGAAAGTACATAGCGCAGGATATTGCGGATAATATCGCATCGTTTGCACAGTTGCTTGAACCGCTCAATGCCATCAAGGAGAACAAGATACGCAGTAAGAGCGGTATACTGTTCGACTGGGAAATGAGGATACAGGCGCTTATAGGCGATCTGCCGATAAAGACGTACTGGAGAAACAACTTCCGCAATTATGAGATATGGAGCGATGAAAAGTGCATGGAAAAGGCAGGCGAGCTGCTCTCTATGCTTGAACTTGTCGGAATAGTGCGTGATAAGGCAAAAGAGGTCGTGATAGACAAGGATACGCTTGATTTCTATTCGGCACAGAGCGAGCATCTCAACAATGATTTCCATATAGGAGAAACGGTCGTTGTTACACGTCCGTGCTGGAAAATAAACGGACACCCTGCAAGAAAGGGCGAAATTGCCAAGAAAGCTCCGTTTGCGGAATTCAGCCGTAAGAAAGTATCACCGCTTGAAACTATGCTGAGAGAAAACAGCTGTTCTGACGGGGATGTTAATATTCCCGTTACGGAGGACAATTTCTGTACATATGACCGTGATATACCTTATGTAAAGAGGGCAATCGCCGAAGGCTTCTGCAAGTGCGCCGTAAGACGTATGGAGGACGGAGGCGCTCTGGCATTCTTCTATGAGGTTATTGCGGAGGGCGAAAATGTTCACTATTCGCCGTGCACGCTGAGATTTGAGGTCAACATTGATAAGAATGCAAATGTTGTCGGAAGATTCAGAAGCGAAAAAGTGTAAAAAGGAAAAGTGATATGTATACAAAAAGGCACCGCCAAAGCGGTGCTTTTTTCGTTTCACTTCACAATTGACTATGGGTACGGAATATGTTAAAATCTATAACGTAAAAAGAATATTGGTCTAATTGGAAACGCACATCCCCCGGATGATAACGAACAACACAATAAAGTGCAAATTGTTATTATCAGGAGGAATTTTTTATGCCAAAAAACTTATTTCAGGAAATCGTGTTTACCGTTATGATGGTGTTCGTTATGGTATACGCTATGATATGCTATAATATAGCTCTTAATATCGGCGGCATGACAAATGAGGTCTTTTTACTTGCTTTCAAAGAACTTGTGATAATGGGACCTATTGCTTTCGTGCTTGATATTTTTTTAGTCGGCAGGATAGCAAAGTACAAGACTTTTAAAATAATTAATCCTGAACGTGATAATCCGTTTTTCATAGTTCTCGGTATCTCGGTTATTTCGGTTATCTTTATGTGTCCGCTTATGAGCCTTGCCGCAACTCTTCTGTTCAAAAATGCAGGAAGCGAAGTTATTGCGGTGTGGATTCAGACAACGATAACCAATTTTCCTATGGCTCTGTGCTGGCAACTCTTTTTTGCAGGTCCTGTTGTAAGAACTGTTTTCTCGCTTATATTCAGAGAGAAGAAAGCTTTACAGAAGGATGAAACGAAAGAAATGCCTGAGGTAGAGGTACAGTAATATCAAAGCCACGATTTTTATAATCGTGGCTTTAGCTTGTAGAAAAAGTTTATTTTTTAAAAATATAGCAAACTCTCTAACCCTAACCCCAAACCCCTTCCCCTCGGGAAGGGGCTGAGTGTGGGGCTGCCGCCC
>ERZ1106976.421-NODE-421-length-48328-cov-25.792058_pt1 | contig 48328 bp, 39 predicted proteins | sample MGYA00403687_ERZ1106976 | MGnify/ENA primary metagenome ERZ1106976 (study PRJEB35170, sample SAMEA104062446) | human gut metagenome | biome: human gut; feature: human-associated habitat; material: faeces | place: Denmark | collected 2013-02-22 ... | reverse complement strand
TGGGCGGACTTATTGTTGCTTCCGTGTTGCATTTTCTCCGCGATTCTGCTATCCTCACTGTGATGGCAAATCGCGCAATAGAGTTCGATCAGTTTGTTCACACCTTACTATCTCTCTTCTTGCGCCTTTTGTCATCTTTTTTTCGGTTTCTACTATTGATTCGCATCAAGGGCAAAAAGAGCACCGGCCGGGAAAAATGGGCAGCCACGAAGGATGCGGCCTGGGCGCTCGGCGTTCCGGTCATCATCATGGGCGGCATTTACTCCGGTGTCTGTACGCCGACGGAAGCTTCCGGTGTGTCGGCTCTGTACGCGATCATCATCAGCATGCTCGTCTACCGCGAGATGGACCTGAAACAGCTCTGGAAGACCTGCATCGACTCGGTCAAGGCCTGCGCACAGGTCATGGTCATGCTGGCGACGGCGTCGATCTTCAGCTGGGTCCTGACGGTCGGTCAGGTGCCGCAGACGGTCGCAACGCTCATCGCCGAGGCGAATTTCTCTCCGTTTATGTTCCTGATGATGGTCAACGTCCTGTTCCTGATTGCAGGCATGTTCATTGACGGCTCGTCCGCCACGATCATTCTGGCGCCGCTGCTCTATCCGGTCGCGGAATCACTGGGCATCGATCTGGTGCATTTCGGCGTCATGATGGTCGCAAACATTGCCATCGGCATGTTCTCGCCGCCCTTCGGCCTCAACCTGTTTGTCGCGCAGCCGGTCACGGGCGCAAAGATGAAGGATATCATCGTCGGCGTGTTCCCGTATCTGGCGATCAGCCTGATCGCATTGATCGTGATTACCTACGTCCCGCAGATCACGCTCTTTATCCCGCGGCTCGTCTATGGCGGCTGACATTGGAGCATAAAAGATTCCCAATCCCTTTCCATCGGCGGCACTGGCCCTATCGGCCAGTGCCGCTGCCCTTTTTCTTTCCGCTGCAGCGGATATGGCCCCGCAGTCTCGGCTTCGCCGGGCCAGTCCTCTTTACACGAGGAAGCCTTTGACCCCTGCAAATGAAGTCCGCACATAAGAGAAAAATATGGCCGCCGGAGATAACCGGCAGCTGCAGAGGCCAACATTGCCGCCCCGGCTTCGCCGAGCCGCCTCCCAGAAAGAGGGCAGCTTCAACCCCGCACGGATAGGAAACAAAAACCCCGCCGGAGCTCTGGGGCTCCGGCGGGGATGTTTTTTAGGGATATCAGCGGCTCTTGCGGCCGCTGAAGTGGATAACGAGGCCGATAACGAAGCCGAGGCAGGCGGGGAGGAGCCAGCCGAGGTTCAGGTCGAACAGCGGCAGGTACTGCCGGGCAAAGGCGACCAGCCGGTCGAGATGCAGCGAACTCTGCACGCCTGCGGGCAGCGTCTTCATGAAATCGAAGATCGCGGCGGCCCAGGTGAAGGCCATGACGGAGATATAGACGGCCTTGTCATGGTGGAAGAACTTGCCGATGAAGGCCAGGATGATCAGCGCGATCGCAGGCGGGTAGATGAGCATGAGCACGGGAATGGAATACTCGATGATGGCGCTCAGACCCACGTTGGAGACCGCAAAGGAGAACAGCGTAAAGAGGATGGCCCAGGCCTTGTAGGAGAGCTTGCCGTGCGTCATCTTGACAAAGGTCTCGGAGCAGGAGGTCACGAGGCCGATGGAGGTCTTGAGGCAGGCGAAGGTGATGGTGACGGCGAGAATGATCTGGCCGACGCCGCCGAAGTAATGGCCCGCGATCTGCGTCAGGGCGATGCCGCCGTTGTCGGAGATCTCAAACAGCCCGCGCGACTGCGTGCCCATGAGGATGGTCACGATGTAGATGACGGCCATCAGGATGCCCGTCAGCGCGCCGGAGCCCAGCACGTCGACGGCGACAGCGTCGTCATTGTCCACGCCCATGCGGCGGATGACGTCGACGACCACGATGCCGAAGGCCAGACCGGCGATGGCGTCCATGGTGCCGTAGCCCTCAATAAAGGAGGAAAAGAAGGAACTGGTCCCGGTCGCGTAAGCCTCCACGGGCTCGACCGCGGCGATCGAGGCGCCGGGGTTGGTGAGCGCGGCGATCACGAGCACGGCGAGGAAGAGAAGGAAGATGGGGTTGATGATCTTGCCGATCCAGACCGTGATCTTGCCGGGGCGGAGCGAGAAGAACAGGACGAACGCGAAGAAAATGGCCGAGAAAATGAGCAGCGCAAGCCACTCTTTGGACGGGTCGAGCAGCATGGGCGCCACGCCGGTCGTGAAAGAGACGGTCGCGCATCTGGGGATGGCGAACAGCGGGCCGATGGTCAGATACAGAAGACAGGTGAAGAAAATGCCGTAGCCCTTGCCGACCTTGCTTGAGAGCGTCTGCAGCCCATCGGAGTGCGTGATGCCGATGGCGGCCACGCCGAAGATGGGGATGCCGACGGCAGTGACGATAAAGCCGATGATGGCGGGGATGACGTTCCGGCCCGCCAGCTGGCCGAGATGGACGGGGAAGATCAGGTTGCCGGCGCCGAAGAACATACCGAACAGCGTCCCGGCCACCAGAATTTTTTGCCGCATGGTCAATTTTTTCACAGTCATAGCGATCAGCTCCTTTATTTATGAACTGATTATAAAGGATATACTTGCAAAAGTGAAACGCGGGATTATAATAGTTATATGACGATTCGTAATACCCTCTGTCATACCCCATCCGGAAGGAGCCAACTATGGACAGCAAAAAACTGGAGATCCTGATGACCGCCGTCGACCTCGGCAGCTTTTCCAAGGCGTCGGAGGTGGTCGGCTATACGCAGTCGGGCCTGACGCACCTGGTCGACAGTCTCGAGCGCGAGATCGGCCTGACGCTCGTGCGGCGCGACCACAGCGGCATCGCCCTGACCGAGGAAGGCGAGGCCCTGATGCCCGCCATCCGGGAATTTCTGCGCGCGAACGCGAAGCTGGAGAACCGCATCGCCGCCATCACGGAAAAATCGACCCGGACCATCCGCGTCGCGGCCTACGCGAGCATCGCCATGCGCTGGATGCCAGAGATCCTGTACCGCTTCCGCCGCGTCTGCCCGCATATCGACGTGGACCTGCGGACGGTCGACCATGAGCTCGAGCCGTTTGAGCTGCTGGAAAAATGGCAGACGGACGTGATCTTCGCCGCCCGGCAGAGCGGCTTCGCCTGCGACTGGACACCGCTGCACGACGACGCGATGTACGCCATCCTCCCCGCGGACTATCCGACAAACGGGCAGGACTTTTTCCCCATCGAGGCCTTTGCGGGCAAGGAATTTCTGATGCCCTACGGCCGGTTCGATATCGACGTCGGCGCGGCGTTCCGGAAATACGGCGTCGAGCCCATCATCCGCCCCTGCTATGTGGACGACGAGACCGTCATCCGCATGGTCGGCAAGGGGCTCGGCATCTCGATGATGGCGGAGATGATGATCCGCGGCAAGCTCGCGGGCGTCAAGACCCTGCCGGTCCGCCCCTGCGTCAGCCGCGAGCTCGGCATGGGCCTGCACCCCCGCGAGCAGCTCCCCCCCGGCATCTCCCGCCTCCGCGAATGCGTGCTGGAGTATATCGGGGAGCTGTGAAAGCCGGAGCGGAGAATCCAGCCCCAATGGCGTGTGAACCCTTATAAAAAATGGAGTGCGGTCTGCTGCACAGACCGCACTCCGCCAAAAAGAGAAGACACGCATAAGCGTGTCTTCTCTTTTTGGTGGAGACTGGCGGACTCGAACCGTCGACCTCTTGCGTGTGAAGCAAGCGCTCTAACCAGCTGAGCTAAGCCTCCATTGCTGGACTATTATAGCAGATGGAGGGGGCAAAAGTCAACCTTGGATTTTGTTTTCTTCCTGCCAAAGCGATGGTGCGGCAGCAAGAAGCTGCGGTTTGGTGTTCTGCTCGGGATGATCCAGCGCATATACTAGCAGCAGGTGCAGCATCCGCCCCACGTCCCTGCCGCAGAGTGTGGGGAAATCCGCGCCGGTGACGGCAAGCTGGCGCAGCGTGACGCAGTCGCCGCGCGTCTCGATCTGCCGGACAGCGTCCGTGCGCTGCAGACTTGCCTGCAGGCGCGCAGTTTCCCAGCCGTGCTCCGCGATCAGGCGCTTCCACTCTGCCCCCGTCCGGTCCTCGCGCCATGTCTGTGCCGTGAGATCGACCAGGCGGCAGAATTTCGCGGGCAAGCGGAACAACGCCGGGTCGAGCGCCGGGCAGCACAGCTTTGCGGCTGTCCATCTGGCCTCCGGCGTTTTGGGAAGGGCGGAAAGCCCGGAAAAATCGGCGGTTTCCGCCTGCATACAGGCTTCCAGAAGTCCTTCAGCCAGCATACGCCCAAAGTATTCAGGCTGATCAGACAAAAGCGCCTTTTCTGCCTCCTCCCGCACGCGCTCACGCGAAAGTGTGGCGCAGAGCGGCGCGCAGCGGCGGATCGCCGCCTGTGTCTGTTCGTCCAGTGAAAAGCCAAGCTGTGCGGCAAAGCGGTACGCGCGCAGCATCCGCAGTGCATCCTCCCGGAAGCGCGTTTCCGGGTCGCCGACGCAGCGGATCACATGGCGAGTCAAATCGTCCCGTCCTCCAAACAGATCGGTGATCGCGCCGCTTTCGTCCATCGCCATGGCATTGATCGTAAAATCGCGGCGGGCCAGATCGTCCGCGAGACTGCGCACAAAGCGCACTCCGTCGGGGTGGCGGCCATCGTGATATGCGCCGTCGAGCCGGTAGGTCGTGACCTCGGCGCTGACGCCATCTAAAAGGACAGTCACAGTGCCGTGCTTGAGGCCGGTAGGGACGCAGTGCGCAAACAAGTGCATCACATCCTCCGGCAGCGCCTGGGAGGCAATGTCCCAGTCGTGAATAGGCCGGTTCAGCAGCGTATCGCGCACGCAGCCGCCGACATATCGGGCCTCAAACCCGGCACGCTCCAGCGTTTTGATAATCTCGTCCGGCCGCATGGTGCACCCCCTTAGCAAAAATCCGAAATTGTTCTTGTTTTATTCCTGTCTTCCGTATATAATATAATGCTGTCAGTTTTCATTATACGCGCCAATCCGCGCGTGCGCAATCCAAATTTTTCGGAGGAACCTTGCATGGAATATCCTTCCTGTCAACATATTGAGCAATATCTGGTCCCCGGCAAGCGCTGCCATCTGGTCGGAATCGGCGGCGTGTCGATGCGGCCTCTGGGCCTTGTCCTGCGGCGCATGGGGATGGAGATCTCCGGTTCCGACATGAACGCGTCGGTTTCGACGGATGAGTTGATCTCCAAGGGCATTCAAGTTTCCATCGGTCACCGGGCTGAGAATATTGAAGGAGTTGACTGCCTCATCCGCACGGCCGCAGCGCACAATGACAACCCCGAGATCGCCGCTGCCCGCGCCAAGGGCATCCCCATTTTTGAGCGGGCGCAGGCCTGGGGCTATATCATGCAGGCCTACAAAAACGCCATCTGCGTTTCCGGCACGCACGGCAAGACCACGACGACCTCCATGCTGACGCATATTTTCATGCAGGCAGACCGCGACCCCACGATCATGATCGGCGGCTTCCTGCCGCTGCTCGGCGCGGGGCATCGCGTCGGCAAGGGCGACACGATCATTCTCGAAAGCTGCGAATACTGCAATTCGTTTCTGAACTTTTTCCCGACCATCGCAGTCATTCTCGACGTGGACGCCGACCATCTGGACTTCTTCAAGGATCTTCTGGATGTGGAGCAGTCGTTCCGCAAATTTGCCTCCCTCGTCCCGGCTGACGGTCTGATCGTCGCCAACGGCGACGACAAGAACACCCGTGACACGCTGGCCGGGATGCCGTATCTGTCGTTCGGCTTCGACGAAAAAAACGATGTGTACGGGAAGAACTTCTCGGAGGATTTCAGCGAATTCGACGTTTTCTGCGGCGGACAGCCGTATGCGCATCTGCGTCTGGGCGTCATCGGCCGCCACAACGCACTGAACGCACTGGCCGCCTGCGCGGTGGCGTGGAAATTCAGCATTCTTGGCGAAACCACGGCTGCGGCACTTGCGAGTTTCCATGGCGCAGGCCGCAGACTCGAATACAAGGGCAGCTTCCGCGGCGCGGATATTTACGACGACTACGCCCACCATCCCAACGAACTTCATGCGCTTTTGCAGGCTGTCCGCCTGATGCACTACCGGCGCGTGATCTGCGCGTTCCAGCCGCATACCTATTCGCGCACGAAGGCGTTGTTTCAGGACTTTGTCGATGAACTGCGCACAGTCGATCAGGCCGTTCTCGCTGACATTTACGCCGCACGCGAACAGAATACCGTCGGCATCAGCTCGCAGGATCTGGCGGCGGAGGTTCCCGGCGCAGTCTACTGCCCGAGGTTACAGGATGTGACGACCTATCTGCGCGGGATCGCCCAGCCGGGTGATATCATCCTGACTGTCGGCGCAGGCGATATTTACAAAGCCGGTGAAGCGCTTTTGAAATAACGGAACATTTCTGCAAAACCAGCGTCTGAATCCCCAGACGCTGGTTTTTTGATTGACAGCCTATTCCAGCATCCTGTATAATAAGATCGAAGAAACAAGAAAAAGGAGGATTCTTATGGTCTCGAGCATTTATAAAAAAACATTTTCTGTTTTGATGAAGCGACCCTTCCGGCTTTGGGGCATATCCCTGCTTGCAGAGTTCCTGTGTCTGGTGGCCTACGCCGGGTTCATCGGCGTTCCGGCTGCCGCGTTCTGCGCTGCGCTTCTGCTGTCGGCTTCCATGTCGATGATCTTCCTCAACAGCTACCGCACGGGACTTGAGCCGAAGACGACCTATCTGTTCGCCTCATTCAAAAAGGAACGGATCCTTCGCGTTCTGGGCGGCATGGCGTGGATGCAGCTCTGGATCTTCCTGTGGTCGCTCATTCCGATCGTCGGGATCGTGTTCGGCATCATCCGTATGTATGAATACCGCTTCGTGCCCTACATCCTTATGACGCGCGACGACGTCAAGCCCACCGACGCCATCAAGATCTCCAAGCAGGAGACGATGGGCTACAAGGGCAAGATGTTCGGCGCGGATATCCTGCTCGGCGCAGTCTATTTGGGCGCGTTTCTCGTTTTTACCCTGCTGGGGAAAATCCCGTATCTCGGCGTGCTGTTCCGCATCCTGTGGGTCCTGATCGCCATCGCATACGGCCTGCTTGCGCCGCTGTTCAGCGGGATCATGCAGGCGGCGTTCTATGTGGAGATCCAGAACCGCCGCGCGGCAGGCCCGCAGCCGTCCGCACCCGCGCAGCCTGTACCGCCCGTCATCCCGGCCCCGGCTTCCGAGCCCGAGACGCAGCCCGCCCCGCAGGGCGAGCCCGTTGTGACCGCACAGGAGCCCGAAGCGCCTGCCCAGCCGGAGCCGGAACAGGAAGCTCCGGAACAGCCGCAATCAACGGAACCGCGCTGCCCGCACTGCGGCGCACCCGTCAAAATGCCGGGTGCAGCGTTCTGCACTGCCTGCGGAAGGAGACTGGAATGAGCATCGTTCTATTCATTCTGGCTCTCGCCGCCGCGTTCATCGGCACAATCTTCGCCTTCCGCGCCGTCCATCGCATTCATAACGGCGAAAGCTATACCTATGAGTCCACTGCCTGCGCCGTCTGCGTGACACTCATCGTGCTTGCGCTGATGCTGCGATAGATAATAAGCGTTCAACTTATCCGTTTCACCATAGGGGGCCGATGCTGCTGCATCGGCCCCCTATAGCTGAACTGTCCACTGGACAGTTCAGCGTCCCTACCAACAGGATCCGTTTTTCCGGATCTCGCATAAAGATAGACCAGTTAAGGCTGAATTGAGTTGGTATGCGAATGGGTATTACAAACCTTCATGGAACTATTATAATCACGCGCTTCCATTTTACAAGCCCGGCGTTTACAATCAGTTCATAAATTGAAGGAGCGCACACAAAATGACGACAAAAAAACTGACGCGCAGACAGCGCATTCTGGTGGCAACGACCCTGTTCGGTATGTTCTTTGGCGCCGGCAACCTCATTTTCCCTGTCCACCTCGGTCAGATGGCGGGCAGCAATGTGATTCCGGCCATCATCGGCTTTATCATCACCGCCGTCGGCATTCCCATCTTTGGCGTCGCCGCCATCGGCGTGACGCACTCAGACGGCTTGCAGACGCTCTCCGGCAAGGTCGGCAAGGGCTACGGCATTTTCTTCACCTGCCTGCTCTATCTGACCATCGGCCCGCTGTTCGCCATCCCCAGATGCGCGACTGTCTCGTTTACGACCGGCGTTTCCCCGATGCTCTCGGAAGCGGCACAACCGCTGGCGCTGCTGCTGTTCTCAGCTGTCTTCTTCGCATTCGTGCTGTTCTTCTCGCTGCGTCCGGGCAAAATCACGGTCTGGATCGGCAAGATCATCAATCCTGTCTTTCTGTTGTTCCTGGCCGTGCTCGTGATCGCCGCACTGCTGAATCCCGGCGCATCCATTTCGGCCGTTGCACCAACTGAGCCGTATGCTACTAAAACAAGCGCGTTCTTCTCGTCCTTTATCGAGGGCTACGGCACCATGGACGCCATCGCAGGCCTTGCCTTCGGCATTGTCGTCATCGACGTCATCCGCCGCATAGGCGTTGACAATGACGACGCGGTTGCCGTTGACGTGCTGGGCTCCGGCGTACTGACCGGCATTCTGATGGCGGTAATTTATGTCGTTACGATTCTCATGGGCACACAGTCGCGCGGATTGTTCGAGATCTCCGACAATGGCGGCATTGCCCTGACGCAGATCGCGGGCCATTATTTCGGCGGTGTCGGCCAGATCATTCTCGCCGTCACCATCACCTTCGCCTGTCTCAAGACCTCCATCGGCCTCGTGACCTCCTGCTCGGAAACATTTGTCAAAATGACACACGGCAAAATTTCTTACAAGGTCTGGGCAATTCTGTTCACGCTGTTTTCCTTTGCCGTTTCCAACGTGGGTCTGAGTGCCATCATCGAATATTCCATCCCCGTGCTTATGCTCATCTACCCGCCCGCCATCGCACTTATCATTCTGGCGTTTGCCGGGAAGTTCTTCCGGCACGACCGCGCCGTGTATGTTTCCGTCATGATCTTCACATGGGCTGCTGCGATCTTTGATTTTATGAAAACGCTGCCTGCCGGTGTGCAGACGGCTCTGCGGCTCGACGCGCCGGTCGAGCTGGCGAAACGGTATCTGCCGCTGTTCGACCTGAACCTCGGCTGGCTGCTCCCTGCTGTGATCGGCTTTATCATCGGCATGGCAATCCACCTTTCCAAGCGCAGCCGCGCGAACTGAACAAACAGCAAGCCCCGCAGCCCGGAATAGCCGGACTGCGGGGCTTTGTATCGTGGCTTCTTCGTGCTGTCTCAGCCGTCTGCGGACAGGCAGCGCCGTTCCCGGCTCTGACAGGTGAACAGGAGAATCTGCCGGTTTGCTGCTTCACGCTGCAGCAAACACAGCGCCAAGCACAGACGGTCATCGTCAAACATGGCAAGCGCATCATCCAGCACAATGGGTGCGTCCTCCGGCAGCAGCAGACGGCAGACGGCCAGGCGAACGGACAGATAGAGTTCATCCGCTGTTCCGCCGCTCAGGAAGAGCGAACGGCGCATAGCTGCGTCCGGCTGTCCGGCCTCCATGTCCATCTGGCGGCTGATCTGCACGCGGGCATAGCGCCCGCCGGTCAGTTCAGAGAAAATATCCGACGCCTCGCGCACCAGCCGTGGAGAAAAGCGCTCTGCCAGCGCCGCGTTGGCCTGTTCCAGCGTCTGCCGGGCAAGCGTGAGCGCCTCGCGGCGCTCATTCAGCAGATCAAGCTTCTGCGTGAGCGCTTGCTTTTTTGCCGACAGTTCCACCTCAGAACCAAACTGCTCCAGCCGGCCCCGACTTTGGTCAAGCTGCGACTGTACGGCGGCGGCAAGCGCCTGCGTCCGTGCCAGCGCAGTTTCTGCCTGCTCGTTTGTCAGACCGGAAACATCGCGCGCAGGCACAGGCAGATCCGGAATGTCCCCGAGAGCCTGCGCAAGCGCATCGTAGCGCGTTTTTGCCTGCTGCGCGGCCTGCTGTGCGTCATGCCAGGCGCGGTAAGCGGCCAGTGCGGAGGAAATCGCGCTCTGTGCGTCCGGAACCGTTCCGGCCTCCGCGAACATCCGGACGCTGCCGAGCAGCGCCGCCGTGCGCTCGGCGCGCAGACGGCTTTCCGCGTCGCGGGCCGCATTCTGCGCCGATGCAGCCTTGCACGCTGCCTGCCACGCGCGCAGCGCGTCGCGGTACTGAACGGCATAGGCGTAAAACTCGTCGCGGCTGTGGTTTTCATAGAGCGTCAGCAGCGCCTGCGCCTCGGAAAGCTCCGCCTCGCGCCGCCGGTCATGCGCCGCGTTTACGAGCGCGATCACAGCGTAGGCCAGCGCCGCCAGCGCGAACGCGGCGGGGATGAGCGGCTCGTGCCGGACGAACCAGCCTGCCGCGCCAAGCCCGGCGAAAAGCGCCGCAAGCACCCAGAACGGCACAGATGGCCGGTGCTTTTTCGCCGTCAGCCGGTCAAATTCGCGCATATCGCGCTGCGCCTTGTCGAGAAGCCGTTCCTCGTCCACCCCGGAAAACGCCTGCGGGCAATTGGGGCGCGCGGGCGCGGCTGCGGCCGGCTCCACCTCCGGCATGGAAAGCAATGCGGACGCTTCCTGCGAGAGCGCAAGCAGCGCGTCCTCTCGCGGAAGTCTCGCGCACACGGCAGACGCAGCGTTTTCCCGGTTCGCTGCCTGCATCGCGGCGCGTTTTGCATCGTAGAGTTGGGCCTTTTTCTGCTGCACGTCCGCCGCGCGCAGCGCCCGCAGATCCGCTTCGCAGGCAGCCTGCTGCGTTTGCAGCGTTTGCAGCTGCGCGCGCAGCGCCAGGTTTTTTTCATGTTCCCTCGCCAGCGCGGTCAACGCGCCGTCTACGGTGGCAAGTTCCCGTTCGGCGTCGGGGATGAGGCCGGTTTTATTGTGCCGGACACGGTTCTGCCATGCAAGCAGCCGCTTGTCGGCGGCAGCAAAGCTGATAGCCTCGTCGCCGGTCGTGACGAGTGCGGACAAACGCGCTTCCAGATCGGCGTCTGCTGTCAGTCCGAGTCCCGCCTGGCTGACAAAGGCGCTGCGCTGGTACACGCTTTTCGGAACACCCAGAAGCATCTCGCCGCAATTCGCGCCCGTCATGCCCTCGACCGGCAGTCCGGAATCGGTATAGACGGCGGAAAATACGCCGAGCGGCGCACGGGCCGTCGAGGTGCGTGTGATCGTGATGCGCCGCCCGGCGTGTGTAAGTTCAATTACGCCCTCCATCGGCTTTCCGCTCCACGGCTGATATTTCGTCTTGACGGGCAGAACACCCGTTTTTACCCGCTCGGAGGTATCGACGCCATAGAGCATGGCAAGCAGAAATTCCGCCCATGTACTTTTTCCGGCTTCGTTCGGCATTTGCAGGACATTCAGGCCATCTGTAAGCGACAACGTCTCCTGTTCAAGTCTGCCGAACGTCGCGGTCATGCGCAGAAGCTTCATTCCGTCGCCTCCCTTCCGTCCATGGCCGCACAGCCACAGCGCGCGGCCAGCGCGATCATATGTCTGTCGCTCTCATTCTCAGCCGCGTCATACTGCGCCTTGAGCGCCTGCAGAAACAGACCGCGCAGCGTATCCTCCTCCGCGCCCTCCCAAAGCGCACGGCGGGGCCGCGTCTCGTCGCGGACGGTCAGCGCGTAAAAGCGCGGGGCCAGCGCCGCCTGCAGTGCAGGCACATCGACCGGCTCCGCCTCTCCGGTCAGGAGCACACGGTAAATATCGTTCTGCGTATCCTCCGGCAGCGCCGCCGTAACGGCGGAGAGGGCATCGTTCCCCACCTCTACGCGGAGAATTTCGTATTTTCTGCCGGGCAGCGGCAGAAAGTCCAGCCGGACGCCGGAATCGGAGATCTCACCGAGATACACACCCTTTTGTCCGAGTTCGTCAAAGCCGCGTCCCATCGCACAGCCGGGCCATGCGTAGCACGTTTTTCCGCACCGCAGCAGCCCGCTCGCCTGATGGATATGGCCAAGCGCCAGATAGTCAAGGCCGGAGGCCTCCAACTGGGCCTGCGTGATGGGGTTATAGGGCGAGGCCGCCTGCGTCGGGTTTCCGTGGACGACCATAAGGTTCGTCATGCCATCCGATTTCGCGTGAAAGCCCTCGAGCAGCGGCTTTTCAAACCGTGCGGTAAAGCCCGCGCCATAGACGCGCAGGTTTTTCTCCGGCAGTTCAACAGCCTCAATTTCATCCGTTTTGAAAATATGCACGTTTTCCGGCCAGACCTCCGTCAGATACGCGCTGCCGGGCAGCAGGCAGTCGTGGTTACCGGGGCTGATAAAGACCGGCGCGCGAATGGCGGAAAGTGTCCGCTGAAGCGCCAGCAGCGTCTCGTCCGACGCGCCTGCGCTGTCAAACAGGTCGCCTGCCAGCAGGACAAGATCGCAGTCATGCGTGTTGGCCGCCTCGGCAAGTTCGGTCAGAAACGCGCGCTGCTCCCGCCGCCGTTCGGCGGCCTGTTCGGGGCTGAGCGCGGCGAACGGCGCGTCCAAATGCAGATCGGCAGCATGCAGAAATTTAATCACGGAGCACCACCCTTTCCGCGCCTGTACAGTGCCGGGATTGCGCGTCGATGGTAAAGACCGCGCCTGCAAGCATGCACGGCCCCGTCGCAGGCTCATAGCGAGAGGTAAGTTCCCCCCGGAAGTTTGCGATAGACTGCTCCGGCTTCACGCCGATGACGGAATGCACGGGGCCGGTCATACCGAGGTCCGTAAGATAGCCGGTGCCCTTCGGCAGAATCTGCTCGTCCGCCGTCTGCACATGCGTGTGCGTGCCCCACTGAGCGGAAATTTTCCCGTCGAGATAATACGCCATGGCAAGCTTTTCGCTCGTTGCCTCGGCGTGAAAATCCAGAAGCACCGGCAGCCCATCCAACTCCTTCAGGACCTTATCGATCACGCGGAAGGGATTGTCCGGCCGGAAGTCGAGATTGCACCGGCCCAGCAAATTGACGATGCCAACCGGTCCGATCTTCGTCTCAAACGTTCCGAACCCCCGTCCCGGCAGGCTCGGCAGCAGATTGACAGGCCGCAGGATATAGGGGCAGTCGTCCAGATACGCGCAGATCTCGCGCCGGTCGAACGAATGATTTCCGAGTGTAAGGATGTCTGCGCCCGCGTCCAGCATCCGGTCTGCCTGCTTTGGCGTCAGGCCGGTTCCGCTGGCATTTTCACCGTTGACAACGCAAAAATCAATGCGGTATAACTTTTTCAGGCTTCGCAGATGCTGTTCCAGACACTGCAGTCCGCCTTCGCCGACCACGTCGCCGACGGCCAGAACACGAAGTTCCATAAGAAGCCTCCTTTACATATCATTTTTTTCAGTATACCATTTAAAAAATTTTTTGGCAATGCTATACTGTATCCTGAAACCAACGGGACGCGTTTGCGTCTTTACAGACAGAGAAAGGAGCACACAGATGGAGGATTCCGCAATTATCGATCTGTATTGGGCGCGCGAAGAGCGTGCGCTCAGCGAGACGGATGCGAAATACGGCGGCTATTGCCGCTCCATTGCCCATAATATTCTGAAAAACCGCGAGGACAGCGAGGAATGCGTCAGCGATACCTGGCTGCACGCATGGAACGCCATGCCGCCGCAGCGGCCGTCGATTCTGTCGTCGTTCCTTGGCAGGATCACGCGCAATTTGTCCTTTGACCGCTGCCGCAGGCAAAACGCGGAAAAGCGCGGCGGCGGGTCGCTGCCGCTGGCGCTGGATGAATTATCCGAGTGCGCCCCGGCTCCCGGCCGGGTCGAGCAAGCGCTTGAAGCACGCGAACTGGCAGAGGCCATCGACCGCTTTCTTCGGACGCTTCCCGAGCGCGAATGCAGCATCTTCCTGCGGCGGTATTGGTATGTCGATTCCGTGCAGGATATCGCCGCGCGGTATGCGCTTCGGGAGAACACCGCAAAATCCATTCTGTTCCGAACCCGGGAAAAGCTGCGCCGGTATCTCGCCGGAGAGGGGATCATCGTATGAAAGAACAAAGTGAAAAGCTATTCCGCGCCATCGGCGATGTCGGTGACGATCTGATTGCGCAGGCCGATGCACCGGTCAAAAAAGCGCCTCGCGTGTGGGTCAAATGGGCCGCGCTTGCGGCCTGCTGCGCGCTGGTGATCGGCGCGGCGGCATTTGTCGTGCCGATGTTCCACGCAGGCTCGTCCGCGCCGGAGACGGCATCTGCTCCGACGGCGGATACCGCGGCGCTGGAAGCGCCTGCGGAAGAGGAAATGACGCTGGAGGCCTCGGAAGCGCCCGCCGAGGCCATGCCGGAAACATCCCCGGCAGAGCCCGCGGAGCAGAAAACTCGGACGCTTCCGGGCGCGGACTGCTTCACGGTCGTGCCGGAGAGCGTTACACGCACGTCGGCAGATTTCACGCTGACAAACGAAGAAGACGCTGTGCTTGCACTGCGCAGCGAATACTGGCTGGAAACACTGACGGATGGCGAGTGGCAGCCGCTGACGTCGAATCTGATGAAGTCTCAGAGCCAGACGGACGAATCCGCGCTGGAATCGACCGTCTGCACACTGCACTATGACTGGCAGACGCTCTACAGTGAGGTGGAGCCGGGTGACTACCGCCTTGCCCAGCCCGTGATCCTGCCGGACGGGTCAGACTATACGCTGTACGCGGAATTCACAATCGAATAACAATAAATTGCCCCGCCGCATTTAGACTGCGGCGGGGTGTCTTTTACCCGATGAACCCGATGGCGCTGCGGCAGACAAAGTAGAACAGGCGGTCTTCGCTGTTGGCGAGAATCAGAACATCTCCGACCTCGCCGAGCACGCTGGCGTTGCCGACGACGAGCGGGCCCGCCGTCACGGACACCGTGCCGCGTCCGGCGATATCGTCCGACGAGCGGTCGCACGGCGTCGGCTTGACAGGCGTTGACGGCATGGGGCCGCAGCCGGCATGGGTGGCCTGATAGAAGAGTTTTGCAAGTTCGTTGTAGGCCGCCTCCGCACTGGGGAAGTCAGTCGTCTCCGTCACGCCGAAAGCTACGGCGCTCACGCTGCACAGCCGCACAGAGTCCGCGTCAAAATACGGCCCCTCGGCGCAGCAGGCTGTCTCCGCGCCCCCGGTGCAGATGGGGTTGGGATAGTAGATCTGGCCGGAAACCTCTAAATTCTCACACGAATCCGGCGTGATCTTCACAAATTCCCCGTCCAGAGGCCCGGTCAGGTTGTCGTATGGAGTTGTGGCCGCTGCGGGACAGTTCAGCGACGAGCCGAGCACAAAATCGCGCGTGATGAACGCAAACTGCTTATAATCCGTCAGTGCCGCAAAGCGCGGACGGCACAGCAGCTGCAAAGCCGCAACGAGCCCCGGCGCACAGGAACATCCGCAGCCGCAGCTGATGTCGGCCTCCGTGACCGGCGCGACGGGCCGCTCACCACCCGGCCAGACCGGCGGGAACGGGGGCGGATACGGCGGGAACGGCCCCGGCCCGGGACACGGCGGCGGACAAGGCGGCGGGCAGGGCGGCGGACACGTCTGCTGGCTGCCGCCGGAACAGGCCGCGCAGCCCTGAACTGCCTGCGGCTCGGGACAGCCCCCGGTCGTCGTATAGTTGCAGGGTTGATTCATAAAACCCCTCCTTCAAAGACAAGAATGTTTTCTGTCTTCCCTACCATATGCCGGACCCGCCCGTTTGGTGCATAGTTGCAAATCCGGGTGCAATGCGGTATGATGCAGCTATTCGGAAATGCAGAAGGAGAAGCTGGTATGATAATGAAAAAATCGCGTTCGGCAGCCGCAGCGCTGCTCTGTGCGTTGTGTCTTGTGCAGGCGGCAACTCCTGCGCTGGCAGCGGAGGCCTATACTGCCCCCGAGACAGCAGGAAAAACTGTGGAAGAACTGATCGACGAGTTTCGCGCGGAGCATGCACTGACCGAGGACAATTTTGAGATCAGCTTCTATGTGCCGGAAACGGGCGAAAGCTACGAGTTCAACGAGACGAAAATGCTCTACGGCGCAAGCACCTATAAGCTGCCGCTGAACCTGTATTATTATGATATGCAGCTTGCGGGCGAGATCACCGGAGATACGATGATCACACAAGGTGCTTCGCTGGACGAGGCGCATTATCAATCGCTGGTTTATTCCAACAACGAACTTTCGTATTCCCTCTGGCGGCGCATCGGCGACTGGCCGGAATACAAGATGGCCATGCGCAAATATTTCACCATGACCGACGACGAGATCCCGCAGAATTACTATTATGACCACCTGTTCTGCACGCGCATGATGCTGGACACGCTGAAGGTCGTCTGGGACGGGCAGGAGCAGTATCCCGAGCTGATCGACTACCTGAAAATTGCCTGCCCGGACGCGTATTTCAAGACGTATCTCGACGTGGATGAAACGCCCATCGCGCACAAATACGGAAGCTATGAGGGCGCGGAGAACGACGTCGGCATCATCTGGGCCGAGCGGCCGTTTCTGCTGGCCGTGTATACGAGCGGCCTGTCCTACGGGCCGGGCGGCAATGTGGACATGGCGTATGCTGACGGACAGAGCGCAGGCTCTGTTGTATGCGGACAGCTGGCAGTGCTGTTGAAAGCCTATCTCGACGAGCAGGTACAAGCTGAGCGCGAGCAGGCGGAAAAGGAAGCCGAAGAAGCCCGTCTCGCCGAAGAGCAGACGAAGGCCGAGCAGGCAGAAAAAGAGCGGCTTGCCGCCGAGCAGCAGGCCGCCGCAGAAAAAGAAGCCGAGGAAGCCCGACAGGCCAAACTCCAGCGTCAGGCCGAGGAACAGGCTGCGCGCAAAGCCGCACAAAAAGCCGCTGTGGAAGCAGCGCAGGAGGCCGCACGGCAGACTGCGCACCGCAGGCTGATTATCCGGCTGGCTTGCGTTGGCGCGTTCAGCGCGCTTGTCATTGCACTGGCTGTTGTGCTCATTCGGAAACTCCATAAGGCAGGCAAATGCTGATTTAACACAGAGATACCGTGATCGTATGCACGTTTCTGTTTCGCCGTTGATTACCGTAAAATCAACGCACTCACGGGATGATCCGGCTGGGCTTTTGGTAGCGCTCCTGCTCAGAGAAGATACAGCCGCAGTATTTCTGCATATAAAAGCCCAGTTCCCGCGCACGGGCCTGCCCGTCGCGGAACATGGGGCGGAAATCCTGATAGTAGAATGTCACACCGTTTTCCTCCGCTGCGAGGTAAGCCACATCGCGCATCAGTTCGTGCTTCTGATAGGGGCTGATGAACAGCGACGACGTAAACGCGTCGAAGCCGCCCTCCTTCGCGGCCCGTGCCGCCTCAAAAAGCCGCATTTCGTAGCATTTAACGCACCGGCCCGCGATATCGTCTGCTACCTCGCGCACGAACGGCCGCAGGCCGTAATCGTCGCGCACGAGAAGCGGCAGTTCGATGGTCTTCGCGTATTCCTGTAAGCAGTTCCGCCGGGCACGGTATTCGGTAAATGGATGAATGTTGGGGTTATACCAGTATCCGGTCAGATCGATCCCGTCCGCGCGCAGCGCGTCAATCGGCATATTCGCGCAGGGCGCGCAGCAGATGTGCATCAGTAATTTCATGACGTTCGCCTCCTGTTTGTGCACTAAGCATATCACACATCGCCATTTCTGTACAGATTGCAAAAAAGAATCTGCGACATTCCGTAGAAAATGAACATGGACAAGCAGCAGGAGCAGTGCTATAATTCCATCTAATATCAGATACAAGCAAAACTGAACGCAGAAAGGAAGATGTTCCATGGCATTTCCCATTGAAAGCTACGCAGCGAAAATACAGCGGAAGCTGTTAAAAAAGCAGCGCGTGATCGAAGCTGCCTCCGGTAGGCAGAAGGCTGATCTGGTGCTGAAAAATGCAACGTATGTCAACGTGTTCTCCAACGAACTGCTGACGTGCGACATCGCCGTGGCGAACGGCCTGATCGTGGGTCTTGGCAGCTACGAGGGCGAAGTCGAATACGATATGACCGGCAAAATCGTCTGCCCGGGCTTCGTTGACGCGCACATCCATCTGGAATCCAGCCTTGTCACGCCGAAGGAATTCGTCCGCGCAACGCTGCCGCACGGCACGACCACGGTTATCACCGACCCCCATGAGATCACCAACGTCATGGGCACCGACGGCATCGATTACATGTTCCAGGCGACCGAGGGACTGCCCATCGACGTGCGGTTCATGCTGCCGTCCTGCGTCCCGGCCACACCGATGGACGAATCCGGCGCGAATCTGGACTACCGCGCCATCGACTCCTTCTACGACTATCCCAGAGTGCAGGGTCTTGCCGAGATGATGAACTCCTACGGCGTGATCCACAACGACCCGGAGGTCGTCTCGAAGATCGTCGCCTCGCAGGCGCACCACAAGAAGATCGACGGCCACGCACCGGGCCTGCAGGGCAAGGATCTGGATACCTACGTTGCCGCCGGCGTCTATTCCGACCACGAGTGCGCCACGATGGAAGACGCACTTGCAAAATTGCAGCGCGGCCAGTTTATCATGATCCGCGAGGGCACCGCCGCACGCAACTTGGAAGCGCTCGCTCCCCTGCTCACGCCGCAGTACGCTGAGCGCTGCATGTTCTGCACTGACGACAAGCACCCGAGCGACCTGCTGGAAAAGGGTCATATCGACTATATCGCCCGCGAGGCCATCAACAAATATGGCGTCGATCCCATCATCGCCGTCAAGGCCGCCTGCCACCACGCCTCACGCTACTTCCTGCTCAATAACCGCGGCGCGATTGCGCCCGGGTATCTGGCCGACTTCGCCGTGATCGACAATTTCAAGGACTTCAACGTCGAAATGGTCTTCAAGAAGGGCATTCTGTACTGGAACAACGGCGAACTGCGCGACTTTGAAGCACCGAAGATCGAGGAATATCTCGACAAACGCGCCCATGACACTTTCCACGTCTCGACGCTCACGCCCGATGATTTCCGCGACACGCGCCAGAGAGGTGTTCTGGGCATGGTCCCGGGCGAGATCATTACAACCGACAATGGCTACGCTGACCACGTCGATCTAGAAAAGGACATTCTGAAAATCGCCGTTGTCGAGCGCCACAAGGGCACGCACCACATCGGCCTCGGTTACATTCAGGGCTACGGTCTGAAATCCGGTGCAGTTGCAACCAGTATTTCGCATGACTCGCACAACATCATCGTCGTCGGTACGAACTCCGCCGACATGGCGTTCGCCGCGAATTACATCGTCGAACATCACGGCGGCATCGTCGTGGTCGAAAATGGGACAGTGAAAGGTGACGTTGTGCTGGAGATCGCAGGCATCATGTCCGACCGTCCGCTGACCGAGGTCAACGACCAGCTTGAGGCAGCCAAGGATGCAGCTTTCACGCTCGGCGTCAGCCGAGGCATCGACCCGTTCATGACGCTCAGCTTCATGGCCCTGCCCGTTATCCCCAAACTCCGCATCACCACCCGCGGCGTCATCGATGTCGATACCCAGCAGTATGTATAATCCAGCCGGCCCGCAGGAAGCATCCTGCGGGCCGGTTTGCGGCATTGCAATACCTTCGGAAATATGGTATGATATTCCCACTTGGTAACCTTACCGGAAGGGGGAACTGCTTTGCTTTATCTGCTACTTGCGCTGTTTACGGCTGCGATCGTCGCAGTTGATCAGCTGACAAAATATCTGGCTGCATCCAATCTCGTGGGGAAAACCGTCACGCTTATCCCCGGCTGGCTCCAGCTGCACTATATCACAAACGACGGCATGGCGCTGAGTCTGCTGCGCGGCGCGCGGTGGCTGTTTGTGGTCATGACGGCGGTGTATCTCGCAGTCGTGATCTATGTGCTCGTGAAAAAATGGTTCAAAAAAACGCCGGAGTTGTGGTGCATCGCGGCCATCACCGGTGGCGCGATCGGCAATTTCATCGACCGCATCTCCACGGGCCTTGTCATCGACATGATCTGCATCCCGTGGTTCTCCACGTTCAATGTGGCAGATCTGTTCATCACATTCGGCGCGCTGATTCTCGTGGTCTATATTCTGACGAAGGACAAGGAACTGCTGGCCGACAAGCCGAAGGAGCAGAAGAAACCGCATGACGCTGACGCTTGACAAAGACGGCGAACGGCTCGACAGCGCGCTCAGCCGCCTCGTGCCGGAACTTACCCGCAGTCAGGCCCAGCGCCTGATCGAGCAGGGCGCGGTCACGCGGGACGGAAGACCCGTCAAAAAGAACGAAAAGCTGCCTGCCGGGACGACGCTGGAGTTGGCAATTCCCGAAGTGCGTGAGACGCCCATCGCGGCGCAGGAGATCCCGCTCGAGGTCTGCTATGAGGACGCGGACGTAATCGTTGTGAACAAGCCCAAGGGGCTTGTCGTTCATCCAGCCCCCGGTCATGCAGACGGCACGCTCGTCAACGCACTGCTGGCACACTGCGGCAATTCTCTGTCCGGCATCGGTGGGGAAAAGCGGCCCGGCATCGTCCACCGCATCGACAAAGACACATCCGGCCTCATCATCGCAGCCAAGAACGACTTCGCGCACGCCGCGCTTGCCGCGCAGCTGAAGGATCACAGTCTGGCCCGGACGTATGTGTGTATCGTCTGCGGCAATATCAAGGACGATTCCGGCACCATCGATGCGCCTATCGGCCGCCACCCGGCCGACCGCAAGAAAATGGCCGTCACGGAGAAAAACAGCCGCAGCGCCGTGACGCACTGGCGCGTGTTGGAGCGCTTTTCCGGCTATACGCTTGTCGAGTGTAAGCTGGAAACGGGCCGGACGCACCAGATCCGCGTCCACATGGCCTACCGCGGCCACCCGCTCCTGGGGGACATGGTCTACGGCCGCAAAAAGCCCGAACTGGGTCAGGACAGCCAATGCCTGCACGCGAAGGAACTTCGCTTCGTGCACCCGCGCACGGGAAAGCCCGTGACTGTCTCCTGTGAATTGCCGGACTATTTTGCCGCGCTTCTGGAAAAACTGCGCAGCGGCTACAGAAGGGCTTGACTTTTTAGCCTCAGTCTGCTACCATGATGCCATCTTCAACATGAGGTTTTTACGATGTACGTTTCCATTCTGTTCGCGTTTCTCTTTACCTTTACTGGCTTACAGTAAGGGTAATTTGTGATGCGCAGAAACGACGTCAGGTTCGCAACGCGGCACAGATTACACTGTGCCGCGTTTTTTGTTTGTATTTTCTGAAAGGATGGGAATATAGAATGGAACTTTCTGATTACAGAGCACAGATCGACCGAATTGACACGGAACTTCTGCGGCTGTTTGCCGAGCGGATGCAGACAGCTGCGGGGATCGCAGCATATAAAAAAGCGCACAGCCTGCCGGTTCTGGACGCTGGGCGGGAACGCGAGAAGCTGGCGCAGATCGTAAAGGCCGCGCCGGAGGATCTGCAAGAGGAGGCCGTGAGCCTCTACCGGTTGCTGTTCTCTCTCAGCCGCAGCTACCAGCGCGATTTGCTGGACGAAAAAACAACGCTTCCTGCGCTTCTCAAAACAGCGCTGGAGCAGACGCCGCAGCTGTTCCCGCCCACAGCAGCTGTCGCCTGCCAGGGCGTCGAAGGCGCGTATTCGCAGCAGGCCTGCGATAAACTCTTCCAGCATCCGAGCGTGTTCTTCTGCGCAACATTTGACAAGGTTTTCTCCGCCATCGAGCAGGGCCTGTGCCAATATGGCGTTCTGCCGCTGGAAAACAGCACAGCAGGTTCTGTCAATGCGGTGTACGACCTCATGCAGAAGCACAACTTCTCTATTGTTCGCAGCGTCCGCCTGCGCGTAGATCACAGTTTGCTTGCCCTGCCGGGCGTGAAGCCGTCCGAGATCCGCGAGATCGTTTCGCATGGTCAGGCACTGGAGCAGTGCTCCGAATTTCTGAAGCAGCTGCCGAACGTGACTGTGACCCGCTGCGAAAACACGGCGGCAGCGGCCCGCATGGTTGCCGAGTCCGGCCGGCGTGATCTTGCCGCCATCGCCTCGCCTGCCTGCGCGGAAATCTATGGTCTGCATCCGCTTCAGGAGCGCGTGCAGAACGAGCACGGCAATTATACCCGCTTCATCTGCATTGCGGCCAAGCCCGAGGTCTATCCCGGTGCCGACCGGACGAGCCTGCTCGTCACGCTCTCCAACGAGCCCGGCAGCCTCTATCAGGTGCTGGCCCGCATTTATGGTCGCGGCATCAACCTGACAAAGCTGGAAAGCCGGCCCATTCCCGGCTCGGACGACACGTTCCGGTTCTACTTTGATCTCGAGGCCTCCGTCTACTCCCCGGAACTGCCGAAGCTTCTCGGCGAACTGGAATCCGTCTGTGAGCACGTCTGCTACCTCGGCAGCTATTCTGAAACGGTATAAAATACGCAGCCGCCCTCTGTCTGTGAGGCAGAGAGCGGCTGCGTATTATTCTGCATCTTCCGGCTGCCAGAAGATGCGGAAGGCCGTGGGGAGGGCGATATCCTGTTGGAACCTTGTGCCGCTGACCCATGTGAAGCTGTCTGCTAGCATCGATACACGGATATCATAGCAGCGCATGCGCCACTCGACATGCGTGAAGATATGCGTCCGTTCGCGCGTGCGTGTCAACTCCTCCGGAACAAGGCCCCAGCTGTCAAGCAGTGCAAGCGCCTGCTGCGCGTCCAGTGTTCCTTCCACATTCGGAAGTTCCCAGAGCCCGGCAAGCAGACCCGTCTCGGGCCGCTTGCGCACGGCGTACTGCCCGCCGCATTGAAGAAAGAAGACCGTCTTTTCTTCGATGCGGCGGGGCTTTTTTGCCTCCTTGACGGGGAGCGAAGCCCACGCGCCGCTCTTTTCTGCAAGGCAGACTGTCCGCAGCGGACAGGCATCGCACTTCGGCGCGCCGTTTGGGACGCATACACAGGCTCCCAGTTCCATCAGTGCCTGCGTCAACTCGCTCCGCTTTCCGGGATTTGCAGCGTAAACCGGGCGGAGCGCCGTCTCATACGCCTTTTTGACGGCAGGCCGCGTGACCGGAGCCGTATCCTGCGTCACGCGGGAGAGTACGCGCAGCACGTTCCCGTCAACCGCCGGCTCCGGCACGTCAAAGCAGATGGACGCGACCGCGCCAGCCGTATAATCGCCCACACCTGGAAGCGCCCGGATCTCGGCGTATTTCCGCGGAAACGCGCCGCCATGCTGCACCATGATCACGCGGGCAGCCTTTTGCAGATTGCGCACACGGGAATAATAGCCCAACCCCTCCCACAGTTTTGTGAGACGGTTCTCCTCACAGGCCGCAAGAGCAGCGATATCGGGCAACTCCGATAAAAACCGCGCGTAATAGCCCTTCACCGCCTCCACGCGTGTCTGCTGAAGCATGATCTCCGACAGCCAGACGTGGTACGGTTCATGATCCTGCCGCCACGGCAGCGCACGGTGTCCCGCAGCATACCAGCCGAGCAGCCGCTCGGCAAGCGAATCTGGCAGCTGCATGGCAATCCCCCCTCTCTAATACAGAAAAAACGCCGGGGGAAATCCTCCGGCGTTTTGGGTTTATTAATAGCCGGGCTTGCCGAGCAGGTGGAACATGTTCTTCTTGTAGGCCTCGACGCCGGGCTGGTTGAAGGGGTTGACGCCCTCCATATAGCCGGACACGCCGCAGGCGAACTCAAAGAAATAGATCAGCGCGCCCAGCGCTTCCTCGCCAATCTCCGGCAGGCGGATCTCGGTGACGGGCACGCCGCCGGAAATATGCGCGGCCTTGGTCGCTTGCATGGCCTTTTCGTTGATATAACTCATCTCGCGGCCCGCCAGATAGTTCAAGCCGTCCAGATTTTCCTCGTCGGACGGAACAGTAACAGATGTTCTGGAGTTGTCGAAGAAGACAACCGTTTCCTGCAGCATGCGGATGCCATCCTGGATATACTGGCCCATGGAGTGCAAATCGGGGGTCAGATCAACGGAGGCCGGGAAAATACCCTTGCCGTCCTTGCCCTCGGACTCGCCGTAAAGCTGCTTCCACCATTCGGCCATGAAGCGGAACGCGGGCTCGTAGGCAGCCAAGATTTCAATATTCTTACCGTCCGCGTACAGAGCCTGACGGCTCATGGCGTACTGCACGGCGGCGCTTTCCACACCGCGCTTCAGCGTATCCTCACGCTCGGCCTGTGCACCGTGCATGAGCGCTTCAATGTCGATGCCGCAGCAGGCGATGGGAAGCAGGCCCACAGCCGTCAGAACGGAATAGCGGCCGCCGACATTATCGGGCACAACAAAGCTTTCATAGCCCTCACGGGACGCAAGCGTCTTCAGAGCGCCGCGCGCCTTGTCTGTCGTGGCGTAAATGCGGCTCTTTGCACCCTCCACGCCGTATTTCTTCTCGAGCGCAGCCTTAAAAATGCGGAACGCGATGGCAGGCTCGGTCGTCGTGCCGGACTTGGAGATGACGTTCACGGAAAAATCGCGGTCGCCGATCATGGCGAGAATCTCCGTCACAGCGTCAGAGGAAATGCCGTTGCCGGCGAAATAAATGTCCGGGGTGTTCTTGGGCAGGGCATTGTAATTCGGACTCTTCAGCAGTTCAACCACAGCGCGTGCACCAAGATAGCTGCCGCCGATACCGATGACGACAAGTGCCTTGGAGTCAGACTGGATCTTCTTCGCAGCCTTCTGGATGCGGGCGAATTCTTCCTTGTCATAATTTACCGGAAGATCGACCCAACCAATAAAGTCATTGCCCGCGCCGGTACCGTTTACCAGCGTGTCAAACGCGGCCTGCGCCGCGGTCTTGTCCGGCTGCTTGGCATAAAACTGCTTTGCGCCTTCAAAATTGATGCTTACCATATATTGATCGCTCCTTTTATGATGAGAAAATGACAAAACCAATGTGCGCCATTATGCTTCTGCGTCGCGCGCCAGAAGCGCTGCACCGATCATACCCGCTTCGTTGCCGAGCACGGCGGGAACAAGCTTGCCGCGCGTGGAATAAAAGCATTTTTTGCTGACCTTGTCCTGAAGCGGGTCAAACAGGAACGGACCTGCCGCGCTTAAGCCGCCGCCGAGGGCGAGAACTTCCGGATCGAGGATATTATAAATCGACGCGCAGGCAGAACTCAGATGTTCAATATAATCATCGAAAACAGCCGTCGCAGCAGGGTCGCCTGCCTTGGCGCAGTCGGTGACAAGCTTGGGCGTAATTTTTGCCGGGTCGCTGCCGGTCTTTTCGGCCAGCATGCTCTCCGGGTGCGCCTGCATGGCGCGCCGCCCCTCGCGCGTGAGTGCAGATGCGGCGCAGTAGGCCTCCATACAGCCGTGATTGCCGCAGGTGCAGGGCTCTCCGCCGTCAACCAGATAGGCATGGCCCAGTTCGACGCCGTGGTTCATGCCGCCGTTGAACATTTTGCCGTTCAGGATGATGCCTCCGCCAAGCCCCGTGCCGAGTGTCAGCAAAACGCCCGTTTTGCAGCCGACAAACGCACCCTTATAGAGTTCGGCCAGTGCAGCGCCGTTGGCGTCATTGGCGATATAAACAGGGATGCCGGGAAACTGCTCCTGCAGGAGTCTGCGCAGCGGAACATCGTGGAAATCCAGATTGTGCGCGTCAAGAACCGTCTCTCCGCTCGCGTCGATGCTGCCGGGGACAACTGCACCGAGCGATTCTACGCCGGAAAGCGACGCGTTCCGCTCTTCCAGCAGCGCAAGAACTGCCGCACGGATTTTTTTCGCCATGTCCACCGCCGTTGTGTGCGGAAATGGGATGGATGCTTCAGCGGTCAATTCCAGCGTCTCGTCCAGCAGGCCGATCTTGACGTTGGTGCCGCCGATATCAATGCCGATCTGATACATGTGTGTTTCCCCTTTTCTTTATTCTTCGTCTCTCAGACCCAATAATTTCATGAAATTTCCGTACAAAATCTTTTGCTGGTCGCTCTCGCTCAGACCAAGGGAGAAAAACCTGTTCAGTTCCTCCTTCGGGCTCCACATGGGAAAGTCCGTGCCGAAGATCAGCCGGTCTGGGCCGATCGCGTCGATGAAGCGCAGAACCATGTCCCGGTCAATCATGCCGAGCGTGGAGGATGTGTCGTACAGGACGCTTTCCGGCTGCAGATGCGCCAGCGACCGCGGCCAGCTGCGCCAGCCGCCGAAGTGTGCAGCCACAGCCCGCAGTTCCGGCACCCGCCGCAACAGATTCGTCAGCCGTTCGGGCGAGGAAAAATCATACCGGTCGTCGCCCATATGGAACAGCACCGGAAGATCACGCCGGGCAATGGCGCGGTACGTCTCAATGCCGCGTTCGTCGTCGATGGCGAGCTTCTGAAAATCTGGGTGGATCTTGATCCCGCGCAGGCCGAGCTCCAGCATTCGGTCAAGCTCCTCCTCAAATCCGTCCATGCCGGGATAGATCGTGCCGAAGGCGAGATAGCCGTCGTGTCCACGGACGGCCTCGGCCAGAAATGTGTTGGCGTTTTGGACCTGACTGGCATTCGTCGCGGAGTTGGAGACAGCGCAGCGGGTAATGCCCGCAAGCTTGTCCTCTGCACACAGGCGCGGCATGTCCGCCTCGCGCTCGATGGGAACGCCATAGAAGCTGCCGATGGAGTGCGACGCCTTTTCCGCCAGCTTTTCCGGGAAAATATGCGCGTGGATGTCTGCGATCTTCATGAAAAAACCTCTTTTATTCTATACGGAGATATGCCCGGTATGCAGAGCCGAGCTTTCCGTCTTTAATCAAAGTTTATCACACTTTTTCCCTGCGTACAAGTGGCAGAAAAGCCGGAATCCGCATGGGATCCCGGCAAAATTTTGTCGCTTTCTTAGGCAGCCCGGTTCCGCAGTGCAAAGGACACGGCAAAGTAGACAGCCAGCAGCAGCGCGATCGTCGCACCGGCCGAGCAGCCAAGCCAATATGCTGCGCACAGTCCCAAAAGGCCGCATACAAGCGCGGACAGAACGGAGAGCAGATGATACTGCCGCAGATTCCGCGCCAGATTGCGCGAGGACGCCGCTGGGAGCACGAGCAGGGAGTTGATAACCATCAGGCCGACCCAACTCATTGCCAGCGTCACAACGATGGCGATTGCGACGGTAAAGAGCGTTTCATTGCGCTTCGTCGCCACGCCGCGTGAGGACGCCAGCTGCGGGTGCACCGCCGTAAGCACCAGCCGGTTTGCCCCGAACACCCAAAGCAGCACGACCGCCAACAGAACCAGCGCCAGCAGGCCGATCTCCTGTGGGGAAACAGACAGGATATCACCGATGAGATAGCGGTTGAATTTTGTAAAACTCCGCCCGCCGAGCGTGACGATAAAAATGCCGAGCGCAACGGCGGTGGAGGAAAAGACGCCGATGATGGTGTCCGCCGACTGGCTCGTCCGGCTGCGGACAAAGGAAAACAGCAGCGCGAACAGAACCGACAGCCCGACCGCAAAATAGATCGGCTGCACCGCGCCGCAGAGCACACCGATGGCGATGCCCGTAAAACCGGAATGGCCCAGCGCATCGGAGAAAAAACTCATTTTTCCCGTCACGATCATCGTAGACAACAGTCCGAACAGCGGCCCCAGCAGCAAAACAGCCAGCAGCGCGTTCTTCATGAAGTCCATTTCAAACATATGAATGCCGAGTGCGTTCAAAAACGCGTACCAGACGTTCATGCCTGTGCGCCTCCTCCCATGTGGAATGCCTGCGCAAATTCCTCTGAGTTCAGCACGTCCAGCGGTGTCCCGCGCCGGAGGATCTTTCCCTGTAACAGCACCACCTGGTCGCAGTATTGCTCCAGCATGGTAAAGTCGTGCGTCGTCATGAGGATCGACAGGTCGAATTTTTTCCGGATCTCGTCAAGCATGTCCATGAGAAGGCTCATGCCCTCGACGTCCACACCGGAAAGCGGCTCGTCGAGAATGAGAATATTCGGCATGGGCTCAAGCGCCAGTGCCAGCAGAACGCGCTGCAATTCGCCGCCCGAGAGCGTGCCGATGCGCTTGTCGATGAGCGCTTCACCGTGGACGTTCGCAAGGCAGGCCAAAACTTTTTCCCGCATGGCCCTTGTCGGGCGCAGAAACGCGGGGCGCTTGAAAATGCAGCAGGTAAAAAGATCCATCACGCTCACGGGGTCACCGCGGTCAAAGGCCGGGCTCTGCGGCACATAGCCGATGCGCAGCTTTGCCTCCTTGCCGGAGGCCTCATGGAAGGTGATTTTTCCCTCATATTCCCGCTGGCCCAGAATGGCACGGATAAGCGTAGACTTGCCCGCGCCGTTCGGGCCGATCAGCGCGACCATCTGGCCGCAGTGCATATGCAGGTCGATATTGTCCAGGATCGTCTCGCCGCCGATATGGACGGACAGATGCTCGATTTTCAGGCAGCAGGCGTGTTCGCAGTCGCCCGCGTGCGGGTGCAGATGTGGAATCATGAAAGCGCCTCCCGGATGATGTCAATGTTGTGATAAATTGCGTCCGTGCAGCCTGCCGCGCCGCCGTCCATTCCCATTGTAAGCGCAAACAGGCCGGTTCCGGTCTGCTTTGCGACAGTCTCCGCTGTCTGCCGTTCGCCGTTTTCCTCGCAGAAGACAGCAGGAATGTTTTCATCCTCTACCAGCCGGATGACGGACTCGATTTCCTTTGCAGACGGCTCGCTGCCCTCTTCAATTTCCATTGCGGCGGCGATCGTAAGTCTGAACGCGCGGGCGAAATAGGAAAAGCCGTCATGGAACGTCACAAGTTCCCGGCAGGAGAGGTTTTTCAGCGCTTCCTCGCCATAGGCCTGCGCGGCCTCGTATTCCGCCGTGACAGCAAGCAGGTTCTGCCCGATCAGCGTCTGCTTGTCCGGATAGAGGTCAGAAAGTCCGGCGGCGATATTTCTGCACATCTGGATACAATTCGTGGGCTCCAGCCAGATATGCGGGTCCTCGCCGTCCTCACCGGGAAGCGTTTCGACGCCGTCGGAGGCCGTGATGGTATGCTTCGCCGTGCGAAGCGCATCTTCCATAAAGTCCTCCAGCCCGAGGCCGTTCAGCACGACCACATCAGCCTGCCCGAGTTTCTCCATCTGCGCAACGGTCAGCGTATAGTCATGCAGGCACGAGACGCTTTCCGTCACGACCAGCCCGCAGCTTAAGTCCGTACCATCCAGCAGTGCTGCCGTCATGGCACGAACCGGTGCAGTGGACGCCAGCACGTCATAGCGCTCTGCCTTCCGCGCCGCGCAGCCGGAAAACAGCGTGCACAGCAGTGCCAGCTCCAGAAGTCCGGCAAAAAGCCGTTTTTTCAGATACATAATATATGGTTCCCTTCAAAACACTTTACTTTTATTATAGCGGTACTGTCAAGTAAGTTCTTTTTCCTTTTTTCTCGCAGCGCCCCTGTTTTTGTGCATAGTGCCGAAGACACTTGTCCGCGCTGCGTGAAATTTTTTCAAAAAACAAGCAATTAGGACTTGCTTTTTACACTTTACTTCGCTATAATGGCGACTATAAGTTCATGAACACTTGTCTATTGTACATGGACAGAAGGAGGAAATATTCTATGAAAAAGATCATCGCTCTGCTTCTGGCTGCCGTTATGGTCATGTGCCTGTTCGCAGGCTGCGCGTCCAGCGGCGGCTCCAAGGTCATCAAAATCGGCGTGTTTGAGCCGCAGTCCGGCGACAACGGCGCGGGCGGCAAGCAGGAAGTTCTGGGCATCCAGTATGCCAACTCCGTCAAGCCGACCGTGACAATCAATGGCGAAGAGTATAAGATCGAACTTGACATTCAGGACAACCAGTCCTCGACCGACAAGGCCGTCTCTGCGGCGCAGCAGCTGGTTGCCGACAAAGTTTCCGTCGTGCTCGGCTCCTACGGCTCCGGCGTTTCCATTGCCGCCGGCACCTACTTCGCAAACGCCAAGATCCCGGCCATCGGCTGCTCCTGCACCAACGCAGCCGTCACTGCCGGCAACGATTATTATTTCCGCGTCTGCTTCCTCGATCCGTTCCAGGGCTCCGTCATGGCCTCGTTCGCCATGGAAGAGTTCGGCGCCAAGAAGGCTTACGTTCTGTCGATGCTCGGCGACGACTACACTGTCGGCCTTGCCAAGAACTTTGTAAAAGCCTTTGAAGCCGCAGGCGGCGAGATCGTAGCCGATGAGACCTTCGTTGAAGGTACGGCGGATTTCTCCGCATACCTCAATAACGCCGTCTCCGGCGGCGCGGACGTCATCTTTGCGCCGTCCGCCATCGCCTACGCTCCGCAGATCATCGAGCAAGCTTCCGCTCTCGGCGTCAGCCTCCCCATCCTCGGCGGCGATACCTGGGAAAACTCCGCGATCTCCGATGCGCAGAACGGCACCGACATGCAGGTTTTCGTCTCCACGTTCTTTGACGAGAACGACGAGTCCGGCCTTGCCAAGGAATTCGTCTCCGGCTACAAGGCGTGGCTGAACGGCAATTCCCAGAACCTCACCAACAACGGCGGCAACGACGTTGTCGCGGCAGTCTCCGCGCTCGGCTATGACGCGTATATGGCTGCAGTCGCGGCCATCGAAAAGGCCCAGTCCACCGACGGCACCGCCATCCGCGACGCGCTGGCCGGTCTGTCCATTGATCTCGTCACGGGCTCTTTGAGTTTCGATGCCAACGGCGACGCAGTCAAGAGCACCGCCTACATCAAGCAGGCGATCAATGGCAGCTTCCAGTTCTACAAGGTGCAGTCCGCCGACTGATCCATTGCCACGCAATACTGACCACAATGGCCTCCGGTCGGGGGGGATTCCCTCCGACCGGTGCATCGTTTCATCCGGCAGCGTCCGAACCCGCTGCCGGATGAAATCATTCTTTTATCGTCGTGTCCAAGCTGGCTCATTTCAGTGAGCGGTTCGCGGTTTGGACATGGCGATAAGCAAATAACAGGAGGTTCCCCTATGGGTGTTCTCAAGCAATGGCTGCCCTATGTCCTGTCGGGCATTTCGGCCGGCGGCCAATATGCGCTGATCGCCGTCGGCTATACGATGGTCTACGGCATTCTGCGCCTTATCAACTTTGCGCACGGCGATATTTTCATGGTCGCCGGTCTCATCATGGTCTATCTTTCGGCGACGATGCCGCTGTATGCTGCCCTGCCCGCCGTCGTGATTCTGACGGTCGCGCTTGGCTTTGCGGTGGAGCGCTGCGCATATAAGCCGCTGCGGCAGGCTCCGCGCATGTCCGTTATGATCTCCGCCATCGGCGTAAGCTATCTGCTGCAAAATCTTGCGTATTACGTCACCGGCGGCGTTCCGAAACAGTATCCGGAACTGCCGTGGATTTCCGACACCATCACGATTCTCGGCGCATCTACCAAGCGCGTAACCGTCATTACCCCCGTTCTGACGCTGGTGCTGGTCGTGGCGCTCGTGATTCTCATCAAGCGCACAAAGGTCGGCATGGCCATGCGCGCAGCCTCGAAAGACTTTGAAACGGCGCAGCTGATGGGCATCAAGATCAACTCCGTCATTTCCTTTACGTTTATCATCGGCTCCGCGCTGGCAGCTGTTGCCTCGTTCCTGTTCTTCTCAAACTACACGACCATCGCGCCGTCCTCCGGCGCCATGCCGGGCCTCAAGGCGTTCGTCGCCGCCGTCTTCGGCGGTATCGGGTCGATCCCCGGTGCGGTCATCGGCGCGTTCATCATCGGCATCTGCGAGAATCTGCTCAAAGGCATGAAGCTGACGGCCTTCTCCGATGCGTTCACATTTGCGCTGCTCATCATCATTCTCGTCGTCAAGCCGACGGGCCTGTTCGGTGAAAAGCTGACAGAGAAAGTCTGAGGAGGAGCATATGGAAAAGAAAAAAGGCCTCTCTTTGCAGACCGTTCTGACCATCGCAGGTCTTGCGCTTATCTATCTGCTGGCGTTCCTGCTTGACCGCATTCCCGGCATCCCCATCATGCTCACGACGGTTCTGCGCAAGGGCGCGATCTACTCCCTTGTCGCCGTATCCATGAACCTCCTGAACGGCTTCACAGGCCTGTTCTCGCTCGGGCAGGCAGGCTTCATGCTGGTTGGTGCATATACATTCGCTGTCCTCAATATCTCGAGCGGCATCCGGTCTACCGTATATCAGTATTATGACCCGCTGCTCAAGTTCTCCCTGACCGAAACGCTTCAAAACGTACTCGGCAATACGGCAGGTACGGTTCTCGGCGTATTCGTGTCCTTGCTGCTGGCAGGCTTTCTGGCCGCCGTGCTGGCGTATCTGATCGGCCTGCCCGTTCTGAAGCTCAAAAGCGACTATCTGGCCATCGCCACGCTCGGCTTTGCCGAAATTATCCGCGCGCTCGTTCAGCTGGAGGCGTTCGCGCCCATTACCAACGGCTCGCAGCTGCTGCGCGGCTTCCCATATTTTACGGATACATTCATGCCGTTCGTGATCGTCGGCATCTGCATTGCCGTTGTCGTGCTGCTCATCAACTCGACCTATGGCCGCGCGTTCAAGGCCATCCGCGACGACGAGATCGCCGCCGAGGCCATGGGCATCAACCTTGCCCATCACAAGCGCATGGCGTTTACAATCTCCTCGTTCTTTGCCGGTATCTCCGGCGCGCTGCTCGCCATGTACCAGACGACGGTGCAGGCCAATACATTCAAATCCGCCATGACATATGAGATTCTGCTCATCGTCGTCATCGGCGGCATCGGCTCCATCTCCGGCAGCTGCATCGGCTCGTTTTTGTTCATCGCGTGCTCGGAGTGGTGGCTGCGGTTTTTGGACAACGAGACGTATATCGAGACGTATATCGGCGCGTTCAAGGTTCCGCTGCTGCGCACGGGCTTCCGCATGGTCGTGTTCTCGGTCGTTATCATGATCGTGGTGCTCTTCTTCCGCAAGGGCATCATGGGTACCCGTGAACTTTCGCTGGCGGGACTGGCCGACAGGCTGCGGAAAAAATCCGCGAAGGGAGGGAAACAGGCATGAGTACGCCCGTTCTTCATGTGGAGCATATCACCATGCAGTTCGGCGGCGTCGTCGCCGTCAACGACCTCTCGATGGATATTTATCCAGGCGAGATCGTCGCCCTCATTGGCCCGAACGGTGCAGGCAAGACCACAGCCTTTAACTGCATCACCGGCGTCTATGAGCCGACAAACGGCCGCGTGGACTTCATGGGTGAACCAATCGTCTGTAACCATCCGCGCGGGAAAATGAAAAAGACCTACGCAGGCGAGCATGCAGAGCGCTATCTGTCCCTGCCCGTTGTCTCCTACACACCCGATAAAATCACAAAGCGCGGCATCGCACGCACCTTTCAGAACATCCGACTGTTCAAATCCATGACTGTCTTTGAAAACGTTCTGACGGCCATGCACCTGCGCCGCACATCCAATGTTTTCTCCGCAACCTTCCGCGCTAACCGCAGAGAAGAGGCCGCGCAGCGCGAAAAGGCGTTGGAACTTCTGAAAATCGTCGGACTCGACGATGTGAAGGATGAACTCGCTACAGCCCTGCCCTACGGCAAGCAGCGCAGGCTTGAGATTGCCCGTGCGCTGGCGACCAACCCGAAGCTGCTGCTGCTCGATGAGCCTGCTGCGGGCATGAATCCGCAGGAAACGCTTGAACTGACCGCTTTCATCCGCAGCATCCGCGACCGGTTCGGCCTTACGATCTTCCTCATTGAGCATCATATGAATCTTGTTATGGACATCTCCGACCGCATCTATGTCATCGACTTCGGCAAGCAGATCGCGGCCGGCGTTCCGGTAGAGATTCAAAACGATCCGCGCGTCATCGACGCGTATCTGGGGGTGGACGAGGATGCGTAACATTCTGGAAATCAAAAATCTGGTCGTCTCCTATGGCGGCATTGAGGCCGTCAAAGGTATTGATTTGAAGGTCGAAGAAGGCAAAATTGTCACCCTCATCGGCTCGAACGGTGCAGGCAAATCGACCACCCTGAAGGCAGTTGCCGGACTGGTCAAGCCGAAATCGGGTGAAATTCTCCTGAACGGTGCGAATCTGGTTGGAAAATCGACCGATCAGATCGTCTCGAGCGGTGTCACGCTTGTGCCGGAGGGCCGCCGTGTATTTGAAAACCTGACTGTGGCGGAAAACCTGCGCATCGGCGCATATCTGCGCAAGGACTCCCTCGCAGACGATCTGGCCCGCGTATATGACCTGTTCCCGCGGCTGAAAGAGCGCGAGTGGCAGCAGGCCGGGACACTCTCGGGCGGCGAACAGCAGATGCTGGCCGTTGGCCGCGCGCTTATGGCCAAGCCGAAGCTGATCATGATGGACGAGCCCTCCCTGGGCCTTGCCCCCATCGTCGTCCGGGGCATTTTCGAGATCATCCGCGAAATTAACCGCCAGGGCATCACGGTTTTGCTCATTGAGCAGAACGCAAATATGGCGCTCAAAATCGCAGACTGGGCCTACGTCATGCAGACCGGGTCCATTCTCATGCAGGGTCCCGGCGAAGAACTGGCCGCCAACGAGGAGGTCAAAGCCGCATATCTCGGAACCGCAAAGTAATACTCCCCCGGTGGTCCGCATGCCACGGACTGCCGGGATTTTTTTGACTTCTGCGGCGGACGGCGCATAAAAAGTCTCTATTTTTTGAAAAGTCCGCAATTTTTTTGCATATCGTTTATAAATGCTTTACAAATCACCCGAATAAAGGCGCTATAATCAGCATAATCGAAACAAAGAGGAAGTGAACTGCATGGGAACAGATCCGTATCAGGTGCTGGGCGTGTCTCCGAACGCATCGGAGGACGAAATCCGGCAGGCATACCGCAGGCTGGCAAAGAAATACCATCCCGATCTGAATCCCGGCGACAAAACTGCTGCGCAGAAAATGAACGAGATCAACGCGGCCTATGACGCGATCAAGAATCCGCAGGCCTATCGTCAGCAGCAGGCGCAGCAGCAAGCCCAGCAGCAGGCCCGGCAGCAATATAACCAATCCAGTCAGCAATATTACGATCCGTTCTCGGATCCGTTCGGCTTCTGGGGCTCGCAAAACGACAGTCAGCAGAGCGACTGGCAGCAGACAAACCAGAATGGCTGGCAGACATGGTACACCTACCGTTCTTCTGACGAGGAGCAGGACGGCAGTGACGCCCCAGGCGGCTACCGCTGGACGTACCACCGCACCCGCCGGCGCGGAAATTTTCTTGTGCGGCTGCTGGGCATTTATCTACTGATCCAGATTGTCGCCATGCTGTTCGGCAGCTGCGGCTATCGCGGCGCGTATTATGACCCATATTATTACCGCAATTACAGCTACAGCGATTCGGGAATCTATTCCGGCCAGAGCCAGTCGCAGACCGACTCCGGCACGGATTCCGGAAGCTGGTATTGAGCGTACCTATCTCACAGGAGGAACTCCGTATGTCCAGAACAATCGGTATTGATCTCGGCACAACCAACAGCTGCGTGGCGGTGATGGAGGGCGGCGAACCCGTTATCATCCCCAACGCCGAAGGCGGACGCACAACGCCGTCTGTCGTTGCGTTTTCCAAGACCGGAGAACGCATGGTCGGCCAGATTGCAAAGCGGCAGGCTGTCACAAACCATGACCGCACCATTTCTTCCATTAAGCGCCAGATGGGTACCAACTACAAGGTTTCCATCGACGGGCATAAATACACGCCGCAGGAAATTTCCGCGATGATCCTGCAAAAACTCAAAGCGGATGCCGAGGCCTTCCTCGGCGAACCTGTGACCGACGCCGTCATCACCGTCCCGGCCTATTTTACCGACGCACAGCGTCAGGCGACGAAGGACGCGGGCAAGATCGCGGGCCTCAACGTCCAGCGCATCATCAACGAGCCGACGGCAGCCGCCCTTGCCTACGGCATTGATAAAGAGCAGTCGCAGAAGATCATGGTTTACGATCTGGGCGGCGGTACGTTCGACGTGTCCATTCTGGATATCTCGTCCGGCGTGATCGAAGTGCTTGCCACGGCAGGCAACAATCATCTGGGCGGCGACGATTTTGACCAGTGCATTGTCGATTATCTCGTTTCCGAGTTCAAAAAGCAGACGAAAATCGACCTGACGCGGGACCCCGCCGCCATGCAGCGCGTGCGCGAGGCCGCTGAAAAGGCCAAGATCGAACTTTCGTCCATGACCCAGACGACCGTTGAACAGCCGTATATCGCCGTCGGCAAGCAGGGGCCGCTGCATATGGATATCCCGCTCACGCGGGCAAAGTTCAACGACCTGACCTATCATCTCGTGCAGGCCACCCGCGAGCCAGTCAATCAGGCCATCAACGATTCCGGCGTTTCCATCTCACGGATCAGCAAGGTCCTCATGGTCGGCGGCTCAAGCCGCATCCCGGCTGTGCAGGATCTGGTGCAGTCCATGACAGGCTCTCTGCCGTTCAAGGGCATCAACCCTGACGAATGTGTCGCCATGGGCGCATGTTTGCAGGCGGGCGTCCTGTCCGGCAGCGTAAAAGGACTTCTGCTGCTCGATGTCACGCCGCTGTCGCTCGGCATCGAGACGCTGGGCGGCGTGTGCACGCGTATCATTGAGCGCAACACAACGCTCCCCATCCGCAAGAGCCAGATCTTCACAACGGCCTCCAGCTTTCAGTCGTCCGTCGATATCCACGTTTTACAGGGCGAGCGCCCCATGGCGCACCAGAATAAGGAACTTGGCCGCTTCCAGCTGACCGGCATCCGCCGTGCGCCCAGAGGCGTCCCGCAGATCGAGGTCACGTTCTCTATCGACGCCAACGGCATCGTAAACGTCTCGGCCAAGGATCTCGACACCGGAAAGGCGCAGCAGATCACCATCACCGCCTCAAGCAACATGAGCCGCGAGGACATTGACCGCGCCGTGCGCGAAGCACAGCGCTACGCCGCCGAGGACGCGAAGCTGAAAGCCGAGGCTACCGCGCGCGACCGCTGCGAACAGATGATCTTCCAGGCCGGAAACGCGAAAAATCTTCCCAAAGAAGACAAGGCCCGCTTGGCTGAGGCGGTCAAAAATGCCCGCCGCGCCATCAAGTCCAAGGATCCCGCACAGATGAACAGCGCAGCTGACCAACTGGAATCACTTCTTAACGAGGCCGGCGTGCACATCGACCCGAACGCGGAATACCGCGGCTCGGCCAGCTATGAAAATCCAAACAACGACTTCACCGACGATGCCGTTGACGCGGACTTTGAGGAAATGAACTGATCCCCCCACACTATAAGAAATCGTCCCCGGTTTTCTCTCTGAAAACCGGGGACGTTCTATTTCTGTGATCCTGTTACAGCTTTTCCAGCACTGCGTCCGGAACCGTGCAGTCGTCTGCGCTCAGGTCGGTTTGGAAGTCAAACTGTGCCGAGATCGACACCTGCGTATCGACAACACCAACCTGCACGCTGCCGCCGGTCGTGACGCGGAGGGCCGTGATCGCCCCGTCCTGCACATCCAATTCCAGCGTTCCGGGCAGATACTGCACATCCAGCTTCTCCGCCTCCGGCGCGATGGCGCAGGCTGCTTGCTTCGTCTGCTCGGCGCTGAGGCTCAGCGTATAGCGCCAGCCGTTCTCCGTCTGTTCGCTCGTAACGCTGTCCTCCAGACAAGCGCGGTAGGCCAGATCAATCAGATCCGCACATTTGACCAGCGTCTGCTCGCTCGCAGTGGGCGTTCTGCCATCCTTGGAGAGAACCGTTTCCCCCGAGAAATAGAGTTCCAGCACACCCGCACGGATGCAGCTGACGGTTTTTCCTTCCTTTACGGTACGGGTGTAATCCAGCGACGTATCAAAGATCACGGGGCCGCAGTTGGCGCTTAGCTTGACGCGGGCTGACAGCGGGTCGCGTCGGCCAAGTTCAGAGGCAGCGGACAGCACGCGCACCAGATCCTCCGTCAGTTCCAGCTTGCCCTGATAGCCGCCGTTTGCAATCGCGTCGGTCACAGCCGCAGGGACGGCGTGCGCTGTCTGCGCGTCCGGCTGGACAGTGAGTTCAGCCCAGACAGTCATCGGCTGCATCTGGCCTGCACTGTTTTCCGCCTGGCAACTGCCGGAGGCTTCGATCGAGCGGATTACGCCGTCTTCAACGTGCATGCACAGGTCGATACTCTCAACGGCGCTGAGCGAGTCTGCAATCGTCGGCGTCAGCAGCGAGAGCGCCTGCTCCGCATCCTTACCGTAGGCGGTCACGGAATAGACCTCTTCACCGCTTTCACGGGCGTAGGTCACATCGGTCGCGTTGTAGAGTTCCAGCAGATGCTCGCCGAGCGTGGAATAGTCCGGGAACAGACCGTTCGTACGGTACGCACTGCCGTTTTCCAGATAGATTGCGCCATCATAGTAATATAGCTGGACGCCGTTTTCCTCGATGCAGAGAATCGTGTTTCCGCCGGCCTGCGTGCGGAACAGGCGCGCATCCGTTTGCAGCGTCTCGTCTCCGAGATCCATCTGCACAGATGCGGTCATGTCCAGTTCCCTGCGGCCAGAGAGATCTTTCAGCAGCAGGAGCGCATCCACACTGCTCTTGAGACTGGCCCGGTAGATGAGGATTCCGGCTATGATCAGGGCAACGACCACGCCCCCGACAATCCACCAGACGCGGCGTTTTTTCTTCTTTTTCTGCACCTGCTCCAGCGTGACAGGCTCCGCCTGCGCATCCGGGTCAATGACGCCGATGACGGCGTCGGTCGCGCTCTGTTCATCCTGCATGGCCTTGCGCAGCGCCTGCATCTGGCGGCGGCGGGCCTTGCCAAGCTTATGGATCAGATGAATGATGAGCAGCACCAGCAGCGCCGCAAGTCCGGCCAGCACGATCCACACCCACCAGACGGGGAACGTGGACAGCACCGCAAGCTGTACGGTCTGCCCGGCAGCCTCAAAGGCCAGATAGCTTCCGACCTCGGTCGTCTCCACCTTCTTCCAAACGCCGTTTTCGTTTTCCACATAGAGATCCAGCTTTCCGCTCTGCCCATCGGGCGCGCGGAAGCGGATCGTATGCGTGTCTGCGCCGTCATCCGGCAGGCGAAGCTGCCACTGCTCGACGACGGAACGCGCCACATGCGCGGCGGGCGCATGGCCGTCCGCAATGTTTTCGCAATATTTCCGAATTGCCTCCGGGATGCTGGCTGAGATCTCACCAAAGGCGGCCGGCGTGATAGCCTGCGGCTGCGCCTGCAGGCGGTCGCTGCTCGTATACGCGCCTTCGGCTAAGAAGACAGGTCTGCCGTCCGCGCGCTGTGCGTCGCTCGGGAGCGCGTCGATACTGGCATGGTACTGTGCGGTCACAGTGGTATCAAATCGGATGTTGTTCAGCGTCTGTACGTCCCACTCGCCGTACTGTCCGTCAACAGCAGGAATATCCGGGTACGCGCTGTCCGGTAGCGAATCACCATAACGGACAGCGACAGCCTTGAGCACCTCGCCGTCTGCGACGAACCGCACGGTAAAGGTTTGGAATTCGTCAGGAAGCGCCTTGTTTACCAGCAGCGCCTCATAGACCACGGGCTCCGCCTGTCCGGCAACGCTCGCGCCGTCAAGTCCGGCCAGCGTATCGGAGACAAAAACGTTATCCGCAAACGCGCCCGCGCCGCTGCCGCTGATCGCGCCTGCATACTGTGAATAATCGGTGATGGATACAAGTGATGTGCATCCGGAGACGGTGCTTCCGCTGCCGGTCACGCTGTCCGTCACGCCCGTGCCGGTGATGCCGCCGACATAGCGCCCGCCGGAAAGCGTGCACTTTGCCCAGCAATCTTCGATCACCGCGCTGCAGATGCCCGCGACGCCGCCGACATAATCGCCGCTCTGGCTCTCTGCGCTGCCGTAGGCCTCGCAGCTGTCGATCAGGCCGAGATCCATCCGGCCGCAGATCGCCGCCGCGCAGTCCTTTTTGGCTGTGACTGCACCGCTGGAAACGCAGCGCTGCAAAACGGCGCGCAGTTCGTACTGTTTACGCTCGGTCGAAGACAGACTCTTGCTGACATCGCTTTCGGGGTCGGCGCCGGCCTCCATGCCCATCGCGCCCGCGATGCCGCCGACATTTCGGTCAGCCTGCACCGTGCCCGTGTTTTCGCAGCCGCGCAGCGCGCCCATGGTGATGCTCTCCGGATCGGTCTGCGAGCCGTCGGTTACAAGATCGCGGTTTTCCAGACTGTCCATAGCGTCAAAGACGGTCGTACTGATCTCGTCCAGCTTGTCGCTGACGGCCTGCACGTCTTTTTGCAGCGTCTCGGACAGATTCGCCGCCTGTGAGCCGATGGCGCGCATCTGTGCGCCCATGCCGCTCAGCGCGCTTGCCAGTTCCGGCATGGAAGCGTCTGCATTCATCTGCAGCGACGCGCTGAGCGCGCCGGAGCCGTCTGTGCCGCCGGAGATTGAAATGTCAGACGGGTCAACGAATCCGCCCACGCCCGCGCCGATCCCGGCGTCCTTGTGGCCTTCAATTTCCAGCGGGTGCGTATCGACGCTGATGCCGCCGTCCGCTCCCGCACCAATGACGGCGCCAATGCCTGCCGACGCGTCCCCGACGGTGAGGTCTGCCCCGCCGCTCACACCGCCATTTGCCAGCGCACCCGCATCGATAGTTGCGGTCGCGCGGAGATTATTGGCTGCATTCGAGGCGCTGTCGAGATACGTTCCCATTCCGGCCAGCTGGGAGCCGAGGTCGCTTGCCGCACCGCCTGCGTCAGCGGTTGCCTGATCGGTGAGCGTTTTCAATTCCTTCAACTGGTTCTGCAGCTGCTCCTTTGTGCTCTCGGAGACAGTCACAGCGACATACGGCTCGACCTGACCGGCGATGCCGCCAACGTCCTTGCGGCCGTAGATCGTGCCGGAATTTGTATTGTTGAGCAGATACCCGCTCGTCACGCCCGCAATGCCGCCGACATTGTAGCCGACATGCTCATAGCCGACCGTGCCGGTATTTTCGCAGACTGCGATCAGGCCAGTATTCCGGCCTGCGATGCCGCCTGTGGCGGTCGTGGTGAGGAAGGTCTGCGTAGTGGTGAGATTGGCAAGGTCGAGCGTCATATCGATTTGGATATCGCTGAGACTCAGCGCAGTGTCTACATTATTGATATTGACGCTGCCGCTGTTCGTGCAATGCCGGATGGTGCCCGCATTCTGGCCCGCAATGCCGCCCGTGGCGTTCGTACCCTGCCCCTTGCCCTCAAACGAGCAGCTGACAATCTGCCCGGAGGCCTGATTGCGGCCCACGATGCCGCCGATCTGCGTGTCGCCCTGCACCATGCCGGTGAACGTGCAGCAGACGATTCTGCCGTAATTTTCGCCCGCGATGCCGCCGCAGGCGATCTTGTCGCCGCCCGCAGCTACAGAGCCCGCAACATTCAGGTTTGCCACGCGTCCGCCGGGCAGGATCGTGCCGAACAGCCCGGCGGGGCTGGCATTTTGCGTGAGATTGAAATCGGAGATGGTGTGCCCGCGCCCTTCAAATGTGCCGCCGAAGGAAGCTGCGGGCGTAAAGTCCACGCCGGAGAGCGAAATGTCGGCGCGCAGGATAACGGTTTTGCCCTGCGACCAGGTATCGAGGGAGCAGTTTTTCGCAAACGCGGCAAAATCGGCCGCAGAGTCCAGATAGACGGTCTGCGCACTGTCTGCTGCCCCCGCTGCCGGAACGAGCGCGAGGCACAGTGCAAGCGTGAGCAGCAGGGCCGTCACGCGGGCCCGGGGCGTTCTGTGGTTATTCATGCTCTGCATCCTCCTCTTCCGCTGTCACCGGTACTTCCGGCGTGCCGGGCTCCTCCGGCGGAGTCTCTGGTTCGGCCGTGCCGGAGAGCAGACTGATATTGACGTCTCCCTCCACGACTGCGTGGACAACGCCGCTGATCTGACCATGGATTTCTCCGCGCACCATACCATCGATGCGCACGCGTCCCGAAGACTGATGCGAAGAGACAGCAGAGGGCATATCGAACGCAGTCTTATCAATGACCTTCTCACCCAGAAGCAGAATCTGCGGCAGAATGAACATGACGATGAAGATCGTGATAATCGTGCCGCGGCCAAGGCTGTCGCCGATACCGGCAATCGCGGCGTTGGAGGTCATCTGGCCGATGAGGATACCGGCGATGGCCATCATAAGGCCCGAGGTGATGATCGTCGGGAAGGACATGTTCATCGTTTCGATGATCGCGTCCTTTTTGGGCATTTTGTCCTTGAACTCCATGAATCGGCTGGTCGTGACGATTGCATAGTCGATATTCGCGCCCATCTGAATGGACGAGACGACCAGATAACTCAGGAAAAACAGGGGGCTATTGGTGATGGTCGGGATGCCGTAATTGATCCAGATACTGCCCTGAATGACCAAAATCAGCAGCACCGGGATACCGGCGGATTTGAACGTGAACAGCAGCACGACCAGAACGATCAGGATGGACAGCACCGACACGACGACATTGTCGCGCGAGAACGAGGTCTTGAAGTCCTGCTCGGACGAGGAATCACCCACGACGTATACCTCGCCATCCGGATAGTATTTGCGTGCGACGACGCGCATCTGGTCGAGGAAGTCATAGGTCTCATCGCCGCCCACGGGCAGATTCAGGTAGACGAGCATACGGGTATAATCGTCGGACTGCAGTTGCTTGCGCGCGTTGGTGATCTGCGAATAGGCGCTTTCAAGTGTCTCGGCCATGTCGGCGTCGAGCGTGACGTAGCCGTCCTGCATCTCGCCGTAGAGAAAGGTAAACATATCGATGAGCGGCACGGAGTAATTGGGAAGTCCCCCGATGATCTTGCCGTAATTGCCGCCGTCGGCAGCGTAGGCCGCATAAAGCAGTTCCGCGACCTCATAGTCAAGGTCGGTCAGTTCGGAAAACTGCCGCGGCGTCAGTGCGTCGGTCAGCATATAGCCGCCCATCGCCTCCACATTGGAAAGGCCCAGCGTGGAATCGACCTCGTCGTATGTCCCAAGTTCGTCCAGCAGCTTCTTTTCCGCCGCATAATCCCCTGCCGGAACCACAACGGCGACCATATTCGTCGAGCCGAAGGTGTCATCCATGAGATCATCCGCGATCTGCTGCTCTGAGTGCTTGGTCGTCTCCAGATAGCTGAAGCCGTAGACATACGGGCAGTTGTTTGCAAAGAGCATTGCAACAATGATCACCACCAGAAAAATCGGCGGGATGATCTTCTTCGTTGCGTAGGCAAATCTGCCGACAAACGGGATCTTGGGAACAAAGTTCTTGTGCCGTGTGGCGTCGATCTTCTTGCCAAAGAGCATCAGCAGACCCGGCATGAGGAAGAACACTGCAAACAGCGAGAAGAAAATAGACTTAATGAGGCAAACGCCGAGGTCAAAGCCCAGCCGGAACTCCATAAAGAGCATCGCAACGAGGCCGCCGATGGTCGTCAGGCTGCTGCCGCAGATCTCCGGCACAGCCTTGCTCAGCGCGACAATGACCGCTTCGCGGATAGGCAGCTTCTCATGCTCCTCCTTATAGCGGTTGCAGAAAATGATCGCATAGTCCACAGACAGCGCTAATTGCAGCACAATCGTGACGGAGTTTGACACGAACGAGATCGTGCCGAGCAGGAAGTTCGTGCCCATGTTCAAAAGAGCCGCTGCAATGAACGTAATGAGCAGCACCGGCACCTCCGCATAGGTCTGCGAGGTCAGGATCAGCACGGACACCACGACGATAGCTACGATGATGACGATCACGCCGATCTCCTGCGCCAGCGTCTTTGACGCCGTATCGCCGAAGGTCGCCGAGACATACATATCATAGCCGGAAAGTTCGTCCTCGACCCGCTCCATGACCGTCTCGCACATATCGTCCGTCTCGGAATAGTCAAAGGTAATATTGTAGAGCGCGGAAGCATTGGTATAATGCTCCTTCGTGTCGTCAAACGTAACGCTCTGCACGCCATCGACCGCTTCCAGCCGTTCGGACACGGCCTGCGCCTCGTCATAGGTCACGTTGACAAGCATGATCTTTGCCGTGCCAAACGTGATAAATTCATCCTCCATCAGATGCAGGCCCTTGTACGTCTCCGAGTCCTTCGGCAGATACGCCGAAAGCTGGTTCTCCACCTGCACCCAGTTCCGCGAAAACGCGGAAAACACCAGCCCAATGGCGACAATCAGAAAGATCAGATTCCGCTTGTCTACAATAAAGCTGGCAAGCTTATACATGAAGCCCTCTTCGTTGTTTTTCGGTTCCTGACTCATGATTCACACTCCTGTGTTTGATTCTCCTGAAAATTCAATCCAGTTTAGCACAAAACAGCCGGAATTGGCAATAGGCAAGCGAATAAAGATGTGCAAAAACGCCCGGAGGGAGTTCCCTCCGGGCTTCCGGTTTTCTTAAGGCAATCCCGCACGATTCGGCGAGAGATTTTTCGTCAGGTCAAGGGTTGAAACGCGCAGGAATACTTTGTGTATTGCAAGCGTTTCAAGCCGCAGAATTGGCGTAAAAGATCTGCCGAAGCGTGCAGACGTAATTATACGGTGCTGCCTTAAATCTTTTCCGCAGAATTCTCAGGCGCTGTGCTGTCACATCGAAATCCATCCGAACGCATTTGCAACGGAACTGATGAGGATAATCGCAGCAAAGAACGGGCAGAGGAAGCGGATCATGGCGTTGAAGACCTTTTTCCGGCGGAACATATGCTCGCCGAGCAGGACCTCCTGCTCGATACGGTTCACACCGGCGACCCGCGAAACAAGCAGGCAGACCGCGATCGCCGCGATGGGCATCATGACGGAGTTCGTCAGAAAATCGAAGAAATCCAGCAGCTGCATCCCGATGATCTTCACACCTGCCAGCGGCCCATAGCCAAGAGACGACAGGCTGCCAAGCCCCAGCATCACAGCGCCGATAACCGCCGTCGCTTTTTTCCGGCCCCAGCCAAGTTCGTCCTGGAGGGTAGACACAGCGCTTTCCGTCAGCGCGATGGAACTCGTCAGCGCCGCAAACAGCACCAGCAGGAAGAACAGAATGCCGATCAGGGTCCCGAGGCCCATGGAATCAAAGACCTTGGGGATTGTGATGAACATAAGGGACGGGCCTGCTTTCAGCGCATCCGGGTCGCCGCCCGAGAATGCGAACACAGCAGGGATGATCATGAGTCCCGCCATAATGGCGATGGCTGTATCGAAAATCTCTACATTGCGCGTCGAGCCTTCGATGGAAATGTCTTTTTTCATGTACGAGCCGAACGTGATCAGAATGCCCATGGCGATGGACAGCGAGTAGAACATCTGTCCCATGGCCGCCACGACCGTCATCCACGAGAAATGCGCAAGGTTCGGCACAAGAAAATATTTCACGCCCTCCAGCGCACCGGGCCGCGTTACAGAATAGACCGCGATGATCACAGACAGCACAACCAGCACCGGCATCATGAATTTTGACACGCGCTCAATGCCGTTTTCCACACCCGCAAAGATGATCGTCAGCGTCAGCGCCGCAAACACGGCGAAACAAACCTCCGCCGAGACGCCGTTGGAGATAAACGCGGAGAAATAGCCGTCGGCGGCAAGCGCGCTGCCGCGGCCAAGGACATAATCAACCAGATATTTGACGACCCAGCCGCCGATAACCGAGTAATACGGCACGATCAGGATCGGGATGATTGCGTTGATCCAGCCGCCGAACCGCAGCCAGCCGGAGTTCCCGAACGCCTTGAACGCACCAACCGGGCTTTTGCCCGTCATGCGGCCAATGGATGTTTCCGCAACGATCATCGTATAGCCGAACGTCATCGCCAGAAGGATGTAGACCAACAGGAAAATCCCGCCGCCGTATTTCGCAGCCAGATATGGAAAGCGCCAGATGTTTCCAAGGCCGACGGATGCCCCCGCAGCCGACAGGACAAATCCGATTTTCCCGGAAAATGTGCTTCTTGTATGCCCTTTTTGACTCATTTTTCTTCTCCAATCCGCTGCGCAGCGCGCAGCTTTCACAGTGTATCACAGAAGTGTGCAAAAAACAATCCCCCGCCGGAAAACACATGTTTTCCTGTATTTGCACATTTATGGATGTCCATGTACATCCTGCCGCCGGAAAAGTTGCAGTTTCAAACTGTGCATTTTCCGTTTCTTAAGAAATATTTATTGTTTATCGATAATTTTTAATTGACAAGCAATCTTTTTTATGGTAGTCTGTGGCTACAGAAAGGGAGTGTGCTTCTTATGAACTGGTCAAAGGATCGCTCCATCGCGCTTTCACGCGGGTGCGTGGTGCTGTTTATGATTCTGCTGGCGTCGCTCGATATCGGGTGCTATTGGGCAGTCAAATGGTTTGTTGGGCTGCGGCTGATGAATTGGCAGTATGTGTTTCTGATGATGCTGACAATCTATCTTTGCAGCGGCTTCGGCTGGGTGCTGCTCGTGCGGCTGTGGCAGCTGCTGAACAATATCCGCATGCAGCTTGTCTTCGATCTGCGGAACGTAAAGCTGCTGCGGCAGGTCAGCTGGTGCTGCGTCGGGGCCGGAGCCGTGTGCCTTGTCAGCTGTCTGTATTATCTGCCGTTCGTTGCGGTCGCCATCGCGGCGGGCTTCATGGCGCTGATTGTGCGCATCGTCAAGAATATTTTCCAGCAGGCCATCGACATGAAGGCTGAACTCGACCTCACGATTTAGGAGGGTGCGGCATGGAAATTCTCGTAAATCTGGACGTGATGATGGCCAAGCGCAAAATTTCCGCCGGAGAGTTGGCCGAACGCATCGGCATCACGCCTGCAAATCTGTCCATTCTCAAAAACAACAAAGCCAAGGCCATCCGTTTTTCCACGCTCATGGCCCTGTGCCATGAACTCCGCTGCCAGCCGGGTGACCTGCTGGAATTTGTAGACGATCAACAGGAGGGTTCCGATGGAAGACCATAAAACCAACGAATTTCCCCGCTCGCCGGAAACACCGGAGTGGGCGCAGAACGCGCTCGTACCGAAAAGACCGCCGTTTTCCGCGAACCGGAAAGAGCAGCTGCTGGCGTTCGGAATGTATGTGCTGGCGTATATCTATCTTGGCAGCTATCAGTGGTGGACGCTGCCGCTGTTCGCGGCCGGATTTATCGCGGCGGCGGAATATCTGTTCCGGGAGCAGAAGCGTTCCTGGGAAAGCTGGGTCTGGCTGGGCTGCATGCTGCTTGTGACCGGCTGCATCGCTTGGCGCGGACTGCATCCGTACCAGTACGATTCGCGCTATCCCGAGCTTGTCAACCATGAATATATCCTTTCGGAGAAACTGCTGCTGTTCATCCTGCATATCTTCGCTGTCTACTGGCTTATGAGCCGTTCCGGGCGGCTGACCGGCAGTGAAAGCGGCCATCTGCTGCCGCTTGATGCGCTGTATGCGTTTGTGATTATCCCATTCAAAAATTTCTTCCTGCGCATCCGCTGCGTACTGTTCGCGCTGAAGCCCAAAAAGGAGAGGAAGATCAACGCAGGGGCTGTCGCAGCCGCCGTGCTGGCCGCGTTCATCGTGCTGGTGCTGCTCGTCATGGCCATGACGCAGCTGTCCGCGGCAGACGACACGTTCAGCAGCCTTTTGGAGGGCCTGCGCGACGCGCTGACACTCGATCTCGATCAAGTGTGGTTCTATCGCTTTCTCCTCAGTCTTCCCGTCGGAGCCTATGTCTTCGGCCTGCTCGCGGGTCTTGGCCGCGAAACGCCCGAGACGATGCGGAAACACGGCGCGTCCGCAGAAACCGCTCTGCCAAAGCTGCGCGTCGTGCCGGAGGCCGTCTGGCTCGCAGCGCTGGGCGTGTTCAGCGTGCTCTATCTCGCATTTTTCTTCGTGCAGGGCCGCTATCTGTTCGGAGCATTCACGCGCACGCTCCCGGAAAGCTTTACCGTCGCGGAATACGCCCGCCAGGGCTTCTTTGAACTCTGCCGCGTCATGGCGATCAATTTTACCCTCTTTTGGCTCGTCTCGCGTACCGCCCGGCGGGAAAGCAAGCCTGTCCGCTGGATGACGGCAGCGCTTCTGATCGAGAGCATGCTCTTCGCCGTCATTGCCTTGTCTAAGCTTGCGCTCTATATCGACTGCTTCGGCTTCACGCCCAAGCGCCTGCAGAGCACATGGCTCGTCTGCGTCCTCCTGTTCGGCAGCGCCTGCGCGCTTTATACCCACCTGACGGCCAAAAAGTCCATGCGCGTCTGGATGATCTTCGGCGCCGTCACGCTTGCACTGCTGTGCATCTGGTAAATTGTCGGGGATCCGCGGAACAACACGCAAAAAATCCGCGGATACCCCCTTGACAGCAATGTGCAGCTGTGTTATTATAATAAAGCTTTTTGAGAGCATTATATCGCGGGATAGAGCAGTTCGGTAGCTCGTCGGGCTCATAACCCTTAGAGTTAGCGTCCAGCTTTCAGGAGCAAAAAGTCAACATCGCGGGATAGAGCAGTTCGGTAGCTCGTCGGGCTCATAACCCGGAGGTCGGGG
>ERZ1106976.404-NODE-404-length-49256-cov-15.579419_pt1 | contig 49256 bp, 49 predicted proteins | sample MGYA00403687_ERZ1106976 | MGnify/ENA primary metagenome ERZ1106976 (study PRJEB35170, sample SAMEA104062446) | human gut metagenome | biome: human gut; feature: human-associated habitat; material: faeces | place: Denmark | collected 2013-02-22 ... | reverse complement strand
CTCGGACATATCTCTCCCGAGATATACGGACATTTTTCCGAGCATCTCGGAAGATGTATCTACAATGGTATATATGTGGGTGAAAATTCACCTATTCCGAATACAGACGGAATAAGGAATGATATCATCGAGGCGCTCAGAAATATAAAAGCTCCCGTTTTCCGCTGGCCCGGCGGCTGCTTTGCAGAAGAATATCACTGGCAGGACGGTATCGGAGAAAAATCTCTGCGCCGAAAGATCGTGAACACGAACTGGGGCGGAGTTACGGAGGATAATTCTTTTGGCACGCACGAATTTATGCGCTTCTGTGAGCTTGTTGGCTGCAAGCCTTATATAAACGGCAATGTTGGTAGCGGCAGTGTTCGTGAATTATCCGAATGGATAGAATATATGACCTCAGATGCGGAATCACCTCTCACAGAGCAGAGAAAGAAGAACGGCAGAGCCGAGCCGTGGAAACTCGAATACCTCGGTATCGGCAATGAAAACTGGGGCTGCGGAGGAAATATGCGTCCCGAATATTACGCCGACGTTTATAAAAGGTATCAGACATTCTGCCGCAATTATTCGGGAAACAGACTTTACAGAATAGCCTGCGGTTCAAGCTCTGCCGACTATAACTGGACAGAAGTCATGATGAAAAATCTTGACAGCAATAATGTTGATGCTATCGACCTGCATTACTATACGATGCCAGTATGGCCAGAAATGGAGTCTGCCACCGATTTTGATGATGAGCTTTATTATAAAACTATAGCTGCAGCGAACTTTTCCGATGAGCTTATCACAAGACATTCGGAGATAATGAACCGCTATGATCCCGAAAAGAAAATAGGACTTGTAATAGGAGAGTGGGGCTGTTGGCATAAGGTAGAAGAGGGTACGAACCCGGGATTTTTATATCAGCAGAATACAATGCGTGATGCTATCGTTGCTGCAATAGAGCTGAATGTTTTTAACAGACACAGCGACCGTGTTGTAATGGCAAACCTTGCGCAGGCGGTGAATGTTCTCCAATCGGTCATTCTTACAGAGGGCGATAAGATGATAAAAACGCCTACATATCACGTTTTCGACCTTTTTAAAACACACCAAAACAACGAGGCAGTTTACTGCTATACGCAGAACGAAAATATGTCGGAAGGTAAAAATGCTCCGATGATCTCGGTTTCCGCATCGGTGAACGAAAAGAGTATGACCATTACCGCCGCAAACTGTTCGCTTACGGAAGAGGCTGCTGTTGAATGCAGCATTTTCGGATTTAAAGCATCATCAGTTTCTTGCAGGATACTTACAAACGAGGCGCACAGCTATAACGACTTCGACTGTCCCGACAGAGTGAGCATTACCGAGCATACGGCAGTCATCAAGGACAATGTGTTAAAGCTGAATATTCCGCCTTGTGCTGTTGTGGAATGTGTTGTTGACTAAATATTGTGGCATATTCACAGTGCATTTCGTCTTTATAATAAAAATATAAGCATAAGAGCTGCGTTTCATTAAAGAAGCGCAGCTCTTTGTTTTATAAAGCCATAATATGTTGGGCATTGTACTCGCAAAAAAATAATGCACAAAAGGGGCTTCTGTTGATAAAATGTGAATGTGTTCACATTTTGGGATTTTCTCCTTATGTGCTACAATTGGGCAAGGAGGAAACCGAAGGATTTGCCAACATGACAAAACCGCCGCAACCAAACTCGGTTGCGGCGGTAATTTTATCTGCTATGAATTATTGTTCTTGCTGTAATACTCTGTCTGCTTATCGTAGACCACCTTCGGTGTGTAACGCTTTATCGCCTTGTTGTTCACCTTGATGTCAAGCTTTTCTACCCAGCTTGTTAATTTCTTCTGAAATTCATCGCTCTTCATTTCTTTTAGAAGATCTTCATGATTGTCCTTGGCATATTCTGTATCTCTGTCCTTAACATCGCCCTTGATAAGAATGTAATATGCGTTATCGTCCTCATAAGCTGTTGCAACGTCTGTGCTCATACCGCTTACTTCTTTGAGTATCTTGCCGTTTGTAGTGTCTTTCTGTGAATCGTCCATTTCACCATAGTTCGCCATTTTCTCATTTGCATATGGGTCTGGCTCTGATGATGAGCTGTCTGTTGACGAGTCACTGTCTGCAGCGGAGCTTGATTCTGCTGTGCTGTCAGATACAGAAGATGTATCATCGGAAGCTGTAGAACTTGTGTCGCTCTCTGCTACAGAAGAAGTGTCGTCAGAAGTCGTGCTGCTGTCTGAGGCTGATGAATCGCTGTCAGTGGCGGAGCTTGAATCTGCGGCTTTCTTTGAAGCAACATAGTCGTTGTACTCGTCTATAATGCAGTCGAAATCGTCAAACGAAACTCCCTGAGCCTTTTCAAGGAACTCATCTCTTTTTGCCTTGGCTTCCTCATTTGCAGCGTCTGCTGAGTCTGTAGAAGAATCGGTGGCTGATGATGAAGAATCAGTTGATGCTTTAGTTTTTGCAAAGGAAATGGATTTATATCTCAGGTAGTTATCATCAAGATACTTCACCATTTCATCGTCTGAAACGGCTTCCTCGCCGCCCTCTGCATAGTAGTGATCAAAAAGCTCTTCCCTCATTTTCGAGCCTTTGAGTGCAAGCTTTACAGATTCCTTTGAGATACCCTCTGACTCGTAAAACTCGCCCTGAGAATCCCATGTGCTGCTTATGCTGTCATTAATGGACTTTATATCCTCATCTGAAAGAGTAAGTCCAAGCTCGTTGAACTTGTCAACTACAGCCGCATACTCCTTAGTTGCAGTGAGAGCATAATCTGAAAGATACTCGTCAAATGCCTTTCCGTCTACCTTCTGATCGAAATAGTCCTTTTTGATGCCTTTCTGATAATACATCATCGTCATTTGATATGACATTTCTGTAAGCTCATTATAAATGTAGATACCTGCGTTTATCTTGCTGTCACCTGCTGTCATCACATAGCTTGTGTCTGAGCAAGAGGTAAGGCTTGCAGTACAAAGCAATGCGGCAGTAAGAGCAGCCGTTATTTTTTTAGCTTTAGCCATTTTATTATCCATTTCCTTTCCGAAAAAATCGTCTTACTAACAGGCAGAAAACCGCCTTAACTTTTACATTATACTACATTTGAGCCTATAAGTCAAGTGGATATGTGTCTCTCACACGCAAAAACGGACGATCACTGACCGTCCGTTGTAATGCACTGATATTTTATCTATTGCTATTTCCTGTTTTTATGTCTTTCCAATTTACTTGCGTACATTATCTTATCCGCCTGTGTAAACATATCTTCAAGCTCGTGGACATCTGTTATATGTTTACAAATACCGCCTATACTAACGCTGACCTCAAACTCGTTACCTGCAAACTTGTTATATACCCTAAGCCGGTCGTTGACCCTTGCAGAAAATCGTTCAGGATAGTTGTCGTTATAGTCGTTACAGCCTATCACCACAAACTCATCGCCGCCTACCCTTGCACATATCTCGTTATTTTTTGTCGATGCCAAAACTGCGTCTGCGATCGCTTTTATTGCAATATCACCGCAGTTATGGCCAAAATTATCATTTATCTTTTTAAGGCAGTCCAGATCGCAGACAGCGATAAAAGCCTTATTTTTCGGATTTGACATTCTGTCAACAACAAACTGGATATTTTTCTCAATGCCTATTCTCGAATAAACACCTGTCATAGCGTCACGGACTGCAAGATTAGCTATGGAGTTTCGTATCCGCATTGATTCCAGAGCATTGCTTACATGATTTGTCCAATTACGATAAGTGATATCTATCGATTTTATTTCGTCACCGTAAGACAATACAGCATAGCCATAGCACCGATCTATAAAATGTACCGGAGTGATAAAGAATGCACAAGGGCTTTCTCGTTCTTCATCCAGATCAGGAAATATCTCTTTGAGTTCAAAAGGATCATGAAGAGTTCTGCTTTTGCCGTCAACGTTTCTTATATAAAGCACCATATTTTCTGTATATTCCTTTGGAACAGTTGAGATCTCACCGACTATCTCATGCTCTCCGAGGCAATCCTCATTAAGGCAGAGATAATACCTCTCATGACCAATGATAAGATAGAGAAAATATTGTATCCTGGCCATCAGATCATCGGGATCTTTAGAGCAAGCCATTATATCGGTCATACTGCTGTCCAAAAAGTCATGATAATTCATCTTGTTCTGAGATGATAAAAGATCACGCTTTGTATAGCTATAATCCTCATGACAGCCGCAGGAAGCACCTATCTCCACCTTGCCGCCGTCCTCTATAAGGCCCTGAGGTTCAACGCCTTTGATCCTTGCCTCAATGGTCATTACTGCGTTCACGCCAGTTTCAAAGATCGGCGGTGAGCACGAGGTTATAGCTGGCACGCAATGGATAGCCTCGTCTATTGCGTCATAACCTGCAACTATCATATCCTCAGGCACGCTCAAACCGTTTTTCTGATATTCATGTACAACGCCTATAGCCATATAATCTCCACAGCAAACGATAGCGTCAGGCTTTTTACGTCTGCCATAGATGATATTATTTGCCACCTCTGCCGCTTTATCATACCAGAAGCCTCCGTCAAAGCAGACAAAGTCCGGATCATACTCTATGCCATGCTTTTCAAGGGCACGCTTATATCCCGCAAGCCGTTCACGAGTGGTGGCAGTCTCCAGCGGACCGCTCAAAAAAAGTATCTTCCTGCATCCATGGACCTCGATAAGATGTTCTGTCAATTGCATAAAGGGTATTTCGTCACGGGTATAAATACTTTCATAGTCCTTATAGCCTCCATCTATAAAAACCACAGGAACATGACATTTCTCATCTATATCCCTGCATATTTTGTCAAAAAGCCCAGGCATTTTTAATGTATCTGCCAAAACGATAACGCCATCGAGCTTATCATAATTTATAACGTCATATATCTGCATTTCTCCAACAGACACTGCTTTTAAGAATGACTCTTTGACAAAGCTTGTGAAGATAAGCACATCATAGTCAAGCTGAAAAGCCTTTGTCATTACGCCTCTCAGCAATCTTTCCTGATAATAGCTTTCTGCCTCAGACAATATCACTCCAATGCGTTTTCTTCCCAAAATGTCTCACCTTCTCTATAATGTCGCATTTAGACGCACTGCACCCTACAGTCATTTAAACATTATACCACATTTGCCTCGAGTTGTCAAAGGCATTTTGTGAATTTTCGTAAACTTTTTAACGACTTTTTTATTTTTGTGGTAAAAATATTAAGCTGTTTTCAATATTACCAATACATATATTTGATTAAATTTGTTATAAATCAACTAAATGATTCACTTAATCGTTTTCGAGATTGCGAAAATTTTCGGTAACATGTTCATATAGAAAATAAAATGAAAACTTTTCAGAATATTGTTAATAAAGCATCGCAGAGAAAACTTTTTTACACAGTACTTCTAAATAAGAAAAGAACAAAAAAGTTTCAAAAATGTAGGTTTGTCAATGATGTGTTACACATTTTTTTATTTATTATATTTAAATTCGTATACTTCACCAAATTTAACATAGTCATTATATACACTTTGTGGAGTTTTCCAATCTAAAGAACGAGTTGGAATATTATTATACTGATAGTTCCAACGTTTAAGCTGTCGCTTGAAGTCCTCAAAATCATAGAATTTGTGTGTTGCGTAAAAGTATTCGTTATCCTTGCGATGAGAGCGTTCAACCTTGCCATTATGACGTGGAGTCATTGGCTTAATAAGCTTATGTATACAGTTATGTTGCTCACACCAAAGGTCAAGCAACGAGGGCTTATCCTTATTTGTGGTAAAGCGGTTTGTAAACTCTGAGCCGTTGTCGGTCTGTATGCACTCTATTTTAAATTTCCAAGCGTTTTGCAAGGCATTAACAAATTGATATGTACTATATGTGCTTTGCTCTTTGAACGCCATTAGAAAGCGTTTACGGCTGTACTCGTCTATTGCGGTGTACTGATAGTATTTTTCAGTACCGATAATGCAAGAAGTAGGAACAACTTTCACATCAATTTGAACACGCTGACCGCAATAAAACATTGTTTCGTATTTCTTTGGCTTTATCTTCGGGTTTGGTAGCTTTACAGTAATAGCGTTAAGCTTTCTAAGCTGTCTATAAAGGCTTGTGATAGAACGCTTGTAGCCTGCTTGTACAAGCTTGACATAGAGCATTACAAGCCCTGTGTGCTTGTTTTTGCGGTGATAACTCTTAATGAGATTTATCTCGCTTTCGGTGTGAGCGGTAGGGAAAGAGTTAGGGCGGTGAGAACGATTGAACAGGCTCTTTGTAGTGCCGTTATAGCGGTTTTTCCAACGATAGACATATTGTCTATTTGTATTGTATTTGATAGCGGTTTTTGTAACTCCGTACTTTAGAGCATATTTCACAAGGCTTTCACGATACTTTGCAAGTTGATTAGAAGTTTTCATTTTAAATCGTCCTTTCGTTATAACCATAGGTAAAGAGGGGGGATCTTGAACGGCGTTCCCCTCTTGCAGAGCATTGAAATCATTGAAAGCATTGAAATGTTGAAAACTCTGTAAACTGTTGGTTTCCAACATTCCAACACTTCCAACAATTCCAACACTCAGCAATTCACCCCCAGCCGTTCGCATGATAGATTACACGGATAGAAAAATCAGAAATCACTCTGAGAAATACGCTCTTTGAGTTTTTCACGCTCAACAACATATAATTCAGACAAACTACACATTGAAGAAGTCAGAAGATGACGTAATTCATCGATATCATTAGTAACGCACATACGATTAATAAGACCTTCGAGCATATCAACGGAATTCATAGTTTCTCTGTGCTTTTGCTCAGTATAGAATTGATTTTTCATAAATAACTCCTTTCTGTTTAGTGAGAAATACGTTCGTTTTCTGTCTGGCGAATAAGGTCACAATAATCACGATATTCATCATCAGAAAAAAGGTCGACAAGAAAAAAAGCAAACAAGGTAGCACGAACTTCACAACCTTTAGACACATCACCAGAAAGATATGCTAATTCAGTGTTCATTGTTTCCTTAGCGATATTCTTCATTTGTTTAATAGTCATTTTAATCAATCCTTTCTGCGGTTTGTGGGTTATCCGCTTCCCCTTTGTCTGTATATATTATAACACGTATACACGTATATTGCAATAGGCAAATTACACGAATATACGTATAAATATTTGTACAAAATATACGTATTGACGTATTAGCAAAAATGTGATATACTAAATCAAAGGAGTGATTTCAATGTCAAAAGTAAAATTCACAACAACGATTGACCAAGACATTCTTGAAAAAGCGAAGATACAAGCAATCAAAGAAAAAACTAGTGTAGCGAAAATCATTGAAAAATTACTGACAGAATATTTAAGCAACATAAGCGAGGGGTAGAAAATGAGTGAGATAATCAATTCAAGTGAGGCATTGGCAACAATGCTGTTAGGCTTTGCAATAGTAAGCATAATAATCAACCTAGTGCTATTTATTGCAATAGTATGCACAGCAATTAACACGAGTAAGACAAATAAGGAATTGCAGGAGATAAAGCAAATACTTATTGATGAAAAATACAACAAAATGCAATAGCACTAAACACCGCTGAGAGCCTAAAGGCAACCTCAGCGGTGTTTTTTTACCATTTACTTTGCTTACGCATACGCTTATTCTGTTTGCGGTCAAGGGGAATGTTATTGCTCTCACTATCACGATTACGCAATATTTCTTCGTCAGATATGTAATCTTTGTTGAGCATATTCGTCACAAGTTCCGAAGTATCATATAGCTTGCGGTACTGGTTACGTTGCAGATGTGTGACCGTGGACGAGCACACGGGCATGTATGAATGATTTTCAGAGTACATTTCATATTCCTCTATATCATACCTATAGCCAGTCATAAGCCGTGTAAAAGGGTGTCTGAAATGCGTTCGGCAGGCGGTAACATCGGCTGTAATGTCACGTATCTGCTTGTCTAAAAGGTTAAACCGCTGAACTGTGGCAAGTATCATCATGCGGCGTTTTCTGCATTGGCACAAATGCTGATAAAGGCTTTTCGGAACACTGTTGCGACCGCCCGAGAAATCACGGCTGTTGAAGATCGTTCCTATCTCGTCAATCAAGACTAAAGTATTTTTAGGAGCGTTCAAGATATCCTGCGGAGAGTTAAGGGGATAAATTTTTGTGTATTCGGGAAAGCCCGAAAGCTTAATATTAGTGACAATATGGAGTTGTGGATACTTACAGCAAAGTTTGTATGCTTCCGTCACCATAAGCGAGGTTTTGCCTGCTCCAAACTTGCCGACATATAAGTGTATGCCCCAACCTTGAAAAAGCTGTTTCCAGTTGAAATAAAGGGCGGTGAATTTATCATAGGCAACATAAGCCGTGAGGGCAGGCAGACGGACGAAATAATCTAAGATAACCATATTATCACCACTTTCTCGGATTGAAAAATCTTATCATAGCGTTATACAACATCTTCCACAACAGATAAAGCATTATGCAGGCGAAAATGAACTCTATGCAAAGTACACCGAACTGTTTCCAAGTGGTTATAGAATCGATTGCGGAAAGGTCACAACCTAAGAGTTTGAGAAGTTGGTAACAGGAGTTTTCAACATCATACAGCATTATTATCACCGCCCTTTTCAAGTTCCTGTTGGTCTACATACCGCTCTATAAGTTTTTTGCGTGGCAGGCTCATTTGTGTATCAAGCTTAAACCGCTTGATATCAGAAACAAAGACCGCCACACCGCAGAGGGTGGAGAATATAAGGACAACACAAAGTATTATCACAAAAAGTTTGAGTATAGCTAACATATCAATATCCTTTCTTGTTGTAATGCCATAGGATAAGCATTATTATGAAACATAAAAATAAATATACTGAGAGGTCTAACATATTAATCACCATTAAGCAAATAATGTAACAAAGCGATAGAGCAGGAGATAACAAAAAGACCGATAAACATAGCACCGAGAGTGAAACAATACTGACCGAAACGAAGTTGAAGTCCGAACAAGTTCCATATAGCACCGAAAACAGTTTTCATTGTATCAAAGAAGTTCATAAATAGCCCCCTTATTTTATAGCCCACTTAACAACACAGATACCAAGCATAATAGTGAAGAACGCAATAAGCACAGTAATAAAGATAGACGGCATAAGACCTATGCTTGCGGTCATAAACTTAAAGAAATCTGATGTACTGTCAAATATAGAGGATATGTCAGAAAGGTCAAAGCTAAATGTGCCGAATTTATCATCATAAGTCTTATTTCTTATGTATTCGTCAAAATCTTCTTTTGTATCAAAATAAGTGCCGTTTTCAAGTCCGTCATAGTCAGTAAACTTACTAGGTGGAAATGGGTCATCAAGCATATCTGAAATAGATTTATCTGTAGGATATTCAACGCCGTTTATCTCTAATGGCTTGTAATCGGGATAATCTTTGAATGAAAAGCCGTCAGAAACAACGGTGTAAAAATCATAGCCATTACCGCCATACAAGCCGTTTATCTTGCTTGCTACAGCGTTGTCGGGTAGTTCTTTGTAAAAGGTCTTAAACTCTGCATTATTGGCGTAAAAGTCCTTTGCATAGCCCTCTGCACCTGTTTCATACAAATATCTTTTGCCTACAACAACGATATACAAGATATCCTGTTCACCGAGTTTGTCAGCACCTTTGATATTTTCAAGATTTATCGTGTGCGTATTAGTCATATTTTGACCGCTTGCAATAGGCAGACCGAAAAGCGGTGTCACACCATTACAGAAAGCAGAATTTGCAACACCGTCAGCGTTTTCAGAGGTCATTTCACCAACGTTCCCCGAAGAAGTATCAGTTGCGGAGCTGTCAGGCGTGCTCACTGTATCGTACTTTGAATCAGTCGTTGTATTAGATTTTGTTTTGCCGTAAGCTGTTGTAAGTACGTATTTTGACTTATCAAGAAATGTATAAATTGCTCCGTCCATAGCTTTTTTAGTGCCATAAATATTCGGGTCATACGGCGTTATAAACAATACATACTGATATGTATATTGCGTTGCTTTCGGGTCCTTATCAAGAGCCTTTTGCATAGCCTGCTTGTATTCGTCAGTAAGCTTGACAGTAATATCAATATTATTGTTTGTTATGGTTTCACCGTCATTTTTTGCACCCGGAGCAGATAACGTTCCCGAACGTGACATACCTGTGGTGAGTTTTCGGGAATACTGAACAGAAAACGGGATAATAGGGGCATCAGATTTTCCAAATTCATATTTATCACCAAATTTTACATTGCAGTTTGTATCATAAATCTGCCATGAAAGACCATAGTCATAATTATCCGTTGAAGATGTACCATTTACATATAAATCACTGAATAAACTTGTACGAGTGCTAAGAAAAATACGATAAGATGTAAAAGACTTGCTATCAGTATTTTTTATATAATAAGATTTGTTTTTCTCATAAACTTCAAAATTATTGGAATTATCACAGTTAATCCAATAAAAACCGATTTGACTATATGAACTATCATAAGACGGCAACATCATGACATAGTTTTTGAACTTGTCAGGATATTTTGATTTAAGTTCTGCTATAGCTGTTTTATATCGTTCTTCAAATTCGGGGTTATAACTACCTGTTGGTAAGTCTGAATTAGTCAGTGCAAACGCAGGAACGGCAGTCCATACACAGCAAATCATACACAGCATAGCGGACAAAACAGCGGTGAACCGCAGTAATTTAGTTTTCATATGTTGTTTTCTCCTTTCTAAAATAATCAACAGAATGATAAAAAGAAAAAATAAGATCATGTATAATAATCTCCAAAAGAAAAAACAAAGCAAAGCCAAATAAAGCAGTTTGTTTAGGAGTAGTAAAGGGATATAAAATAATACTATTAGAAGTAATTACATAAAAAGCAATAAAGGGAGCAATGAAAAGAAAAGAATCAAGCATACAAAGCAAAAAGTTAATTAAATGAAATAGTTTTCTATTCATGTACCACTTAACACTTGACAGATCATTTTCAGTTACTGAATCAACATTTTTCATTTTGTTTTCTCCTTTCGTAAAAAAAAAGAGGACGGAGCAGAAGCTCCGCCCCCAAGCGGTTGTACACGAAAATTAAGCCTTACCCTTTGTAAGCTTTCGTACAACGCCGATACCGACACCGAGAAGTGAAGCACCGACAAAAGCCATTACCAGCGGATTGCCTGTCATTGTTGTCCATACCTGACTTACAACAGATGTGATTGTGCTGATACCGCTTGTAATTGCAACATCATCAGCAAGAAGTGAAGCACCCATGTTATATATCTCCTTTCATTAATTAAAGTATATCAATACCTACAACGATAGCCTTATCCTGTCCGCCGTAAGTTCTGATTTCATAGTTGACTTTGATTGCCGTGTCAATAAGTGCGGAACTGTCGGGGAAAGTATCCTGCAATATCCTTGTAGGAACTTTCACAGCCTGCACTGCATATCCTGTAACGCCATTTTCTTCTTTAAGACAAAACAACGTGTAGTTATCCCACGGCTTACCGTTTTTAAGCGTTCCTGAGTTTTTCTTAAAACCTTTGATTATGTACATAAACGTACACTCCTTTCATTTACTGTACAATTATTTGTACTCTTTGCTATGCTTAGATATTACCACACATCACGAATAATGTCAATACAATTCAAGCTTTTTCGTATGTTTATATTTTTATAGGGTATTTTTTTGTACACATTGTACAACTAGCACGATTGTATTTTCTTCTTGAAATAAAGTGCCTTTTTCCTGCACTCATATTCACCGCTAAGGAAATACTTAGCCATATGGATATTATAGCTGTCAAGATACGGCTTGAGAAATTGGTGGGAAAGTACAAACCTTTCAAGGCTGTCTGCTTCGTCACGGAACATTTTAGGGTTGTCATAGTTTTTCATTTTTCATTCGTCCTTTCATTATGGTTGTAAGTTTTCATCTTTTTCAAGATTATACTTCAATTTATATGATTTGAGGTCTGTTTCCTCAAAAATCATGCCGTCTTTATATGTAACTATCTTGTCGATACGTCTTACAAAGGCGTTCCACGTTTCATAATACTTGTGCTGAATAGCGGTGTACTGTTCTTCAAAGTTCCAATTAGATATGATATACACCTTTGTAAAACAAGCTATCCTATTCATATATCTTGCAGGAAGTTCAAGAGGGTAACCGTCAAGGTAGTTAAGCATATTATCAATAGGCAGGCTGTTTCTGAACTCCTCAAACACAATAACATCTTGCCCGTGGTAACTGTCAAAAGGGTGTTTATAGTCTGTGATACGATAAACTTTATCATAGCCGTACTGCTCCATAACACTTCTTGTTTTACCTGTTCCAGATTGTCCGCAGATATATGTGACCTGAACATCACGGAACACATTCCGCCATTTATCAAAAACGTAAAGATCACGGACTTTTTGCAGGCGGTCAATTTGATTCCAGAGTTGCGGAAATTCTTCAAGAAGTCTGATATCGTCAGCACCTTCCTTTATACGTTGCAGTATATCTTCATTTGTAAGCTGTTTACCGCCTTTTGTTACACGCAATTCGCCCCACTCCTGCACCTCGCCTATGCGAGTATCTGACTTCTTGCAATAGTCGCTCGCTTGTTGTGCTGTGCCGTTTGCGAACTCTCCGTGAAAGAACTGTGGCGGAAACATATTCTGTAAGGTAGTGCCACGCTTGCGGTTTTTAAATTGGATGAAGCCTTGAATATGTTCGGTATTTTCGTTATGACCTCTCTCACGCTGAAAGACATAGTAATTTACTTCTTCATACTGCATAATGAAATTTATAACCTTTTCATCAGTATCAAACGTGAGGTCTTTAAATTTATCCTTTTCACCGCAGGTCTTGACCTTTGACGGATTATTTATTGTAAAACACCAATTACAAGACTGTTTCGGCATTATTTTTCACCTCTGTGCGATTATGTTTGTGCGTGTGCGATTGTTTTTCCATATGACCGCACAGCCGTAAACGGCGTAATTACTTGCCTTTCTGCCTGCTTGTGCGATTGTGCGATAGGGGGTAAAGGGTAATACTAACCTTTACCCCCTGCATACCTACTTACGATTTTCTCAGATTTAGGAATAAAAAAAATAGATGTGATACGTTTCGTAACACATCTATTGTAAACCAACAAGAAAAGAACAAAAAAGTTTCAAAAATGTCTTGACAAGTAAAAGATCATATGGTATAATATTAAAGTCGCTTAGATAGTGTGACACATATAAAAAAATGATAAACTGGAGAAGTCGCCTAGCCCGGTTTATGGCGCACGACTGGAACTCGTGTATGGGTTAATAGCTCATCGAGGGTTCGAATCCCTCCTTCTCCGCCAAAAAGTCTCGTAAACACGTTGTTTGCGAGACTTTTTATTATATGCAGAAGGTAGGATAAAATACTCTGGAAAAAGCGAATTGGCGACGGAAAGGCGACGTAATAGGATAAATAAAATATAGGCAGGATACACTAAAATACGGCAGGAAGTAAAATACTCCCTGCCGTATTTCGTTTTTAGGCTGAAATATCAGGAACATAACACGATTGTCATAGCAGAAATGCGGCGATTTTGTCAAATCGCCGCATTTGCTCTATGCTGCTCGTCCAAATTGGACTCGCAGAGAAATATGGAAAGGAGCAGCCTTGTCAAGCAAGTCTGCTCCACTCGTACAAGCAGTCCAACGTGTCCGTTGAACTGCTCACCGAGATGTTCTATCTACTGAATGTAATTCTTTATATAGTTGCTTATTAAAAAAGTGAGGAAAAAAGGAATTTGGGAATTCAATCATCTACATCACAACGTTCATCTAAATTTTCAAAAAAGCACTTCACAATATTCTGAGCAGACTCAATCTCCTTAGTCGAACGTCCCTGCATAAGTTTCTTCCATTCATTAAAAAGAACAAGCTCATTCTTTGGCAATTCGCCAAACAGCAAATGGTCTGAACTCACTTGTAATATCTCTGCAATTCTTATAACAACGTCAGTACTTGGATTTCTTTTGTCCAACTCAATAAGTGCCATATAGCTTTCACTTATAAAAGCACGTTCGGCAAGCTGAGCTTGTGTAAGTCCTGCCTGCTTTCGAGCATTTCGTATTCTGCTTCCTATACTATCCATATATGCACCACCTATCTACTATATAATTTTAACATTATTTCTTAAAGTATTTCTTTTCTTATAGTAATATAGAGCTTGACAAATAGTAAATAAAGTGGTATAATTAATCACATAAAGTAAGTTTGTGATAGAACTGGTATTAGTATAAAATAAATAACAAAAACAAGGTGGTGATATCAATGAGTTTTTGGTCTACTCTAGAAAATCTTCTGAATACAGGCTATGATAAGTACACCATTGTCAAAGATAAGGCGATGATAGCCTATGATAAGAAAATGGCTAACTATGACAGATGGTACAGATCATTTCAATCCTATTCCAAAGATAGCTTAATAAAAGCTATAAAGGATACAACTAACCCATATGAAATGAGAAAAGCGGCTCATGATGTATATGAAGAAAAATACGGAGGGGATAATTAATATGGGCGTAAATACTTATGAGGTTTCACAAGACGGAAAATGCAAATGTAGTGTATGCAGGAAGAATTTTGACCTATCTCAGATTGAGTGCTGTGCTTATTGTCAAAAATGGGTTTGCAATGCACATAAAAAGAAAAATCCAGATGGAGAGGGATATGTTTGTCCTAAGTGCTATAGTTTCCTGATGAAAATGAAGAAAAGAAAGTAGAGGTTGATAACAATGACACGATTTGACAATGCAATAATAGGCAATGACCACCCATATTCCGACACACCTAAAGGAAAGAGTAAAGGCAAAGGAACTCCTTTTCCAAAGCCCCAGAAGCCAAAGGGTAAATAAAGAAGAGGTGATTATTATGAAATATAATGGTCCAGAATACGAAGACGATAATGATTACTACAACGATTCAAATTTTGCTGATAATGAATACTTAGAAGATTACCTAAGTTCAGAAGCAAGAGATGAAGGTGTTTCATTTTCTGATTATGAGTACAACAGAAGAGTTGATGACTATGGCTGGTCATCAGATGATGTAGACAACGGCGATGATGATTAAATAACAAAGATTTCCCTATCTTACAGCAATGTGAGATAGGGATTTTTTTATTTAGGAGCAAACATATGATAATACTAACAAAAATCAATCAACTAGATAATATCGACACAATAACAGACAAACTAAAAGCAGATATATCTCAGTCAATATCAATTCTGAATACAGCATACGGAGTTGACAGAGATGTATATAACGATCTCGGCGGCTTCTGCTGCATAGTCTCAAATGAAGATGATATAAAATTTCTGCTTGATAGGTGGAACGTTGATATACTCAACGATATAAGCGAAGTGACCTTGGAAATAGACGGATACATAAAAAAGCTTTTCATCATAAGTTCCGACTATGCTATTGTTGCATACATAAAAGCAAGCTTGATAGACAAACTCAAATAAATAATGAGCTGGTCTTTTTCTTTGAAAGGAGGTTTTCTAATGGGCTATTTTGTGGCAGGCTTTTTCGCTACTCTCACAGTTCTTGTTGTTGTCGATACAGTACTGTAAAAAAAATTTCATTGCGATTGGAGGTGAGATAATGATACTTGGACTTATAAGCTCCATTGCTGCAACTGAAAGCGTTGCAATGCTTATAGAAGGTTCTGCACTTGCAATAACTACATTCTATGCTGCCAAAAAGGGCAAATCAGTAAGAAGAAAATAAATCCAAAACATAGGGGCTTGCTTATGTGAGTCCCTTTATATGTTCCGAAAAGAGGTATACAGATGATAACAGAAAACAGTAAAATCGAGAATACTGTAATATTCTCAGATGATAATACACATAGATATTTACTATCAAGAATATGGAACACTTCAAAGGAAGTCCCGTTGTTCATAACTAAAACAGCAGGACAAGCTAATGGAGTTTTGCTAGACTTAACTACAAATATAATCTCATCAAATTTGTATAAGCTTGGATATGGCGTTTTCTATGCGGTCAACCTATGCTCTGCCATAGATAGTAAAGCTGAACAACTCTATGATAAAGATACAGACATAATAATCAAGAAATATTTGAAGTCTGTCAATGAAGTGATTATTGCTTGGGGTACACTAACCAACAAGACTTTGAAAAAGCGAGAAGAGTATGTTCTTGATATGCTACACAAGTCCAATAAAAAATTGTTTTGTGTAACTGATAATCTAGGACATATGAACGTACACCCTTTGACCCCTTCGGTAAGAAAAGATTTCTATATTGCTGAGTTCAAATAATCTACTACATACAGTTGTTCTTTTCTGCTGAGTCCGTGGCGAGTTTTTCAAAACTTGCCGCAACTACTCAGCAGAATTTTTTTGAATCATAAAGATAGAACTTTCCTATGCGGCAAGTGGGGAAAAACGAGCTTTGAGGACTCAGCAGAGCAAAATTACATCTCCTTGATACAAAAAGTTTCTTTTTCAAGTTTGCAAAAGAACAATACTATATGGACTAAAAATCCAATTTTTTGAGAAAGGAGGTGGATATTTTATGGACTCGTATAAAATTGAAAGGATAACTCAAGAGAAATACAATTCCTACCAAGAGCACTCTTTCTTTCCTGCCATAATTGAAAATGATTCCTTGTGGCTTGTAAAAAGGTCTGATAAAGACAACAGCCGTTATATAAAGATCTGGATATCCGTACAGCTTGAAGTAACACAATACTTAAAAGACGAGGATACCAATGAAAAGTTTCTTAATATAACAGCTAAAACACCATTCGGCTTAGAAGAGGAAGTAATATCTGCAGACTGTCTGAATAAAAAAGATATTACCGAACTTCAAAAGAAGTGGTTCTTCAATGAAGCATATTCAGACATCTTGATAAGATATCTGATACAAGCTTCTGAACAAGCTCCCCGTGTAATACTCTACAAGAGCATAGGCTGGTTTCAATATAAGAATAACCTCTATTTTAGAACAAATAGGGTTCTTCATAACAAGGAACTTGCAAGCCAATTTCAATATGCAGGAGATTTGAAACTTGACAATAAAATATCCTCAAAATCAATCTACCTGAACGCACTAAATAATTTGCTGACAACAGACGGAAGTATGTTCGCAGTAGTCGCAGGTCTATCATCAGCTCTCTTGAGCTACTTAAAGCTCACATACTCAATGGAGAACATCTTGATACACATCTATGGAGACAGTTCAAGCGGAAAAAGCACCTTTTTGAAGCTTGCACTTTCAATGTGGGGCAATCCAAACGAGCCACCGCTCTTCAACGAGTGGAACTCGACAACGAACGCCATATATGCTGCATTGTCCAACAATCAAGGCATAACAGTTGGCTTTGATGAAGCAAGCTGCTCCGCACTCGACTATTCCACGCTGATATACAACCTCTCACACGGAAGAGACAAGGCAAGGTGCAACAAAGACTCAAGTCTAAGAGAGTCCAAGACGTGGTCAACAACGATCATCTCAACGGCAGAGGAATCTCTGCTCACGAAAACCAAAAAGAACAATGGGATTCGTGCGAGATGTTTGGAGTTCGACAACTTGCACATAACTCAGACAGCTGAACACGCAGAGAAAATCGACAGACTCATCTCACATAAAAATGGGATAGTAGGAGAAGATTTTGTTAGCTATCTTTATAGTAAACAACCTCGCATCGTGTTCAATGACTTCAAGCTATGTCAAAAATATTTGTCGAGGAAACTTCAAGACAAAGCTTGTCAGATAACAGACAGAGTAATAAAACACTATGCTGTTCTTCTACAAACGGCTCTATACGCATTGAGAATAGGCTTGTATATTGATACTCATTCAATAGTCAATGTTCTTATGAAACAGCACGAATACTTGCGTGATGAAACCAAGACAGCCGAAAGCCTACACAATGCGATATGTGAGTATATAGTCACACATAAAAAGCTATTTCCAGAAGCAGAGGAATTAAGATACGACAAATCTAGTCCTTGCGAGGGTATAACGACTGAGACATCAGTACTCTTAATTGAATCTGTCTTGCAAAAAATAATCTATGCAAATAACTTCACCGATATGAAAATGGCTGTAAAGTGGCTGTGCAAAGAAGGCTATCTTAAAAAGCAGTCTGGGAAGTACTATCTGAAAAGAACAATATCAGGCGTATCCGTAAAAGTATACGAGATATTGCAAATTGATGACAATCCCGAACCTAAAATAAGAGAACCACCTAAGTTCCCAGGAAGAAGAGTACAAAAAAAGAATGAAATCAACGAAACAAAAAATTTGAAAGGAAATGAATAATAATGGTTATACCAAACAAAGATAATCTTACAGTAATTGACTCATCAAACAATAGCTCGCACGGTAAAGGTACATACAGTATATCTATCGTGAACACAAAGACTAATGGCAAAAGGATAAAGCTTTCCCTGCACTTTGGCAGGCACTTGACTGTCCAACGAACATTAACATTCTGATAGATGACAAGAACGCTTATTTTGTTCCAGATGAGAATGGAATAAAAATATGTGACGGAGGTATTATATACAATACAAATTCAGTCCTCACAATAACAGAAAAGTTCAAGATCGACTACTCAGGAGTTTCCTCAAAGAGCTTTTCGGCAAAATTGGAAACTGATGATAACACGAACGAGAAGTTTGCTTATGTGAACTTCATAGCCTAACTTCAAAATTCAAAGGGCAGAATTTTTTGTTCTACCCTTTGCTTAAAAATCACTTACTAAAAACGTAGTAAAAACTCTTTCAGATATATATTATAATATTGCGTGGTGAAAGACGTACTACTTTATATAAAAGGAGCAAATTATTATGACGAACAAAATTGAAAATCTATGTGATATACTCACACCTCAAGAAATCTCAGAGTTCTTAGGTATTTCCTATAGCTCATCCCTCAAACTTATAAAATATAATATGGTCTATTTAAAACTAGGCTCTAGATACAGAGTCACAAAGGAGAACTTCCTCAAATTTCTACAAACATCAACACCGTCACAGGCAACAATCAATAAATAACAAACATAAATAAAGACTATTCCGACCTAAGCAAAATCATTTTGCTTGGGTCGTTTTCAATTATAATGAGGTGACAATCAATGAGTATAAGAACAAGAAGAAACAAAGAAGGAAAAATAACTGGCTATCAAGCAATAGTTGAGAGAGGTGAGAGTTCCACAGGCAAAAGACTAAGAGACACCAAAACATTCAAGACGAAGAAAGAAGCCGAAGCCTACATCAATCAGACAAAGAGCCACATACTCAACGGCACATACATAGAGCCTAATAAAATGACTGTCTCACAGGCACTTGACGAGTGGCTCGAAACACAGGTCAAACCTACACTAGCCCCTGCAACAGTAAAATCGTATCAATATAATATCAAAAATCACATTCGTCCAGCATTGGGAAATATTCAGCTCCAAAAGCTCACAGCAATGCAGATACAGAACTTTTTGAATGCTCTTGATAAGGAGAAGAACTTGTCTCATAGGTCTATGAAGTATATTTGCGATAACCTGCATAGCTGTTTGAAATACTTCACTTTCAAGAAAATGTTGTCAACAAACGAGTGCGATTTTGTTAAAGTACCTAAAAAGAAGCAAAAGCCTATAAGCAGTTTCTATTCCATAGATGAGATAAAAACACTTATGCAGGCTGTTCAGAATGATAGATTAAGACCAGTTGTCTATCTAGGCTTAATGTCACTCAGACGGTCTGAAATGTGTGCTTTGACTTGGAGCGATATTGACTTTCAAAATAATGTGATCTCGGTGAATAAAAATCTTGTCTACATAAATGGCGAGTATATAATCGGAGACTGTAAAACAGAATCATCAAAAAGGCAAATACAAGTACCACCCACAATAATAAATCTACTGGGCGAATACAGAAGATACCAAATCAAAGAGAGAATGTATTGCAAAGAGGAATATATAGACAGAGATCTGATAGTCTGCAAATACAATGGCGACTATTTGAATCCTGCCACACTTTCAGCAAAATTTTCACAGCTATTAAAGAAACATAATCTAAGACATATTCGTCTGCACGACCTAAGACATTCCTACTGCTCAATACTCTTGAACGACCTGAATATTCCAGTCACAATAGTGTCTAAAAGTGCAGGACACACTAACACACAAGTAACGCTGAACACATATTCCCACGTTGATTCAAAAATGCAGAAGAAATCTGCTGACGCACTTGAAGAGAACGTATTTTCAGACATAAATAAAAAGCTAGGCTAATAACAAAGGAACAGTCCACAATGAACTGTTCCTTTGTTCTAACTCTTAAAAAGGCTTATGTAATTCGTTCGACCATTGACTATTCTGTAAATCAGAACATTGTTCACAGTTGTCTGAACCTTATAAAGAATGATATAATCTTCTGCAACAAGCTTTCGCAGACCTTTCTTTGAAAGGAATTCATCATTGATAAGAGGTGCAATAAAAGGCTGTGTAGAAAGATTGCTGATAGATTGGTCTATCATCTTCATAATACGAGTAGCCGCTTGTGGAGCGTACAATTCACTTGCAATGTAGGAAAAAATCCTATCAAGGTCTTTCCTTGCGTGGGCGGTGAACTTAATGCTGTATATATCAGTAGCCATATTTTGCCCTCATTTCAGAAAGGACTTCCTCACCGTCAAATACATTGCCCTCTTCTACATCCTGTTCGGCTTCTGCAACGAGCTGATAGAGATGAATTTGCTCAATAAGTTTGTCATAAGCTTGATTGGACATAACTACCATATCACTATAACCATTCTTAGTGATAAAAACAGGTTCGTCAGTACTGTGACAAAGCTCAGATATTCCGCTTGTGTTTTTCAAATCTTTGATAGGAATGATTTTTGGCATATATGACATCTCCTTACATCTTACTATGGCTTAATTATACCATAATAATTTCAAAAAGTCAAGTTCTGCTGTGCGACCTGCGGCGACGGAATAAAATGAATTCTGAATCAGAACGATCAAGACACCATAAGAACACAAAAAATAATTGACAGGCAACATTAAATAAGGTAAAATAAATCTAAATAATAATAAAACATCTTCAAACTGCTGTCGAGTGACTGGAACTCGTGTATGGGTTAATAGCTCATCGAGGGTTCGAATCCCTCCTTCTCCGCCAAAAAGTCTCGTAAACACGTTGTTTGCGAGACTTTTTATTTTCTAAAGATATGACACGCAAAAATACTTAATAAAGCAAAAAAATCGGACAGCCCGAAGACTGTCCGATTGAATGTTTTTGTGATTATTCTATGGTCGTGATGTCGCTTCCGAACCAAGTTGTTGATATCTCAGCAAGCTTGCCGTCCTGCTTCATTTCGTGAAGGATCTCCTCAATCTTGTCGCAAAGTGCCTGATCACCAAGTCTGAAGCCGATAGCGTACTCCTCTGGGTCAAGGCCGTCAGGAAGCACCTTGTAATCCTTACCTGATGTGGATATCTCGTAGTTTGCAACTACTGAGTCAAGGAACGCTGCGTCTACCATGTTAAGCTCCAACTGCTGGAGGCCTTCAACATTTGTTGCAAGCTCTGTTGTTGTCGCACCATTTGCTACAACGTCAGATGCAAGAAGTGTTTCCTGTGCTGTTGAGCCGTTCTGTACGGCAATGTTCTTGCCTGCAAGATCAGCCTGTGAAGCAACGTCGCTTGAGCCGTTTACAACGAACACCATTTCATTCTTCATGTAAGGCTCGCTCATGAGCATTACTTTCTTTCTCTCATCGCTGACAGAAAGGCCGTTCCAGATACAATCTATTGTGCCTGCATTAAGGTCCTGCTCCTTTGTATCCCAGTTTACAGAGTAAGTTTCAAGCTCTACACCAAGTCTTGAGCAAACTTCCTTTGCAACGTCGATATCAAAGCCTACGATGTTGTCGTTCTCGTCTGTGTAGCCCATTGGCTTGAATGTTGGGTCAAGACCAAGCACAAGCTTGCCTGAATCAAGAACTTTCTGAAGTGAGTTATCCTCGCCTGTTGCAGCGGCTGTGCTGTTTGTGCCTGCTGCTGATGAAGAATCAGATGTGCTTCCGCAGCCTACAGCCAAAAGCATCATGGCAGCAGCGGAAAGTGATGCGATAGTCTTAAAAATAGATCTTTTCATTATTAACTTCCTTTCGGGTATCGTCAAAATACCATTTCATACGTTTTAACACTTTAATATAATAACATATTATAACGTCACTGTCAATTATCATTATTGCCCAAACCTTTGCAGGCTGTCAGCTCTTTTTCATAGAAAATGACCGCAGGCAGTGGAAAAATCAGCACTTGCCAAGCTTTTTCGCTCTACCCATGAACCTTGCATACTTGCCTATTACCGCTTCTCCCTGTGTGATACCTGCATTTTTCAGTATCTCCAAAGGCTTTTCGGGATAGTCGGCTGTATATTCAAGCTCCAACTCATAGTCTGTCAAGCCTAGATATTCGCTTTTGTCAAGGCATATCTCAACATGGTCGAAATCGGTGCAGAGCCTGCGCTGAGTATGCAAAGAGCCTGCAAGGTCAGCGGCAGGGAAATCTCTCCCCACAAGCTGTGAAAGCTCCTGTGCGGTGAGCGTTTCAGGCAGGCTGTCAAGCTGTTGTTCATACTCTTTTTTCACATGAAGTGCACCGTTTTCGGAGATAGGCGCTTTAAGCTGTAAAAAATATTTTTCGCCTATCTGCCTGACACGGATACTTGTCATGCCTGAATCTCTTTGCGGGATATAATAAAAATTGGTCTGCTCGATTATTTTGTTCCACTGAAAAAGCTTTTCAGCGGTCTTGTACTGCTCCTGTGTGAGAGAAATTTTTATCTCACGCTCTATATTTTCGCTCATGATATCCTCCTGCTTTAATACTTAAGGCAACACCGCACAAAGCCCGCCTGACGGCTTTGCACGCCATCTGCTTGCAGATTTCCCGTCATATCACACAAAAATCCCTTGACATACGACAGTATGCCTGCGGAAATTTTATGCAATCTGACAAAAAATCTGACTACGCATCTGACGCACAATCTTTGTGCGGTATTGCCTTTATTTTATTATAACAATATCACAATATAATGTCAACATGAATATGGTTGACAAATTTCCATAAAAATAGTAGAATTTAAGTATATGATTTTAAGGAGAGTTTGAGATGTCAAGAATATTGACGCCACAGCAGAAGATAGAGCGGAGCATCGTTACTGATTTTCGCAGAGATATATGGAACAAGTTCGTTATGGGATATGAGCGTTACGATATGATAAAGCCAGGGGACAAAATAGCGGTGTGCATATCAGGCGGCAAGGACTCAATGCTTCTTGCTAAGTGTATGCAGCATTTGCAGAAATATCAGGGCATGGACATAGGGCTGGAGTTTATTGTAATGAACCCCGGTTACAGCGACGCAAACAGGCAGAGGATAATCGACAATGCGGCGCTTATGGGCATACCCATAAAGATGTTTGAGACGAAAGTCTTTGACATTGCATACAACACAAAACGCAACCCATGCTATCTTTGTGCAAGAATGAGGCGTGGCTGGCTTTACAAATTTGCACAGGATCTTGGGTGCAACAAGATAGCTTTGGGACATCATTTTGATGATGTTATAGAAACCATACTCATGAGCATGGTATATGGAGGACAGATTCAGACTATGATGCCGAAGCTACGCTCGAGGAACTACGCAGGCATGGAGCTTATCAGACCACTGTACATGGTGAAAGAGGCGGACATTATCCGCTGGGTGGAGCAGAACGATCTGCATTTTATCCGCTGTGCCTGCCGTTTCACTGAGAGCTACGAGGGGTCAGAGAAAAAGGGTGAGGTATCAAAGCGGCAGGAAATGAAGGAGCTTATAGCAAAGTTTCGTGCCACCAATCCCAACATTGAAAACAATATTTTCAAGAGCGTTTACAACGTCAATCTGCGCACTGTGATACAATACGAATACAAGGGTAAGAAGTACAATTTTATGGACACATACGATGATTACGACCCAAGTGTTCAGGCAGATGACGATGATGATGAGGGAATAGAGTAAAAAAGTTGTGAAAAGGGCTTGACAAAGCGGCAGAGATAGTGTATAATATATTACTGTAATTGGTTTGCTGCTATGGCTCAGTAGGTAGAGCACGTCCTTGGTAAGGACGAGGTCACCGGTTCAAGCCCGGTTAGCAGCTCCAGCAGGGACGTGTCCCTGCACCCAAATCCGCTATCATTTATGGTAGCGGATTTTTTGTCGCCGCCCATGGGTATGATACCCTACACACAAAAAACACCGCCCGAACTCCTCGGACGGTGTTATATTTTTACCTCGTATTACAGATTTGTATACTCCATAAGGCTCTTATCCACCTCACGGGCAACATCTCTGCCCTCTCTGATAGCCCATACTACAAGTGACTGTCCTCTGCGCACGTCGCCTGCGGCAAAGACGTTCTTCACGTTTGTCTGATGTGTGCCGTCGGCTGTTGCGATATTCGTTCTGCCGTCTACCTCAACGCCAAAAGCCTTTGTGAGATAGCTTTCAGATCCCAGAAAGCCTGCCGCAATAAGAACAAGCTCGGTTTCTACCTTGTATTCGCTACCCTCAACAGGCTTCATTACCGTTCTGCCTGACTTAGGGTCTTTCTCCGAAGAGAGCTTTACAAGCACTGCGCCCTTAAGATTGCCCTTTTTGTCTTTGAGAAACTCCTTGACAGTTGTCTGATAAACTCTCGGGTCATGACCGAACACACCGATAGCTTCCTCCTGACCGTAATCTGTCTTGCAGACCATTGGCCACTGCGGCCATGGGTTGTTCTCGGCTCTCGTGTCAGGAAGCTTTGGCATCATTTCAAGCTGCAAAACGCTCTTTGCGCCATGTCTTACGCTTGTACCAACGCAGTCATTTCCTGTATCTCCGCCGCCTATTACCATGACGTTCTTGCCCTTTGCGGAAATGTGGTTTTTATCCGTAAGACCGCCGTTCAGCAGCGCCTTAGTTGTGGATTTCAGAAAATCCACTGCAAAATAGATACCCTTTGCATCTCTGCCCTCGGCTTTGATATCTCTAGGGTTTGAAGCACCACAACAAAGTATTACTCTGTCGAAGTCCTTGAGAAGCTCAGCCGCTGTGATATCCTTGCCCACATTAACGCCTGTGCGGAACTCGATGCCCTCTTCTTTCATTATGTTTATCTTGCGCTCGATTATCTGCTTTTCAAGCTTCATGTTCGGTATGCCGTACATAAGCAGACCGCCCACTCTGTCCTCACGCTCGAAAACTGTTACACTGTGACCTCTCTGATTGAGCTGGTCAGCGGCAGCAAGACCTGACGGGCCTGAGCCTATAACAGCGATAGTCTTTCCTGTTCTTACCTTTGGCACTCTTGCTGAAGCATATCCGCAGGCATAGGCATTTTCGATAATGCCGTATTCGTTAGCCTTTGTGGTAACAGCGTCGCCATTAGCTCCGCAGGTGCAGGCTTTTTCGCAAAGTGCAGGACAAACTCTTGATGTGAACTCAGGAAAATTGTTCGTCATATGAAGTCTGTAATATGCCTGCTCCCAGTTGCCCTTGTATATAAGGTCGTTCCATTCAGGGATAAGATTGTTAAGCGGACAGCCTGAAAATGCGTTGCCTATCTTCATTCCTGCCTGACAGAACGGCACACCGCAGTCCATACATCTTGCTCCCTGCTTTTGCTGCTCCTCCTTTGAAAGAGGAGTGTGAAATTCATTAAAATTCTTTATACGTTCCTCAACGGAGAACGCTGCTGCGTCCTCACGCTTATAGTCCATAAAACCAGTTGGCTTTCCCATATCTCAACTATACTTGCTTTCACAGCAAGTATATCCTCCTTTCGATTTTAAAAGTACAATATCTCTCATGTGCGCAGGCTTACTGCTTGCCGTTGATGATCTGATAGAATGCTTCTATCTGCGCCTGATCGCTGCTCATACCCTTTTCTTCCATTGAAGCTATAGCAGACATCATCTTCTTGTAATCGTGAGGGATTATCTTCTTGAACTTAGGCAGATATTCCTCAAAGTTATCAAGAATACGCTTGCCCTTTTCAGAGCCTGTTGCGTCAACGTGCTGCTGGATAAGGTCTTTGAGCTGAATGATATCGTACTTCTCCTTGACCTCAGAGAAAAGTACCATTTCCTTGTTGAGTCTTGTGTAAAGGTGTCTGTCCTCGTCAAGAACGTAAGCTACACCGCCCGACATACCTGCCGCAAAGTTTTTGCCCGTCTTGCCGATAACTACCACACAGCCGCCTGTCATATACTCACAGCCGTGGTCGCCAACACCCTCGACAACTGCCACTGCGCCTGAGTTTCTTACGCAGAAACGCTCGCCTGCAACACCGTCGATGAACGCCTTACCGCTTGTTGCGCCGTAAAGTGCAACGTTACCGATAATGATATTGTCCTCGGCTTTGAAAGTGGAATCCTTCGGAGGATAAACAACGAGCTTACCGCCTGAAAGTCCCTTGCCGAAATAATCGTTAGAGTCGCCCACAAGCTCGAGGGTCAAGCCGTTCGGGATAAATGCGCCGAAGCTCTGTCCGCCTGAGCCGTTGCAGACTATCTTGTATGTATCGTCAGCAAGTGTGTTATAATACTTTCTTGTTATCTCTGAGCCGAAGATAGTACCGAATGAACGGTCTGTGTTCTTGACATTTACTGTGATAGACTTCTTCTCACCACTCTTAAGATTTTTCTCGAACTCCTTCATGAGTACCTTTTCATCAAGAGTGTTTTCAAGCTTGAAGTCATACTTGGATTTCTTGTTGTATTCTACCTTTTCTGAAACGTAATCAGAGTTGATGATATTAGAAAGGTCAACTTGTGCCGCAGTGCCTGTGATACCAGCCTTTGGCTTGATAAGGTCAATTCTTCCCACAAGCTCGTCAACTGTTCTTACGCCAAGCTTTGACATATATTCTCTAAGCTCGGAAGCCACAAATATCATAAAGTTCATTACATATTCAGGCTTGCCAGGGAACTTCTTTCTAAGCTCTGGGTTCTGTGTTGCAACACCAAATGGGCAAGTATCAAGATTACATACTCTCATCATTGCACAGCCGAGTGTTATCAGCGGAGCTGTTGCAAAGCCGAACTCCTCTGCGCCAAGGATCGCTGCGATAACAACGTCACGGCCTGTCATGAGCTTGCCGTCTGTTTCGATAACGACCTTGTTTCTAAGACCGTTCTTGATAAGGGTCTGATGTGCTTCTGCAAGTCCAAGCTCCCATGGAAGTCCTGCATTGTAGATAGAGTTTCTCGGAGCCGCACCTGTACCGCCGTCATAGCCTGAGATAAGGATAACACCTGCGCCTGCCTTTGCAACGCCTGCTGCAACTGTACCAACACCGCACTCAGAAACGAGCTTTACAGAAATTCTTGCGTTCTTGTTTGCGTTTTTCAGGTCATAGATAAGCTGAGCCAAGTCCTCGATAGAGTAGATATCGTGGTGTGGCGGAGGTGAGATAAGCGACACGCCAGGTGTGGAGTGTCTTGTCTTAGCTATCCATGGATAAACCTTTTTGCCAGGAAGATGTCCGCCCTCGCCTGGCTTTGCGCCCTGTGCCATTTTTATCTGTATCTCATCAGCAGATGTGAGGTATCTTGAAGTTACACCGAAACGTCCCGAAGCCACCTGCTTGATAGCTGAACATCTGTCCTCAGAAGTACCCTTTGTGAGAAGTCTGTCAAGGCTCTCACCGCCCTCGCCTGAGTTTGACTTGCCGTGAAGTCTGTTCATTGCGATAGCAAGTGCTTCATGAGCTTCCTGAGAGATAGAGCCGTAGGACATAGCGCCCGTCTTAAATCTTCTTACAATAGAGTCAACGCTCTCAACTTCCTCCAGCGGAACAGGATTTTCAGCAAAGTTGAAATCCATAAGACCTCTGATGTTCACAGGGTCCATTTCCTCAGAGATAAGCTTTGAATACTTCTTGTATGTTTCATAGTCGCCAGTCCTTGCAGCCTGCTGGAGCAGGTAGATAGACTGAGGATTGTAGAGATGCTCCTCCTTGCCGCTTCTGAACTTGTGGCTTCCTCTTGATTCAAGCTCTGTGTCTGTGCCAAGTCCAAGAGGGTCAAAGGCTGATGTATGAAGTCTGTCAACATTTTTCTCGATGTCAGATATTGTGATACCGCCTATTCTGCTGACAGTACCTGTGAAATACTTGTTTATAACGTCCTGACCGATACCGATAGCCTCGAATATCTGTGAGCCTTGATATGACTGTATAGTAGAGATACCCATTTTTGAAGCTATCTTTACGATACCATGGAGAACAGCCGCATTATAATCGTCAACAGCGGCATAGTAATCCTTGTCGAGAAGGTCGTCAGCAATAAGCTCGTGGATAGTTTCCTGAGCAAGATAAGGGTTGATAGCGGAAGCACCGTAGCCAAGCAGTGTTGCAAAGTGATGAACTTCTCTAGGCTCGCCGCTTTCGAGGATAATAGCAAGAGATGTTCTCTTCTTTGTAACAACAAGGTGCTGATGAAGCGCTGATACTGCAAGCAGTGACGGGATAGCAAGGTGGTTCTCGTCAACTCCCCTGTCTGAAAGGATAAGGATATTTGCGCCCTCGCTGAACGCCTTGTCTGCTTCTATATAAAGTCTGTTTATAGCCTTTTCAAGTCTTGTATTCTTATAATAAAGTATAGGGATAACAGCTACCTTAAAGCCAGGAATGTGCATATTCTTTATTTTAAGGATATCTGTTGAGGTAAGGATAGGGTCGTGTATCTTCATTACCTTGCAATTTTCAGGCTTTTCTTCAAGAATGTTGCCGTCCTCACCGATATAGACAGTTGTGGAGGTAACTATTTCCTCTCTGATAGCGTCTATAGGCGGATTTGTTACCTGTGCAAAGAGCTGTTTAAAGTAGTTGAACAGTGGCTGAGGTTCTTTTGAAAGCACCGCAAGCGGGCTGTCTGTACCCATAGCGGCAATAGACTCAGAGCCGTTCTTTGCCATTGGCAGGATAGATGTCATAACGTCCTCATAGGTATAGCCAAAAGCTTTCTGAAGTCTTTGTCTTTCCTCGTAGCCGTGTTCCTCTACCTTGATGTTTGGTATCTTAAGGTCTTTAAGTCTGACAAGGTTGCTGTCAAGCCACTCGCCGTAAGGCTGCTTTGAAGCATAGTATTCCTTAAGCTCGTCATCGTCGATAACTCTGCCCTGAACAGTATCAACAAGAAGCATTTTGCCTGGGCGAAGTCTTTCCTTTTCAACGATATTGTCTGACGGGATAGGAAGTGCGCCAACCTCAGATGAAAGGATAAGATTGCCGTCCTTTGTGATATAATATCTTGACGGACGCAGACCGTTTCTGTCAAGCACTGCACCCATGATATCTCCGTCAGAGAAAAGGATAGAAGCAGGTCCGTCCCATGGCTCCATCATAGTTGCGTAATACTGATAGAAGTCTTTCTTAGCCTGACTCATCGTGCCGTTGTTATCCCATGGCTCAGGGATCGTTATCATGACAGCCAGTGGCAGATCCATTCCACTCATGACCAAAAATTCAAGTGTGTTGTCGAGCATTGCAGAGTCAGAGCCTTCTGTGTTTACAACAGGTGTGACCTTATCAAGGTCGCCCTTCAAATGCTCAGACTTCATCGTTTCCTCACGAGCGAGCATTTTATCAGCATTGCCTCTGATAGTGTTTATCTCACCGTTGTGAACGATCATTCTATTAGGATGAGCTCTCTGCCAGCTTGGGTTTGTGTTGGTAGAAAATCTTGAATGTACCATAGCGATAGCAGACTCGTAGTCCTTATCCTGAAGGTCAGGGAAGAACTTTCTGAGATCCTGCACAAGGAACATTCCTTTATATACTATAGTTCTGCTTGAAAGTGATACAACGTAGGTGTCCTCATTTGACTGCTCGAACACACGTCTTGCAACATATAGCTTGCGGTCAAAGTCAAGACCCTTTTTAACGCCCTTTGGACGCTTGATGAAGCACTGCATTATGGCAGGCATACACTGGGCAGCTCTCTTGCCAAGCACCTCAGGCTTTGCAGGAACGACTCTCCAGCCAAGGATCTCCAGACCCTCTTTTTCGGCGATTATCTCAAACATCTTCTTTGCCTGATTTCTCGCAAGCTCGTTCTGTGGGAAGAAGAACATACCAACGGCATAGTCTCTCTCCTCGCCAAGCGTGATTCCAAGCTCAGCGGCGGCGATCTTCTTGAAGAATTTATGTGAGATCTGAAGCAGGATACCTACTCCGTCACCTGTTTTGCCCTCTGCGTCCTTACCAGCACGATGCTCAAGCGTTTCAACGATAGTCAGCGCATTTGCAACAGTATCGTGACTCTTTTTGCCCTTAATGTTCACAACAGCACCTATTCCGCAGTTATCATGCTCGAATTTCGGTGAATACAGGCTTTTTACATTAGTCATATCCTCCATGCGTTCCATTTTTATCACCCTTTCCTGCCAAACTGTAAAAAAATTATAGCTTATCGTTCAGCAACGTATGTTATTTCACGGCTCATAGCCGATTTTTAGCTGTTTTTAACAAAAAATTTGCAGGAAGAAATTAAAATCCTGCAATCCTGCATAAGCGCAAACAAACTCAAAGCGTGGTTTTTCGCACAAATGCAAGAAAATAGCCTTTTGCCGTCTTTTTTGACGGCTTAATCATTATAACACACATTACAGCAAAATGCAAGAGCGAATGATAAAACTTGCATAAATTCATTATTAATTTTTAGTTAATCGGTATACATATATAACTTATGATTTCATATCACTTCCCTAGGTAAACCTTGCAAACTAACGTAACAACGCTCTTTTCAGCTTATTTACAGCCATTTTCAGCGGAGAATCGTACTCTTTGTAAAAATGCTGATAATCCTTAGAATTGTTCCAGTCACCACCCCATTTCCAGCCATGACGCCTGAAAATGCAATAGCAAAGGTCTGTTCTGTCAATCTTGTGATCAAAAGCCTTGTCACGGTCTGCATACTCTGTAGCATTGGCAGGCATGACCTTATTCCCCACTATATAAGGATTTATAAGAGGGTTTATGTCTATCGCCCTGCCGTAGCTGTGAGCCGAGATAGTGTTGGTACCAGCCACCACCCTATAGTTGAAGGCAGAGGAATTGTTATCCGCCATTGACCTTTCATCATCAGCGTCATACTCGTCCACGAGCCTGATTTTTTCTATCTCATAACCGCCCTCGAAAAGCTCATAGAAGATATCCAGAACCTCCTGCGCAAGTTTTCTCGCCACGATAAGCTCCCCAGACTGCACCTTATGCTCAAAGTCATAATATCTCACACGCAGATAGGCAAGGTCGCCCAGCTTCACATGGGGATTTTCCTTATAGGAAACGCCTTTGATACGCTCTATCACCTCGTTTGGAAGCTCCTCAGCCGTAAAGCCCTCTCTGTATAATATCTTTTCCATAAAAAACACTCCTTACAAAAAGCGGTCAAGGCATGATACCTTGACCGTCCTTATTATTTATCCGCAGACTTGTAGTACATAACAACAGGCGTACCGTAAGGCACGTTGTCATAAACATATTTAGCGTCGTCATAGCTCATATTTATACAGCCGTGAGAGCCGTTGTATTTGTATATCTCACCGCCGAAATATCCGCCTCGCCACGTTGAATCGTGAAGACCTATTCCGCAGAGAGAAACGTTGTTCCAGAAGTTGCACTTTGTATCCCACTCGTCGCCGTCGGCATTTGTGTCTTTCATACGCTTGTTGGTCTCCTTTGACCACAGCTTATAAACACCAGGGAGAGTTGTTCTCGCCTCAGATGTGGTCTGACCTGAAACTATATAGGTATCGAGCTTTTTCTTGCCCTTTTCATAATACCACAAGTGCTGGTCGGTAAGGTCTATCTCAATATAAGTATCGCCTATATCATCGTCCTTGCTTCTCGCAGACTCAACGCCTGTAAAGTCAAAATAACCGGTACTGTAATAGATAGGGTCTACCTTGTCAACGCTCTCGCCCTTTTCAAGCATATCCACAAGATCGTCACAAGTCTTTTCCTGATCTATCCACCAGCCGTATTTAGCATCTGAGCTTGTCGGCACGATTATGTCGCCCTGCAAAGTGGCGTGGAATTTTCTCTTAGTATTATATGTATCATACTTCTTTGCGAGCTTTTCAACATACTCCATGGCTTTCTTTCTATCCACAGTGTAGCTTCCGTCATCTTTGAGCTTTATCATCTTCATAAGCTCCTCGCCCGTGAGAGTTTCTGTGGTGTAGTCAAAATCGTATGTGACAGAAAGCTGGAAAACATCATTTCGTTTCTTGCAATCGTCCTCAAGGTCTGCGCTCTTCACCTCTGGAAGAGAATAACAACCTGTGTCCTTGTCAAGCTCAACGCTAAGCTCACCTGCCGCCACGCTTTGCGTAACATAAGCTTCAAGCTTTTTCATATCGGTTATCTTGTTTCCCTGCACCTCAGGGGTGATAACATAAGCCGTCTTATCCTCGTTAAGACCAAGCTTTGCGTCGGCAGTTTCAACATCGCCCCAATTTGCTTTCTCCACAAGCTTCTGAAGCTTCTCAACATCAAATGTGATGTCCTCATTAAAGCTATAGATGGAGTTCTGTATAAATCCCGAGAACCATGTTTTTCTGTTCACGCTGTCATAGATCTTCTGAAGCTCGTCCTTACCGCTTAGTCTGTAATCAAAATCAGCCGTCTTGAAAACAACAGGCGTGCCGTCGATAGTTTTGACCGTAAGCTCATAAGGCATATCGTTCACCCCGAGCAGATCGCAAGCCTGTTCAAATGTCTTTCCGCCCACGTCAATGCCATTCACTGTTGTGCCGCTCAGAAATCTGTTGCTATAGTAAGCTCTTCCAATGAAATATCCTCCGCCCACAACTATCACGATAGCCGCTGCCGCAGTGCCGCAGATAATGCCGATATTGTTGCGTTTTTTCTTTCTTTTCTTATTCTTTGACGAACCTTTGACAGAGCTGTTTTTCTTCACTGATGTCGCAGGTTTTTTCGTTATCTTTGTGGAATTTTCCGTCATCAATTATCCTCCTGTACAAAATGACGTTCGGCATTTGCCGACAATGTATCAAGAATAATTATATCACGCTTTTTTCCTTTTGTCTATAGGATAGGCTGAAAAATTTGTCACAAAAAGAGTGCCGGATATTCTTATTTAATGTACAAATAAACGTACTGCAAACAAACTACACGCAAACACCGTAAAAAAATATCGGGCAGATAACTCCACCCGATACAATATCAGTCTTTTATATACTTGTTCTTGACCTCACTGTAGGTCTTGCAGAAGCGGTCATGGGAGATATACGCTCCCCAGCTCATGTTATCGTCCACCTGAGGGTCCATAACATATACCTGACCGTTTATCGTTACCTCCACCCACATATGATAGCCGTAACCGCCTGCCGCCATAGCGGTCTTGCCGTCAACGGTCTTTGCATCAAAGCCTATGTAGTTGAGCATTGCGGCGTAAACGTAAGAATATTCCGTGCAAGTGCCGTAACCGTCTTCAAGAACAGCCTTGACAGGATTTGCCCAGCCGCCGTAATCGTAGACCGTGTTCTTTATAATATAATCGTAGCAAGCCACAGCCTTTTCGTAATTTGTCATATCATCTGATATTATCTTATTGAGATATTTCAGAAGTATCTTTTCTTCCTTTGCGCCGAGCGTCGCCTTTGGATCAAGCACAGCAGAATTAAGTCGCTGTGCAGGGGTCTTGCCGTTGTCGACAACAGGCGCAGTGGTTGTAGTTGTAACAGGCTTTTTAGTTGTTGTCACCTTAGCGGTGGTGGTCTTTTTCTTGGTAGTAGTCACCGCAGGCGTTGTGGTCGTAACAGGGGCAGTTGTTGTCTTTGCAGTGGTAGTAGTTTTTGCAGTAGTAGTTTTCACTGTTGTAGTCTTTTTTGTAGCCTTTGAGGCAACAGTATCGCTGTCAGTAGTGCTGACAGGGGCGGAAGTAACAGCAGAAACCTTTGTTTCAGACTTTGAAGCCTGCTGAGTTTTCTTTGTCACAAGGCTTACTGATATGCTAAGCTTTGTGTCAGCGGAAGTCACGCTCTGCACTGCGGTCACTGACGCTGGCTTCTGTGATATTACAGAGGTCGTTACGCTCTCTGATCTCAAAGCTGTTTCGGAAGCTGACTTTGTTGTTTCGCTTTTTGCAGTTTTTACAGCCTTTACAGCCTCGGTCTGAGAATTTTTCGCAGTTTCCTTGACGGCTGATGTTGTAAGAACAGTTGTGATATCCCCGATCTGCTCAGATGTTTCCTTGTCAGAAACAGCAGAAATGACCTTTGCATTTTCAGGCGGCATGACCGCACATGGCTGGATAACGTTTTTATCAAGTGTCGCAAAAGTCACAGCAGATACTGTCACAACTCCGCAGGCAGAAAGCACAGCCACACAGCGGGATATTCCCGACTTCAAATAACCCAATTCAGAACGCTCCTTTCAAACGTGATAAACTACACCATATTATAATGAATAAGGTTACAAAAGTCAAGGGGCATTGTAATCAAATTGTAATTTTCAAGCCGTTTTTTCACTCGTTTATGAAGTTTATATGAACGTTAAGTTACAACCATTGTACATTTTATATCCCAGGAATGACAATAAGGGTTCTATTTTTATCACTTTTAACAAATTTCGCAAAACTTTTATTAATAATACCGAAAAACGGACACCTGCGTTACAAAAGCCCATATTTTCCACGATATTTTACATATCTATCCACAAAATCACCCACGCAAAAAAAGAACGCTGACACAAGCCAGCGTTCCCTTTTTGAAGTATATGAAGTATATATGGAGAAAAAAGTATATGTGTAAATTTCATCTTTTTGTCTTTCTCTTATTGTATTTATATGATACTCCGCCAATGTGACAGTTTTATGATAATGTGCTGAAAACTAATACACAAAAAACAAGTGCAAAAAAACGCCTGCCATATGACAGACGTTTTCTCTTAGTTTAAGTAAATTACTCAGCCTGAGGTGCTCCTACAGGGCAAGTACCTGCACAAGAACCGCAGTCGATGCACTCGTCAGCGTTAATAACACACTTACCATCAGCCTCGGAGATAGCTCCTACTGGACATGCGTCCATGCAAGCGCCGCAGCCGATGCACTCATCACTAATCTTATAAGCCATTTTCACAGACCTCCTTGCATAAATTCTACAAGTATCATATCAAATACTATACTTATATAATAACACATTTTCTGAAAAAATCAAGAGGTTTTCGGCATTTCATAAAAATTTCACATAGATTTTAAGTGATTTTTCGGTTAGTATTCACTAATCAGCTAGATGCTTGCCAATTCCTGCTGTGAGATAAGTGCAAATCCTGCTTCACTCAAAGCTTCCAGAGCGGCTGTAACGTTCTCCACTCTAAGGATAAGATAAGCCGTGTTTTCCTTAGTGTTTATAAATGCAGAATACATATACTCAACGCTGATGTTGTCATTGTAGAGAGCTTTCATTGCTTCTGAAAGTCCGCCTGGGCGGTCATTTATCTCCACTGCAAGCACCTGAGTGGTGGTAACGGAAAAGCCCTCTGTTTTCAAGGCTGAAACTGCTTTTTCAAAATCGTCAACGATAAGTCTGAGAATACCGAAATCCTTTGTGTCAGCAAGGGACATTGCACGGATATTCACATCATTATCCCCAAGTATTTTTGTAACGGCAGACAATCTGCCAGGTCTGTTTTCAATAAAAACCGAAAGCTGTTTTACTGTCATAAAATTACCCCCTGTCTTTTAGACAAGCTTTCTCTTGTCGATAACTCTTACTGCCTTGCCCTCAGAACGTGGAATGCTCTTTGGCTCAACAAGTCTTATCTTCGCCTTGATGCCAAGGATATTATGGATATCGTTGGATATCTTCTTTTCAAGATCCTCGATAGACTTGACAGTATCAGAGAACATATCGTCATTAAGCTCGACTCTTATCTCAAAAGTATCAGAATTGTTCACCCTGTCAACGACTATCTGATAGTTAGGGCTTGCCTTTGATATCTTAAGAAGCACTGACTCTATCTGTGATGGGAACACGTTTACGCCCTTAATGATGAGCATATCATCGCTTCTGCCCATTGGCTTGCACATTTTGACGAGAGTTCTGCCACATGAGCATTTCTCTCTTGTAAGAATACAGATATCTCTTGTTCTGTATCTCAGCAGAGGGAAAGCTTCCTTTGTGATACTTGTGAATACAAGCTCGCCCTTTGAGCCTTCAGGAAGCACCTCTCCTGTGTCAGGGTCGATTATCTCTGCGATAAAGTTGTCCTCATTGATGTGCATACCAGACTGTGCTTCGCACTCGAAAGCTACGCCAGGACCGCTTGTTTCTGTCAGGCCATAGATATCGTAAGCCTTGATACCAAGAAGCTTCTCTATCTCGTGACGCATTTCCTCCGTCCAAGGCTCAGCACCGAAGATACCAGCTTTGAGTGTAAGCTCCTCTGGCTTTATGCCCATTTCCTTTACAGTTTCACCAATATAAGCGGCATATGACGGAGTACAGCACAGGATAGTAGAACCTAGATCCTGCATGAACTGTATCTGTCTTTCTGTGTTTCCTGATGACATCGGCAGAGTAAGACAGCCCACCTTATGAGAGCCGCCGTTAAGACCTGCTCCGCCTGTAAAAAGTCCATAGCCATATGCAACGTGGCAAACGTCGTCTTTTGATCCGCCTGCGGCAACTATAGCTCTTGCACAGCAATTTTCCCAAAGGTCGATATCATGCTGAGTGTAGAAAGCCACAACTCTCTTGCCTGTGGTTCCGCTTGTTGAATGTATTCTCACGCACTCTGAAAGCGGCTTTGCAAGCAGACCGTAAGGATAAGCCTCACGCAGATCAGCCTTTGAAAGGAACGGCAGCTTGTGCAGATCCTCAATACCGTGGATATCATCAGGCGTCACGCCCTTTTCTTCCATAAGCTTCTTGTAGTATGGCACATTGTCCCAGACGTGCTTGACCTGCTTGACAAGTCTTTCGCTCTGGAGCTTTTTCATGTCCTCGTGCGCCATGCACTCGATCTCTTCGTTCCAATATTTTCCCATTGGAACACACCTCCTGTTAAAATGGTTTCGGTCATATTACTCGGGTATCAACTTTGCACAAGTATCATACGCCGTACATTTCTTCAAGCATCTTAATGCCTGTTTTCGTTTTGAACACCTTGTCACGGAAGCTTTTTATGCTCTCTTTGGAAAGGCTGTCCTCGAAAGCGTTCACAAGGAAATCTGCTTCCAAGAGTATCTGCCAGTCAAGCCCCTGGGCGCCCTCATAGGTGTGGTGATGTGCGATAAGAAAGCACACCCTTTCTATGATATCCTCGTCAAAGTCAAGCTCTCTGAGCATTTTCCGTGCAGGCTCAGGACCTAACTGTTCCTGAAGCTTTCCGCCGCAGTGGCCCTTGCCGTATCTCTCCTCCGCAGGCTTTATGCCGATATCATGCACCGCTGACGCAACATCAAGACAATACATAGTGCGGATATCAAGTCCCTCTGCCCTGCCGATAACACGGGCAAAGGTATGTACCTTTATAAAGTGCTGTATACGTTTCGGGTCGCCAGCGAAAAACTCGGTCATTTTTATGATAAGACCGCTTATCTCGTCCATTATTTTACCTCTCTGCCGAGAGCGAACGCCTTCTTGTTCAGTTCAAGGAACTTTGCAGGAACGCACTGCTCAAGAGCCTTCTGCCAAACGTCCTCGTCAAAAGCCATTTTAGTTGACACAACGCCCATGAGAACAACGTTTGAAGCCTTTGCAGTACCAGCCTGCTCCGCAAGTGCCAGTGCGTCAACAGCGATAACGTCAACGCCCTCTGCTTTAAGCTTGCCTATGATATCCTCAGGATAAACAGCCGCACCTGTGATAACAGGCATTGGGTCTATCTGCTGAGTTGAAGTGATGATATGTCCGCCCTTCTTGAGATATGAAACATATCTTGCGGCTTCAAGCTGTTCAAAGCTGATAATGATATCAGCTTCGCCTTTTTCAACTACAGGCGAGCATACCTCGCTGCCGTACTTAACGTATGTAACAACGGAGCCGCCACGCTGGCTCATTCCGTGTACCTCGCTGACCTTGACATCAAAGCCCTGTGAGAGAAGCACGTTTCCTATTATTCTTGACGCAAGCAGTGAACCCTGTCCGCCTACGCCCACTATCATAATTGATCTTGTTTTCATTATTTACACCTCGAAATATATGTTATCATTAGTCGCATATCGCACCCAGCTTACACATTTCCTTGCATATGCCGCAGCCTACGCACTGTGTATGGTCGATAACGCACTTGCCGTCATGGATAGATATAGCAGGACAGCCTATCTTCAGGCACTGCTTACAGCCAACGCACTTATCCTTGTTTACCTTGAGCGGTGGATTGTGCTTTACATATTTAAGAAGTGCGCATGGACGTCTTGAAATAATAACGCTTGGTTCTTCCTTGGCAAGCTCTTCCTTGATAACAGCCTCTGTTTCAGCCATGTGATATGGGTCAACGACTCTTACGCTCTTGATACCAAGTGAATGGCAGAGCATTTCAAGGTCAACGGCATAAGCAGGGTCGCCCTTAAGGTTTTTACCGGTTGTAGGGTTCTGCTGATGACCCGTCATACCTGTGATAGAGTTATCGAGAATGATAACAGTTGAATTTGTGGAGTTATATGCAACGTTCACAAGACCTGTCATACCGCTGTGCATGAATGTAGAGTCACCGATAACGGCAACAGACTTCTTCTCAGCCTCTGCACCTCTTGCCTTGTTAAATCCGTGAAGTCCGCTGATAGAAGCACCCATGCAGATAGTTGAATCCATAGCACAAAGCGGTGCTGTTGCGCCGAGAGTGTAACAGCCGATATCGCCTGATACCATAACGCCCAGCTTATGCAGGCAATAGAACAGACCTCTGTGAGGACATCCCGGACACATAACAGGAGGTCTTACAGGCACGTTATCCTCAAATGTGATATACTCAGGCTTCTCGCCAAGTATCTTTTCAGCAACGATAGTCTGTGATATCTCGCCCATAAGGCTGAAAAGCTCCTTGCCGATAACGTTCACACCGTTCTTCTTGCAATGTGTTTCGATAACATCGTCAAGTTCCTCGATTACATAGACCTTTTCGCACTTTGCGGCAAAGTCCTTTATTATCTGAATTGGCATTGGGTTTACGATACCGAGTTTGAGATATGAAGCCTTGTCGCCAAGTGCTTCCTTTGCATACTGATATGAGATACCGCTTGTGATAACGCCTATCTTTGTATCGTTCATCTCTACCTTGTTGAGTGGTGAAGTTTCGGCATAATCAGCGATAGCTTTCATTCTTGCCTCAACAACAGGGTGACGGCGGATAGCGTTACCAGGCATCATAACATACTTCTGGATATTCTTTTCATATGGGATATTCTCCCTTTCCTCTCTCTCGCAAAGCTCAACAGCTGACTGAGAGTGAGAAACTCTGGTGGACAGTCTTACGATAACAGGAACATCGAACTTTTCAGAAAGCTCGAAAGCAGCCTTAGCAAACTCCTTGCACTCTCCTGAATCGGAAGGCTCTATCATCATTGTCTTAGAAGCGATAGCATGGTGACGTGAATCCTGCTCGTTCTGTGACGAGTGCATACCAGGGTCATCGGCGACAGCTATTACCATACCTGCCGTTACGCCTGTGTAGCCTGCTGTGTAAAGAGGGTCAGCAGCAACGTTAAGACCAACGTGCTTCATTCCGCAGAAGCTTCTTGCACCGCCTATAGAAGCACCAAGAGCCACTTCCATTGCCACCTTTTCATTAGGCGCCCACTCAGCATATACCTCGTCATATTTTGCAACAGCTTCTGTTATCTCAGTTGACGGAGTACCAGGGTAAGATGATACAACCTTACAGCCTGCCTCATACAGACCTCTTGCAAACGCCTCGTTTCCAAGCATTAGTTTTTTCATACAATAAATCTTTCCTTTCACTGCACCGACCATTTTTTCGTGGTCGGTAGAAATAAACAATAATTAAAATAGATACAAGTAATTATACCACAAATTTCACCAAAATGCAACAACTTTTTTGATTTAAAGCACCAATAGAGCGTTATAAAAAGTTTGCTTACGGCAATTTTGTCAGTTTGCATAAAATATCAAGGGAGCTTCTGTGCAAAAATTTATGCCAGCTTACACGTTTTGAGCAACAAAAAATAAATCGCCGCCAGGCGATACCATAATTCCTCATTCCTCATTCCTCACTCCTCATTCTTAACACTCCTCATTCCTCATTCTTACCTCCTCACTTGTTAAAAAAATTGTACTTGAAAAAAGAGCATAAATGTTGTATAATAACAAAGTATACTTATATTTACGTTCGGAGGATATACATAATGAAAAAATACACACTTGACGAGGTCTATACAGCCGATATGACAGCGTTTCAGAGAGAAAGATATAACAGAGTTGCAGATGAATTTGAAAAGCTTTTCGGTGAAAAGCCAACTGCTTTCTTCTCAGCTCCAGGCAGAACTGAGGTAGGCGGCAACCACACCGACCACAACTTCGGCTGTGTTCTTGCGGCAGGCGTTTCACTCGACGTTATTGCCGCTGTCGCTCCTGACAACGAAGAGAACGTTATTACAATAAAGTCCGAGGGCTTCCCAATGGACACTGTGAACGTTGATGACGACACTATCTACGAGGAGCAGAAAAACACATCTGCGGCACTTATAAGAGGTATGTCCGCAGGCTTTAAGAAGAATGGTCACAATGCCGGGGGCTTCAAGGCTTATGCTACTTCAAACGTGCTCAAAGGCTCTGGACTTTCTTCATCTGCGGCTTATGAAGTGCTTATCGGCACTATCCTCAATGGTCTTTACAACGAGAGCGAGGTTTCTGCTGTGGAAATAGCTCAGATAGCTCAGTTTGCGGAAAATGTATATTTTGGCAAGCCGTCAGGTCTTATGGACCAAATGGCTTCATCAGTAGGCGGATTTATCACTATCGACTTTGCTGACGAAAAGCACCCTGTTATCGACTCTGTAAAGTTCGATTTCACAAAAAGCGGTCATTCACTGTGTATCGTTGACACAAAGGGCAACCATGCCGACCTCACCCCTGAGTATGCGGCTATCCCTGCGGAAATGAAGTCTGTTGCAGCTTTCTTTGGCAAAAAGGTGCTGAGAGAGATAACAAAGAAACAGCTTCTTGAAAACATCTGTGCCGTTAGAGAAAAGTGCAGTGACAGAGCTGTGCTTAGAGCGCTCCACTTCTTTGACGATAACGAGAGAGTTGGCAAGGAAGCTTCCGCACTTTCAGAGGGCGACTTTGACGCTTTCCTGAGCCTTATCAATGAATCAGGAGATTCATCATTCAAATATCTTCAGAACATCTATGCCTCTTCCGCTCCAAACGAGCAGGGTCTTTCACTGGCTCTGTATCTTGCAAAACAGGCTCTTGGCGGTGAGGGTGCTTGCAGAGTACACGGCGGTGGCTTTGCAGGAACTATCCAAGCGTTCGTACCCGAAAAGAAGCTTGAAGCTTTCAAGGCTGAAATGGAGAGAGTATTCGGTGAAGGCTCATGCTATGTGCTGTCCATAAGACCTGTTGGCGGCGTGCAGATCGACCTTTAATATAGGAGTTGTCATGAAAAATCCATTTGCAGGCTTGAAGAAAAAGCAGGTGAAGTTGCAGTTTTCCACCTGCGGAGAGATAATGATAGACGGACTTCCCTTTGCTTTCGGAGTGGAAAGTGCAGGGAAAGCGTCAGACAAAGGGCTTTGCGTTTCGATATCCGGTGAAGCTGTCAATGACGGACGTGTTACCTTTTCAAACCTTGAATACTACGAAAACCATGGCGGAAAGATAACTCTTGTGAAGCATGGCTTTTCACTTGTCACCAAAAAGGACGGCAAGAAAATTTATCAGGCGAAGTTTACCAAAATACCTATCACCGAAAAGGACACCTCAGTGCTTTTCAGAAAGCTCACCGAGGAAGAGGTCGTCCAACGGCTCAACTGCGAGATAGCTTTTAAGGTGACACCTCATTTCAGCGGTGAGGACACACCCGAAGTCATGCTCACAGTTTATCCTTATGAAAATATGCTCACAGGGTCGGCTGTGCAGTGGCTAAAGGTCACGTCTGACAAGGACTATTTTCTGCACAAATATTCTAATAAATAACAGGAGAGTTTATCCCATATGAGAATGAGAAGAAAGAAAAATCTTGAGGCACGTCTTGAAGCCTGCGGAGATTATATTTTATATCTTGACCGTGACGAGAAGAATTTTCAGGACAAATCAAACAAACAGCTTATTGACTTTGAGAAGATCTTCGGAAACAGCGATCCCCTTGTGCTGGAGATAGGCTGTGGTAAGGGTCAGTTTGCAAGAGAGATAGCAAAGAGAAACCCTGACAAGAATTTCCTTGCAGTAGAAAAAAGCAGTAACGTTATAGTTGACGCCGCACAAATGGCTATAGACAAGGGCATACCGAACCTGAGATTTGCAAGGGGCGAGGCTGAATATCTGGATTGCTTTATCCCTGAAAAGTCAGTAGAGTGTATCTACCTTAACTTTAGCTGTCCGTATCCTAAAAATACATATGCACGTCATAGGCTCACATACCGAGCTTTTCTTGAAATATACAGACGTATTCTTGTGGACAGTGGCGAGATATACCAAAAGACCGACAATATGCACTTCTTTGAGTTCTCCTTGGAGGAGTTCTCTGCGGCAAATTACGGACTTAAAAACATTTCTCTCGACCTTCACAACAGCGGCTTCGAGGGCAATATCGTAACGGAATATGAGAAGAAATTCTCAGACATGGGTATGCCTATCTACAGATTGGAGGCGTTCGTAAAATAATGAGCGAGCAGATAAATCCAATTGTCAGCGAGAAAGATATGGGTGCTGACGGCAAACTTCGCAAATGGTCAACAGGCAGAAAAGCCAAGTGGATAATTTGGATAGTCGTTATTCTTGCAGCAGCACTCGGCTTCTGGCATCAGCACTATATGCGCTCCGACAGTCAGATAAAAGCCGTTTTCGATGACAATAAGGCTAACTTTCAGACCACTGCGGAGTTTATGATAGAAAGCATTTCATGCGAAAAGCCGACACTACCAAAGGGCAAATGCTCCATTAAATCGCTCACTGAAAACAATGCTTGCAAGTCTGTGAAGAAAGAGCTTGAGGAGCTGGAGCGCAGGAACGTTACATACATCGACAGCGACGGCTTGACAGTGAAATTCTATACCATTTATGATCATTACTATATTTACCGCTCCCCCATAAGCTCATCAGGGGGCGAGGATAACCTCGGTGACGGTTGGTCTTATGTAAAAACAAGTAAAAGCTGATTTTTTTATGGACGAAAAAAATTTTTTTCGTCCATTTTATTATGCAATCAAACGGTCTTTACATTCGTGTTATAGATGAAAGGCTTTTCAAAACAACAAAGGAGGTGACAGCTTTGACAAGAGATATTGACTACATAGTTGACAAATTTTCAGACGATATCTACCGAGCGGCACTGGCAGTCACAGGCAGCGTTCACGAGGCGGAGGATATAGTCAGCGAGGTCATAATAAAATATTTCACAAGGCAGGGTGAGCTTTTCTTCAATGATGACGAGCATCTTAAAGCGTGGCTGCTGAGAACGGCGATAAATCTATCCAAAGACCTGCTAAGGTCGGCAGGCAGACGTCTGCGTGCAGAAAATGAGGTAAGTGCAAGCAGCGATTTTTCATCACCTGATATGCAGATAGATGTGCAAAACGCTATAAACAGGCTGGATAAAAAATACAGGATAGTGCTTTATCTTTTTTATTATCAAGGCTGCAAGACCGATGAGATAGCCGACATTTTGGGAACAAGCAAGGGCACGGTCACATCAAGGCTGAAAAGAGCAAGAGAAAAACTAAAGCTTTCACTTTCAGACTACGAAAAGGAGATGAGCGTATGAACGAAAGAGATATAAAACAATTTTTCGCAGGCGCAAGCCTTTCTGAGCAGAAAAAAACACAGCTCAAAGAAACGCTCAAAAAGCGTTTTCCACAACAAAACGGAGATATAAATACGGATACTTTCACACCACAAACCGAGCCGACACAGCCTGCCATAGTCGCAAGACACAAGGGTGCAAAGGTAGTTGCGGCAGCGGCGGCAGTGGCGCTTGTAATGTCAGGCGGAATTTACATGACAAGAAATATCCATGACTACGAGCCGAACGCAGGCACAGCTCCACCTGCAAACAGCAGTGTATCCGGCGATACAGGTACACTGCAGTTGTGTTCAGCAGACTTTATAAAGCTTGCAGACACAGTGCTTGAAAGCGCAAATTCTACGGTAGGAAATCTCGACATAATACAAAACAGCCCTGCATACTGCGATATAGTCTACAGCGGCAACTATGACGAAAATATCGAGGGCAAGGAACACAGCACAAGGTATTACGTTGACCTGCTGGAGAAAACCGACAGCGGACTTCCAAGCGTGGATTTTTTGACAGATGATAACAGCTACGAGCCAAATTCTTTGGTAATCGATATCCTGTCGGAGATAAAAACCCTTGATGAGGACGCTTTTAACAAGGCGGTGAATTGCAGAATAGAAGCCCATATTGAGAATAACAACTGCAAGATAACCATTTCAGACAGCGATAACAGCGTTTCTCTCAAATACGGAAGCGGCGAAAGCTTCACTGAAAATGCCAAAATTATAGCTCAAACCCTCAAAAATGACCTGCTGGATATCTATGACGAAAGCTCTATGAAAAACCCAGACAATGCCATTTTTAGCTACTCCCCTGCTGACTATAATTATTACAACGATATCATGAACAGCAACAATACAACAGAATATGTAAAGTCAGACTATGCGCAAAATGGATATATCACAAACGAAAGTCTGAACCTCCTGACCCTGAATATCGTCAACGATTCGGACATACAGTTCAATATGGCGACAGATTATTTCACTGTGGATATGTTCACAAACAGATTTACTCTGTATAGCTACGCCAATGACGGAAGCTGGGCGGTGTATGATTCCGCTCCGTTTTCAAGCACCAGCACTGTGGAAGCTGACCCGTCAGCCACGGCGCAGTATATTTTTGAAAAGGCGCAGGCGCTTGTAACAAAGTATAACACCAGCGGCAAGAAGCTTCACTTTGACAATGTGACCTCACTCGACCTTGCGAAAGAGCTTGCAATGTCGTATGTGCCAGATATGGACAAAGAAGATAACATCACGCCGGAGCTTTTCGCATATGCATTGTGGCTTGAAATGCTGTCACACGACAGAGAGTACGGCGACCTTGATCTATCCAAGTTTGAATTTTCAATATACTTTGAAAAAGACAAAGACGGAAGTGCATATAATGTCAAAAGCGTAGATGTGACAGTTGATGGTTATATGGTCTATTCATACTCCAAAGGTGCGATCAGCGGAAATTGATAAAATGCCAACAAGACAAAAAGAACGACCTGCATTGCAAGTCGTTCTCTTTTTATGCAATAATATTTATCTGCAAATTAGTTGTTGATGAGCTTCTCGTCATCATTGTTCCAGCTGTAGAGCTTTCTGATCTCCTTACCAACCTTCTCAGAAGGATGCTCAGCGTGGAGCTTTCTCATAGCCTTGAAGTGTACCTGTGAACCTGCGTCAGACATATCAAGGAGGAAGTCCTTAGCGAATGTACCGTCCTGAATGTCAGACAGAACCTTCTTCATAGCCTTCTTAGTGTCCTCAGTAACGATCTTTGGACCTGTGATGTAGTCGCCGTACTCAGCTGTGTTAGAGATAGAATATCTCATGCCCTCAAAACCTGACTGATAGATAAGGTCAACGATGAGCTTCATCTCATGGATACACTCAAAGTATGCGTTTCTTGGGTCATAACCAGCTTCACAAAGTGTTTCAAAACCAGCCTGCATAAGTGCGCAAACACCACCGCAGAGAACAGCCTGCTCACCGAAGAGGTCTGTTTCTGTTTCTGTTCTGAATGTTGTCTCAAGAACACCTGCTCTTGCTCCGCCGATACCAAGTGCATATGCAAGTCCGATATCCTGTGCGTTGCCTGTTGCGTCCTGCTCAACTGCGATAAGGCAAGGTGTACCCTTACCAGCCTGGTACTCAGAACGTACTGTGTGACCAGGAGCCTTAGGTGCGATCATGATAACATTGACATTCTTTGGTGGTACGATGCAGCCAAAGTGAATGTTAAAGCCGTGTGCGAATGCAAGAGTCTTACCCTCTGTGAGGTATGGCTCGATAGATTTCTTATAAAGTGCAGCCTGCTTCTCATCAGGAATAAGGATCATGATGATGTCAGATGTCTTTGCAGCTTCCTCAGTTGTCATAACTGTAAGACCCTGCTGCTCAGCCTTTGCCCAGCTCTTAGAACCTTCGTAAAGACCTACTACCACGTCAACACCGCTCTCCTTAAGGTTGAGTGCATGAGCGTGACCCTGTGAACCGTAACCGATAATGGCAACTCTCTTACCCTTGAGTACGTTAATGTCGCAATCCTGCTGATAGAATATTCTTGCCTGTGCCATTGTTAATTCCTCCAAATTCAGAAATTTAAGATTTATTTTATGTAGCCTTTCGGCTATATAATCAAAGTTTATTTGCCTGCATTGAATGTGTCAGAGCCTTTCTCTATTGCGATAGTGCCTGTTCTTACCATTTCGATTATTCCGTAAGGTGCTATGACCTCCTCAAATCTGCAAAGGTGAGCGTAAGTGTCGCAAAGCTCCAATGTCATCGTCGTAAGCGTTATATCCATGACCTTAGCCCCTGTGATATCCGCAATAGTCATTATCTCACTGCGTCTGTTTGCGACCGCAGACACCTTGACTATCATAAGTTCTCTTGCGAGATACTCATTAGCCTCAAATGTCTTTACCTTGATGACCTCTATAAGCTTATTGAGCTGTTTCTCGATCTGCTCAACTGTATGCTCGTCACCGTCAGCAACTATCGTTATTCTTGAAACGTCAGGGTCATGAGTTGGACCTACTGCAAGGCTCTCGATATTGAACCCACGTCTTGAAAACAGTCCGGAAATTCTTGATAGAACACCGCTGTGGTTTTCTACAAGAACTGAGATCGTATGTTTCATAAATCAACCTCCATAAGGAAACCTTTCCTTGATTCTTTATTATACCAGCTTATTATTAAGATTTTTTGAACGTAAACGCTATATACTGTAAACGCTACAGATAGTTAAAATATTAGCCTTATAATGTTGGCATATCCTTATCCACAACGACTTCAACAAGGCAAATGCCTTTATGTTCAGCAAGCATTTCCACGCCCTTTTCCATAGTATCATCGTCATAAACTCTCATTGCAGGTATGCCATAAGCTTCTGCAAGCTTGATAAAGTCAGGAGAGCCGTCAAGAAAAACTGCTGTCTGTCTGTCATGATAGCCATTTGTCTGAAGTTCTCTTACCATGCCAAGGCGGTTGTTGGTCATTACTACCACCTTTATATCAACGCCGAACTGAACGGCTGTTGCAAGCTCCATGAACGACATCTGAAAAGCTCCGTCACCGCATATAGCAACTGTTGCTCTGCTGTTGTCAGCCATTTTTGCACCTATTGCCGCAGGCACAGAATAGCCCATCGTACCCATGCCGCCTGAGGTAAGAAGTCTGCCCTCTTTGCGGAACTTATATTCAGTGCAGGTCCATATCTGATTTTGTCCAACGTCTGCCACAACAGTAACATTGGCAGGCATTTTCTTTGCAAGCCTGTCGATAAACACCCTCGGATTTACAGTACCCTTTGCAGGCTCAACATACTTTCTCTCGCCCCCAAGGGTCTTGATGTGAGCTATCCACTCATCGTGCTTCATAGGCTTTGCAAGCTCCGTCATTTGCTGTAAAACAAGCTTTGCGTCGCCAACGAGAGGCAGGTCAGCACCGATATTCTTGCCTATCTCCGCAGGGTCGATATCTATATGTATTATCTTAGTAGTTTTCTCCAGAGCCAAAGGTGTTTTAACGGCTCTGTCGCCAACTCTTGCGCCCACAAGGAACAGCACGTCGCACTCGTTCACAGCGGCGTTTGCCATTTTAACACCGTGAGTTCCTATCATGCCGCAGAAAAGCTGGTCGTCATCAGGGAAAACAGAAATGCCCATCATAGTTGTGATAACAGGTATCTGCATAAGGTCGGCAAGCTCTCTTATCTCGTTCTCAGCGTGAGCGGCAAAAACACCTCCGCCAATACAGATAAGCGGCTTCTCAGCCTCTTCCAACGCCGCCATTACACGCCTTACCTGAACGTAGTTGCCCTTTGTGGTAGGCTTATAGCTTCTTATCTCGCACTTTTCAGGGTACTCAAAGTCGATAACAGCTTTCTGAACGTCCATAGGGATATCTATAAGCACAGGACCCGGTCTGCCCGTGCCTGCGATATAGAAAGCCTCTTTGAACACTCTCGCAGTGTCCTCAGGGTTTTTGAGAAGATAGCTGTGCTTAACGAACGGCTCAGCCGAGCCTGTAATGTCAGCCTCCTGAAAAACGTCAGAGCCTATCTGGTCGGTATTCACCTGACCTGTTATGCACACGATAGGTATAGAATCCGCATAAGCGGTAGCAATTGCAGTAATAAGATTGGTTGCACCCGGACCCGATGTAGCGATACAGACCGCAGGCTTACCTGAAATTCGTGCATAGCCGTTAGCCGCATGACCACCGTTAGCTTCCTGTCTCACAAGCACCTGCCTGATGTCGTTTTCAGCATCCAGCAAAGCGTCATAGAAAGGACAGATAGCAGCTCCGGGATAGCCAAAGACGACTTTTACGTTCTCAGCTTTCAAACATTCAACCATAGCCTGACTTACAGTCATCTTCATAATAAAGTCGCCTCCATAAAAAATTTTCTGTATAAATTATCATATAAAGTGATAAAACATACAAATCTGTGATTTATTATACCATATTTATAAGATTTCGTCAAGTATCGTTAGCATACGAAGGAATATTTATGCTTTAAAAAATTTCGCAAAAAAATTTTGAAAAAGGGGTTGACAAGACAGATGAACTGTGCTATAATAATTAAGTCGCTGAGAGAGACCGACACAAAAACAAATAATTAATGTGGACAGGTGTCCGAGTGGTTTAAGGAGCTGGTCTTGAAAACCAGTGAT
>ERZ1106976.375-NODE-375-length-51208-cov-5.190096_pt1 | contig 51208 bp, 39 predicted proteins | sample MGYA00403687_ERZ1106976 | MGnify/ENA primary metagenome ERZ1106976 (study PRJEB35170, sample SAMEA104062446) | human gut metagenome | biome: human gut; feature: human-associated habitat; material: faeces | place: Denmark | collected 2013-02-22 ... | reverse complement strand
TCCCCATTTTATGATTAAATAGTGGGGCAACATTTGAGGGCAGAGGCCAAAAAGCCCATAAAATCAAGGAAAACCGGCGCTAAACTGTACGCCAGTACGGCCTCAAAGCCGCCCGTCGCGCTCCGCAGTTCAGCAAGCGCTGATCATCCGCTTATTGCATACTCAAAGGCACCGTTCTTGCGAACGGTGCCTTTTTGCAGCTTTACTGCCGCACTTCTCCGTATACGCAAAAGCGCCCAGCATCTCGACATCAGCCGCAGCACACTCTGGCGGATGCTCAAATAATCTTTCGCATGACAAAAGCCCCACCGGTCAGGACGTTTCCTGCCCGGCGGGGCTTTTCGCTTTGTGTCTTATTTCTCTTTTTTCTTAAAGATGAAGAACTTGCTCAAAATATAATTCAGTATAACGACGATGACGTTCGACGCGAGCTTCATCACCATGTCGTTCCAGCCGAGAAGATCGACGCACAGGTACATGATGAGCATATCCAGAAGCCCCGTGCCGAGGCGCGCGCCGAGAAATGCGGCGAATTCTTTTCCGATTGCCTTGGCGCCCTTCGCCTCGCTGTGGAACACCCAGCGGCGATTCGTCACATACGCGAACAGCACGCTCAAAACCCACGCAACGGCGGTGCTGAATACCGTACCGCAGCCGAGAGGGTGCGCGAACAGCCAGTAGGAGACATAGTTTACGATCGTCGTCAGCACGCCGAAGATCACGTAGGGGATAAGGTCCTTGTACTTTTCATAGAGAGCCTTCAGCTTTTCGTTCACTTTCTCACCTCAAAATTCGATCGTGCGCGGGACTTTCTGCGGGCCGTGCCGAAGAGCACGGCAGCGCAGAGCGCGGGTGCGAACGCCATTTCTCATTGCGTTCTGCCGCTGGATTTTTACGTTTTACTTCTTTTCGAGGTGATCCTTGCCGCCCATGTACGGACGAAGGACCTCGGAAATATCGACGCTGCCGTCGGCGTGCAGGTGGTTCTCGAGGAACGCGATGAGCATGCGCGGGGGAGCGACGACGGTGTTGTTGAGCGTGTGGGCGAGATAAAGCTTGCCGTCCTCGCCGCGGATGCGGATCTTCAGTCGGCGCGCCTGCGCGTCGCCGAGATTCGAGCAGGAGCATACCTCAAAGTACTTCTGCTGGCGCGGGCTCCACGCTTCGATATCGCAGCTCTTGACCTTGAGATCGGCAAGATCGCCCGAGCAGCACTCAAGCTGACGCACCGGGATCTCCAGCGAGCGGAACAGCTCCACGCTGTAGCGCCACATCTTTTCGTACCAGTCCATGCTCTCCTCGGGCTTGCAGACAACGATCATTTCCTGCTTTTCAAACTGGTGGATGCGGTAAACGCCGCGCTCCTCGATGCCGTGCGCGCCCTTCTCCTTGCGGAAGCAGGGGGAATAGCTCGTGTAGGTGATGGGGAGCTCCTTCTCGGGGACAATGCGGTCGATGAACGAGCCGATCATGGAGTGCTCGCTCGTGCCGATGAGATAGAGATCCTCGCCCTCGATCTTGTACATCATGGCGTCCATGTCGGTCTGGGACATGACGCCCTGCACCACATCGCCGTGGATCATGTAGGGGGGGATGTAGTACACAAAGCCCTTGTCGATCATAAAGTCGCGCGCGTACGCGAGCACCGCGGAGTGCAGGCGGGCGATATCGCCGCGCAGATAGTAGAAGCCGTTGCCGGAGACACGGCGCGCCGCGTCCAGATCGACGCCGTTGAAGCTCTCCATGATCTCCGTGTGGTAGGGGATCTCGAAATCGGGCACAGTCGCCTCGCCGAAGCGCTGCACCTCAACATTGCAGCTGTCGTCTGGGCCGATGGGAACGCTCGGGTCGATCATCTGCGGGATGACCATCATGCGTTTGGTGAGTTCCGCCTCGTATTCCGGCTCGAGCTTTTCCAGCTCGGCCAGACGTGCGGCCTCGCGTGCGACCTCGGCCTTGACGTCCTCGGCCTCCTCCAGCTTGGAGGGGTCCTTCTTCGCCTGTCCCATCAGCATGCCGATCTTCTTGGAAAGCGCGTTGCGGTTGGCGCGAAGCTCGTTCGCCTCGGTCTTTGCCGCGCGCAGCTTCTCATCGAGCTCCAGCACCTCGTCCACGAGGGGGAGCTTCTTGTCCTGGAACTTCTTGCGGATGTTCTCGCGCACGAGCTCCGGGTTCTCACGGATAAAACGAATGTCCAGCATGATATATTCTCCTCAATTTTATTTCTTTTTCCAGGGCTTGTCCATGTGCCTGAGCGCTTCCATCAGCGCCTCGCGGTCGTCCGCGGAATAAAACTCCAGCGCGATGCGGCCTTTTTTCTGCCCGCCCTGGAATTTGACGCCGCGGCCCAGCGCGTCGCTGAGCGCCTTTTCCGCCTCACGGACGTAATCCACGACCGGCGGCTTTTTCTCTTCCTTTTCCGGCTGCTCCGCCTGGCGGAGCAGGGAAGCGACGAGCGTTTCCGTCTGCCGGACGCTCAGACCGCGGGATTCGACCTCCGCGGCGGCCTTTTCGCGCAGCGTTTCGGTTTTGAGCGGCAGAAGCGCCCGCGCGTGGCCGGCGGAGAGCTTTCCGGAAGATACTTTCTTCTGCAGCGTCTCGCCGAGAGAGAGAAGCCGCAGCGCGTTCGTGACCGCGGGGCGCGATTTCTGCACACGCGAGGCGACCTGCTCCTGCGTGAGATTGTAATCGTCCATGAGCTTTTTATAGCCCGCGGCTTCTTCCATGGGGTTCAGATCCTCGCGCTGGAGGTTTTCCACGAGCGCGAGCTCCATGGCGAGCTTATCGTCCGCCTCCAAAATGCGCACCGGCACTTCCTTGAGCCCTGCGGCGCGGGACGCGCGCCAGCGGCGCTCGCCGGCGATGATCTGATAGTAACCCTTGTCGAGCGGACGCACCGTGATGGGCTGGATCAGCCCGTATTCGCGGATGGACGCCGCCAGCTCCTCGATCGTCGCGGGGTCAAAGTCCCGGCGCGGCTGATCCTTGCGCGGCTCGACCCGCGAGATTGGCAGGGTCTGCACCGTTTCGTTTTCGAGGACGTTTTCCTCCTCGCCGAACAGGGCGGAAAGCCCGGTCCCAAGCCGTGATGTCTTTTCTTTTGCCATCTTCATCCCTGCCTCTGCAAAAATTCTTCGGCGGCGGCGAGATACGCGCGCGCGCCCTTTGATCCGGCGTCGTATTCCGTGATCGGGCGGCCGTGGCTCGGCGCCTCGGCCAGACGGACGTTGCGCGGGATGACCGTGTCGTACACGCGCGCGCCGAAATACCGGCGCAGCTCTTCCGCCACCTGCGTGGAGAAGTTCAGCCGGTTATCGTACATCGTGAGCAGCATGCCCTCAATGTAGAGATTCTTGTTCAGCCGCCGGTTGGCGATCTTCACCGACGTGGTGAGATCGGCCACGCCCTCCATCGCGTAATACTCGCACTGCAGCGGCACGAGCAGGCTGTCCGCCGCGGTGAAAGCGTTGAGCGTCAGAATGCCCAGCGACGGCGGGCAGTCGATGAATATGTAGTCAAAATCGTCCCGGATCGTGTCGATCGCTTCGCGCAGGCGGTATTCGCGCCGCTCCACGTTGGCGAGCTCGACCTCCGCGCCCGAAAGATCGGTGTTCGACGGCAGCACCCAGCCGTACGGCAGCCGGATGACGGCGTCCTCCGCGCTCGCGCTGCCCATCACGACGTCGTACGCCGTCGGATTGCTCCGCTTGGACACGCCCATGCCGGACGTACTGTTGCCCTGCGGGTCGAAGTCCACAAGCAGCGTTTTCTTTCCGAGTCTTGCCAGCGCCGCTGTAAGATTCACGCTCGTTGTCGTTTTGCCGACGCCGCCCTTCTGGTTGGCGACAGCGATCACTTTGCCCATCTCTTTGCCCCCTTTTGGCGTTTGTACGGGGGAACTCCTTCCGCCCCGGCACGTTGTGCCGGGCCACCTCCCTCGGAGAGGGAGGCATTCGGCTCCCTCTTTGAGGGAGCTGGCTCGCCGCAGGCGAGACTGAGGGAGTTTTACCGTTTCTGTTTTATAGCACCGTTTATTATAATGATGCGCCTTCCATTTTGCAACTGTTTCACGTGAAACATTTTCAGCGGCCGAACGCATTGGGAGATGTTTCACGTGAAACACTGGTTTTTCGTCAAAAAGGCGCGGTCTGATGTTTCACGTGAAACATCAGGCGAGGAACATATCAATATCCTCGATGGTGAGCGCGTCGTGCAGCGCGAGATCGATCGCGTAACCGACAAGCCGGGCGCTGTCGCGCACGCGGGTGTCGATATCCCGCGGCGTGACGAAAAGCTCCGTATCCTCCGGAAGATCGATCTCCGCGCCGGAAAGATCGGCGCAGAGCGTGCGCGCATCCACGACCGTCGGCACCCCGACGGCGACGACCGGGACGCCGAGCGTCTCCTCCGTGAGAGCGCTGCGCGAGTTGCCGACGCCGGAGCCGGGGACGATGCCCGCATCCGTTACCTGCACCGCGCGGCAAAGCCGCGCCGCCTCGCGCGCCGAAAGCGCGTCTACGGCGATCACACGATCCGGCCGGACGAGCGATACAACGCCGCGGACGAGCGCCGCGCTTTCGATGCCGGTCGTGCCGAGAACGCCGGTACGGAAAACGCTCACCGGGCGAAACGCCGCGAACTCTTCCGGGAGCCGTGTTTTCAAATGGCGCGTGACGAGAACGCACTCGGCGGCGAGCGGCCCGACGGCGTCCGGCGTAATATCAGGATTCCCCAGACCGACAACAAGAACACTCTCCTCCGGCTCCATGGCAAGCTGCGTGCGGATCTCGCGCGCGAGAACGCCGCAGGCGCGGTGGAAGGCGTCCTCCTCGCGCCGGACGAGCGCGTCGAGCGAGATCGTGACATAGCGCCCCATCGGTTTACATAATTCTTCGGCAGCTCCCTCGTCCAATATCTCCACGGTCTCAACGCCGAGACCGTCGCGCGTCTCCTGCCGCGCCGAGACGCCCGCGAGAGCGGCGCCGCGCGTTCGGAGCCATACGTCGCGCGACTCGCACGCGAGATCGGTTCGGAAAGAATTTTTCAAAAGATTTTCCTCCTGTGCCATATCTTGTGGTCAGTATTTGAAGGAGACACAAAAGTATGCAAAATTTTTCGGGAGAAAACGAAAAAAGTGCTTGCAAATTCAGGAATCCTCCTTTATAATATCAAAACGCGGGTTCGTCAATCCGCAGGAGTATTGAATGGAGGAGGTGGCTAAAGAATGGCCAACATCAAGTCTTCGGCCAAGAGGGTTCTCGTCTCCCGTGTTCGCGCCGAGCGCAACAAGGCGGACAAGTCTGAGCTCAAGACCACGATCAAAAAGTTTGACGCCGCTGCGACGGAAGGAAATAAGGAGAACGCCGAGGCTGCCTACAAAGCCGCTGTCAAGACGGTTGACCGCGCGGTATCCAAGGGTCTGCTCCACAAGAACAACGCAGCTCGCAAGAAGTCCAGCATGGCTTCCAAAATGAACGCGCTGAGCGAATAATCCTCAAAACCGGACAGTGCGGCAGATATCTGCCGCACTGTTTTTCTATTTTTAAAGCGTCGATTAACAAGGGCTCACACGTCGGGCAGCCAGCCTTTTCGGTGCTTTTTGCCCTTGTCAATCGACGCTATAGTATAAAGATTTTGCAAATTTGCAAAAAAGACATAAATTTTAAGAGAAGATACATTATAATATCTATGCAGGCAGTGCAGCGCCCCTGCATAAACGAAACGACAACTTTTGCGAGGTATATACTATGGCCAAGTCCTTAATGATGCTGGTGAATCCCGCCGCCGGGCGGTCAATGTCCGATCTCAATCTCGGCACGGCAGTCTCGACGTTCGCTCTGAACGGATATTGCCCGACCGTCTTTTATACAACCGCGCCGGGCACGGCGTCGAAGATCGTTGAAGAGAACGCCGCGAACTACGAGCGGCTCGTCTGTCTCGGCGGCGACGGCACGCTCTCCGACACGATCGCGGGCCTGATGATGCTGCCGCAGGAGAAGCGCCCCAAGCTCGGGTACATCCCGATGGGCACGGCGAACGACGTGGCAAACACGCTCGGCCTGCCGATGCGCCAGCCGGGGCGCGCCGCGGAAATGATCCTCGCCGGAACGCCGCTGCACTACGATGTCGGTGAAATGGACGGCGTTGGCTTCTTTACCTATATCGCCGCATTCGGCGCGTTCACCGAGGTGAGCTACAAGACCGACCAGGAGCTCAAACGTACGCTCGGCCATCTGGCGTATGTGCTCGGCGGGCTGAACGCCCTTTCCACCATCAAGAGCTACAAGGCCGTCATTGAGCACGAAAACGGCGTCGTCGAAGGTGAATTCATTTACGGCGCGATGTCCAACTCCCTGAGCGTCGCGGGCATGGTGCGTCTGAACGACGATCTCGTCGATCTCTCGGACGGCAAGTTTGAGATTTTGCTCGTCCGCCGCCCGAAGGACGTGATGGAGGTCAACAGCATCCTCACGGGCGTGCTGAACAAGACCTACGACAGCCCGTGCCTCACCATAGCGCAGTCGAGCTTCGTGAAAGTCACGTTTGAGGAGCCCGTGCCGTGGACGCGTGACGGCGAGGACGGCGGCGCACACCGGACGCTTACTCTGCGCTCCCACCGCCACGCCGTGGATATCTACTGCTGAAAAACAAAATATAGTAGTTTGCCGCCGCTCTTCCGGCGGCGAACATCCATATATGCCCCCGTGCCGTATCCTTTCCGAAGACCGGCGCGGGGGCATTTCGCCGTTCTGCACAGTTTCCGGATTTACTCTGCTAAATTTTTTGCATAATAATTTCTTGCAAAATTCAAATTTGTTCTTGCAATCGCTGTTTTCAGCGTTTATAATGCGTTCATACGAAAGTTATTTCCTGCGGCTTGCAAATTTCGCGGTTTTGCGGGAAGTGCATCCGTCAGAATGAAAAGGAGGAAATAAAAATGAAAAAAATTCTGGCTCTGGTTTTGGCTCTGTGCATGGTGTTCGCGCTGTGCGCCTGCGGCAGCAGTTCGGGTGATTCCGACACCCCGGCGGCAAGCCCCGTTTCGCTGAACGTCGGCACCGGCGGTGAAAGCGGCACCTATTACGGCTACACCGGCATCCTCGGCACCGTGATCGGACAGAAGACCGATGTTAAGCTCACGGTCGTTGCGACCGGCGGCTCCAAGGATAACCTTGTGAGCATGCAGGACGGCATGTACGATCTTGCGACCGTCCAGTCCGACGTTATGACCTACGCCTACAACGGCACGAACTCCTTTGCCGACTCCGGCAAGATCGACGGCTTCCGCGTTCTGTGCGCTCTGTATCCCGAAACGGTGCAGATCGTCACGACCGATCCCACGCTCAAGACCGTGGAAGACCTGCGCGGCAAGCGCGTGTGCGTCGGCGACGTCGGCAGCGGCACGTACTTCAACGCCATCGATGTGTTCGCCGCCTACGACATGACCATCGACGATGTTTCCCCCGTGTACCAGTCCTTCGGCGACAGCACCGAGAGCCTTAAGGACGGCAAGATCGACGCCGCGTTCCTCTGCGCCGGCGCTCCGACCCCGGCCGTTACCGAGCTCGCCGCCTCCAAGACCGTGTACATGATCGGCTTTGACGACGCGCACATGGAAAAGCTGCTCGCTTCCTGCCCGTGGTACGCCAAGCTCGTTCTGCCCGCCGGTACCTACACCGGGTTTGACGAGGACTGCGCCACCATCACCGTGAAGGCTACGCTTGTCTGCCGCGCCGATCTTGACGACGACACCGCTTACACCATCGTCAAGACCATCATGGAGAGTAAGGACGACATTGCCGCCCTGCACGAGAAAGGCAACAGCATCGATCTGACCTTCGCCACCGAGGGCATCGCCGTTCCGTTCGCCGCGGGCGCCGCGAAGTACTTTGCCGAAAACGGCATCACCGTTGAGACCGCCGGCTGATCCTCCCGGCTGTCTCCTCTCACCGGGGGCGCAAGGCCCCCCGGGCGGAGCAGATCCCGCCCCTACAGGATAACCTGAATTTCCCGTAGGGGAGGGGCTCTGCTCCTCCCCTTTGCGTATGTAAAAGATTCTTTTTTCGGGAGGTAGCCCCATGTCTCACGACGCGACAAAAAATCTCAACGAAGTCATGCGCAAGTATGACCGCGAATCGAATACCCGTGCCTGGGAGGGCAAGCCGAAGATCGCTGTGCAGGCGTATCTCGCGGCATTCGCCATTTTCGAGGTGTATGTCACGCTGTTTGGCACGATGCTCGACGAGGTGCGGCTCACTTCGTTCGTCGGCGGGCTGCTGATCGCAGGCTTTCTCATTTTCCCCAGCCACAAGCACGAGTTCCGCGTGAACTATGTCCCCTGGTACGACTGGGTCATCATGGCGCTCGGCGCGGTATCGTTCTTCTATTTCTGCTTCAACGCCAACACCATCGTGCAGCAGCTCCCGGCACTCAAGACGTACGAGGTCGTGCTCGGCGTGATCGGCATTCTCGCGCTCTTTGAGCTCTGCCGCCGGAGCACCGGCGTGCCCATCATGATCGTGGCGGGCGTCTTCATTGCGTACGCGCTCTACTACTACGGCGTCAAGCGCGGGCTCGGCGCAGGGGCGTTCAAATCGCTCGTCTGCTCACTCTTCTATAAAAAGACGGGCATTCTCTCCACGCCGATCAACGTCTGCTCCAAGTACATCGCCGTATTCATCATCTTCGGCGCGTTTCTTGAGCGTACCGGCATTTCCGATTTCTTCATCCAGCTCGCAAACTCGCTGGCCGGCTCGTCCGCCGGCGGCCCGGCGAAGGTCGCCGTTATTTCGAGCGCGCTGTGCGGCATGGTGTCCGGTTCGTCCGTCGGAAACACCGTAACGACCGGCAGCGTCACGATCCCGATGATGAAAAAGACCGGGTATAAAGGCGAATTTGCCGGTGCGGTCGAAGCGGCGGCATCTACCGGCGGCCAGATCATGCCCCCCATCATGGGCGCGGCGGCGTTCCTGATGGTAGACTACGTAAGTCTCCCGTATTCAAACATCGTCGTCCGGGCGATCCTCCCGGCGGTGCTGTATTTTACCGGCATTTTCATCTGCGTGCATCTCGAGGCGAAGAAATCCGGGCTGCAGGGTGTGCCCCGCCGCGAGCTGCCTCCCGTGATGCCGCTTCTGAAAAAGACGTATCTGCTGCTGCCGCTCGTGATCCTTGTGTATCTCGTCTCGTCCGGCAGCCGGACAATGGCCTTTGCCGCCGCGGTAGCAACCGTCGCCGCGATCGTCGTAAGCATGTTTTCCAAAGAAACACGCATGACTCCGAAGAAATTCTTTGAAGCTTTGGCCGGCGGTACGCAGGGGTGCATCTCGGTCGGCGTCGCCTGCTGCGTGGCGGGCATCGTCGCGGGCTGTCTCACGATGACCGGTCTCGCCAACCAGATCCTGCACGCCATCATCGGCGTTAGCGGCAACGCGAAGCTCCTCGCGCTCTTCCTCACAATGCTCTGCTGCATCGTGCTCGGCATGGGTGTTCCGACGACCGCCAACTACTGCATCATGGCCACGACCTGCGCGCCCATTCTCGTACAGATGGGCATCCCGACGGTCGCGGCGCACTTCTTTGTGTTCTACTTCGGCATCGTCGCCGACCTCACGCCGCCGGTCGCCCTCGCGGCCTACGCCGGCGCCGCCATTGCGGGCGCAAATCCGATGAAGACCGCCTTCAACGCAACAAAGCTCGCTATCGCAGCGTTCATCATCCCGTATATCCTCGCCTACAATCCCGCGATGGTGCTCGTCGATACGACCGTCGTGGAGGTCGTTATGATTGCTATCACGTCGCTCATCGGCATGTTCGGTCTCGGGATGGCGCTCGAGGGCTACTACCGCGGGAGCATTCCCTGGTATCTGAGGATCCTCTCCGCCGCCGGCGGACTGTGCCTTGTGGATCCCGGCACGGTGACGGACGTGATCGGCATCGTCGTTGTCGGCGCGATCGTCGTCATGCAGATCCTCCGGGCGAAGAAGACGCTCAAAGCCGCATGAAACATCCGGGCAAAGCAGCGCAGCGCCCCTGCGATACCCCTTGAAAAGCCCCTCCCGCAAATAAAGACCCTGTCAAGACGCAGCCAAGATCCAGCTGCGTCTTGTTTTTTCGTTAAAATTCAATGAAAATTCACGATTTTGCGGCGGCGCGGTGCTATCATGGAAAGAATGAATTCGATTCCCGAAAGGATCCTGCCCGATGACTTCCTTCAGCGTAAAAAAGCCGTTTACCGTGTTCGTAGCGGTGGTAGCCATTCTGGTGTTCGGCGTGATGTCGTATGTCAAGATGACCCCCGACCTGATGCCGAACATGGACTACCCCTACGTCGTCGTGGTGACGACGTATCCGGGCGCCGCGCCGGAGGAGGTCGAAGCCGTCGTCACCAAGCCGATGGAGCAGAGCATGGCGACGCTCAATGATATCAAGACCGTGACCTCCACCTCGGCGGAGAACTATTCGATGCTCGTGCTGGAGTTTGAGCAGAGCACGAATATGGACAGCGCCGTGGTGGATATTCTGCAGAAAACGCAGATGCTCACCGGCCGCTGGGACGATTCCATCGGCACGCCGAGCATCATCCGCATCAACCCGAACATGATCCCCGTGATGGTAGCCGCGGTCGATTCCTCCGAAATGGACCGCTACGAGCTCTCTCGCTTTGCCAAGGACACCGTCATCCCCGCGCTGGAAGGCACGACGGGCGTGGCGAGCATCACGACCGGCGGCATGATCGAGCGGACGATGACCATCGAGGTCAACGAAGCCAAGCTCGACAAAATGAACGCAAAGATTGCCGAAGCCATCGACAAGGCGATGGAAGACGCCAGAAAGCAGCTCGAGGACGCGCAGAAGGAGCTGGACGAGAACCGCGAGAAGGTCGAGGCCGGCACGAACCAGCTTCTCAGCGCATCGAGCGGCATCTCCGATTCCATCAAGCAGGGCGAGGACGATCTCGCCGACACGCTCACCGCCGCCGGAGAGACCGCGGCGAAGCTCGCCTCCGCGCGCGCCGCCATCGACGCGCTCAACGCCCAGCTCGAACAGGCGGAGGCCGCGCTCGCGGAGGCCGAGGCGCGTCTGGCCGAAACCGACGCGCGCATCGCCTCGCTGGAAGCGGAAAGCGCGCTTTATGCCAAAGCGCTCGGCGAGCCCTACGACTCCATGGACGCCTCCACGACGCTGGAGGCCGCCGGACTGGACGCGGACACCGTTGCCGCGCTCAACGCCAAGGGCTGTACCGATCTCGGCAGCGTCCGCACGATGAACAACTTAAACGACGTGAATCTCTCCGCGCAGCGCACCGCGCGCGCAGCGCAGGCCGTCGCGGTGGAGACCGCGCGCGTGCAGGCCGAGGAGCTGCGCACGCAGATCGCCGCAGCGGAGGAGCGCTGCGCCCAGCTCGAAGAGGAATCCAAAAAGCAGATGGAATCGCTCGAAAACATGCAGAAGCAGCTCGAGGAGCTGCCGGGCGAGCTCATGGGCGGCGTAACGAAGATCTCGCTCGCGGGCGGCCAGCTCGCCGCGGCGCAGACCGCGCTCACCAGCGCGCAGACGCAGCTCGACGCGGCGGTGAAAACGCTTGAGGAGCAGCTCGCCTCCGCGCTCGACGCGGCCGACCTCCACGGCGTCATCACGCTCGAAACGCTGAGCAGCCTCATTGCCGCGCAGAATCTCGACATGCCCGCCGGGTATGTGTATGACGAGAACGGCAACGGCATCATCGTCACCGTCGGCGACGCCATCGCGGACGGCGAGGATCTCGAAAACCTTGTGCTGCTCGATCTCGGCATCGAGGGCCTTGACCCCATCCGCGTGTGCGATGTGGCGGACGTTGTCCGCGCCGACAACGCGGGGGAGATCTATGCCTCGCTCAACGGCAACAACGGTCTCATCCTCATGTTCTCCAAGCAGTCGAACTACGCGACGGCGAAGGTGTCTGACAACATCAACGCCGCGTTTGAAGAGCTGAGCGCGCAGTATCCGGGGCTGACGTTCACCGCGCTCATGGATCAGGGCGATTACATTTATCTCCTGCGCGACTCGATCCTCTCGAGCCTTCTCTGGGGCGCGCTCTTCTCGGTCGTCATTCTCTTCCTCTTTCTGCGCGACTGGCGGCCCACGGTCATCACGCTCTGCTCGATCCCGATCAGCCTGCTCTTCGCGCTCACGCTCATGTACTTCACCGGCGTTTCCATCAACATCATGTCGCTTTCCGGTCTTTCGATATCGGTCGGCATGCTGGTGGATAACTCCGTCGTTGTGATCGAAAACACCTACCGCCTGCGCGCGCTCGGCGAATCAACGGTCAAGTCCGCCGTGTCCGGCGCACGGCAGGTCGGCGGCGCGATCGCGGCCTCCACGCTCACGACCATCTGCGTCTTTGTCCCGATCGCGTTCGTCGAGGGCCTTACGCGCGAGCTCTTCACCGATATGGTGCTCACGCTCAGCTACGCGCTCATCGCCAGTCTCATCGTAGCGCTCACGCTCGTCCCGGCGCTCGCGGGCAAGCTGCTCGCGCACGCCAGGCCCCAGAGCGAAACGGCGTTCACGCGCTTCATGCCGAAATACAAAAAATCCGTCCTCTGGGCGGTGAACCACAAGGCCGTCACGCTCCTCACCGCGGTGGCGCTGCTCATCGCAAGCGGCGCGGCGGTGATCGCCAGGGGCTTCACGTTCCTCCCCGATATGGAGATGGAGCAGATGATGGTAACGCTCACGATGCCGGAGGGCAGTTCCTTTGCCGACACGACCGCCGCGGCGGACGAGGCGGCGGCGCGAATGCTCACCGTGCCGGGCGTGGAGACCGTCGGCGGCGCCATCGGCGACAGCGCCGGCTCCAGCCTTTCCATGATGACCACCGAGGACGACGTTTCGTTCTATGTCCTGCTCGAGAGCGGATATAAGGCGAGCCGCGTGGCGAAAGAGATCAACGAGAAATGCGCCGATATGGAGGCCGCCGTGAACGCCGACGCGAACTCGCTCATGTCCTCCATGACGCAGATGCTCACGAGCAGCGGCATCACGGTGCGCGTATACTCCAACGATCTCGACGATCTGCGCGAGACCGCCGACGCCGTGGCCGATGTGCTGCGCGGCGTGGACGGCACGGAAAACGTCGCCGCCGGGGAAGAGGAGCCCACCGCCGAGCTGCACTTCACCGTGGACAAGAAAAAGGCGGCAAAGGAGCAGCTCACCGTGGCGCAGGTGTATATGCAGGTGGCAAAGGCGCTCACCGGCTCGGCCGATCTCATTGAGCTTTCGGACGGCGGCGACACCTATGCCGTCAGCGTACAGACCGCCGGGAAGGACAAGATCACGCCCGAATACGTCCGCTCTCTCACGTTTGACGTGACGGCGAAGGACGGCACGGTGCATTCCGTCGCGCTCAGGGACATTGCCACGGTCGAGGAGACCGAGAGCCTTTCGAGCATCCGCCGTCTCAACCAGCGCCGGTACATCGACGTGACCGCCGACATCGCCGAGGGCTGCAACGTCACGCTCGTGACGAACGCCGCCGAGGAAGCGCTCGCATCGTTCTCTCCCTCGGACGGCACGACCATCGGCTTCACCGGCGAGCGCGAATCCATCGTCGAGGCGCTCAGACAGCTCGTTTTGATGCTCGCGGTCGGTATCCTGCTCGTATATCTCGTGATGGTCGCGCAGTTCCAGGATCTCAAATCGCCGTTCATCGTCATGTTCACGATCCCGCTCGCGTTCACCGGCGGCTTCCTCGCGCTGCTCATTGCGGGGCTGGAGATCAACCTGCTCTCGATGCTCGGCATGATCATGCTCGTCGGCATCATCGTGAATAACGGCATCGTGCTCGTGGACTACATCAACCAGCTGCGCATCGGCGGCATGGACCGGCGCGAGGCCATTGCGGACGCCGCCGTCACCCGTCTGCGCCCGATTCTGATGACGAGCATCACGACCATCCTCGGTCTTATCGTCATGGCGCTCGGCCAGAGCGAGGCAACGTCGCTCATCCAGCCGCTCGCCGTAACGTGCATCGGCGGACTGCTGTACGCCACGCTCATGACGCTTTACGTCGTGCCCGTAATGTACGACGCGCTCTCCAAAAAGGCGCTCTACCACGTGGACGAGGCCGATCTCCAGCTCAGCGAAAAATAAATCCCTGTCTTAGAACCCCCTGCTCTTGAAAGAGCAGGGGGTTTCGGTTACAATGAGATAATGTGATATTATAAGGAGGTCGTATTTATGAACGTTCTCGTTACCGGCGGCGCCGGATACATCGGCAGCCACGCCTGCGTGGAGCTTCTGAACGCCGGACATTCGGTCGTTGTGGTGGACAATCTCGTCAACGCCAACGCGGAGTGCCTGCGGCGCGTCGAGCGCATCACCGGAAAGACGCTCGAATACCACGAAATGGATCTTTTGAACCGCGCAGCTCTCAATGAGCTTTTCGATACGCACCGGTTTGACTGCGTGCTCCACTTTGCCGGTCTCAAGGCGGTAGGGGAGTCGGTGCAGCAGCCGCTGCGGTACTACAACAACAACCTCGGCACGACCATCCATCTCTGCCAGACGATGGCGGCGCACGGCGTGAAGAAGATCCTCTTCTCCTCGTCCGCGACGGTGTATTCGCCGGACAATACGATGCCCGTGGACGAGAGCGCCCGCACCGGCGGCTGCACAAATCCCTACGGCTGGACGAAGTACATGAGCGAGCAGATCCTCTCCGATACGGCGAAGGCCGACGGCGAATGGACCGTTATGCTGCTGCGGTACTTCAACCCCGTCGGCGCGCATCCGAGCGGACTCATCGGCGAGGATCCGCGCGGCATCCCGAACAATCTGATGCCGTACATCGCCCAGACCGCCGCCGGACGGCGCGAGTATCTGAGCGTATTCGGCAACGACTATCCCACGCCGGACGGCACGGGCGTGCGCGACTATCTGCACGTCGTCGATCTCGCGCGCGGCCATGTCGCGGCGATGGACTATATGGCGGAGCGGAAGGGCGTTTTCGTGTTCAATCTCGGCACCGGCCACGGCTACAGCGTGCTCGATATGGTGCATGCCTTTGAAAAGGCGACGGGGAAGAAGGTCCCCTACAAGATCGCCCCGCGCCGCGCCGGAGACGTCGCCGAGGTGTACTGCGACCCGGGCAAGGCCGAGCGGGAGCTTGGCTGGAAGGCGGAACACTCTCTCGAGGATATGTGCCGCGACAGCTGGAACTGGCAGAGCAAAAACCCGAACGGGTTCGCGGGATAAAGCTTCCCTCCCGGAGGGGGACGGTTGGTTTTGCGGCAAACGAACACCATGCCTGTAGGGGCGGGGCTCTGCTCCGCCCACGCAGCGTTCCGCGCAAAACGTCTCTCCCTCCGTCTTTTGCCTCCGCCCCTTTTCACCGGGGTGCCGCGCTTCACAGGATAATCTGTCCACCTCCCTCAAAGAGGGAGGCATTTTTTAAATGAATAGATGAAAAGGAGACGACCCATGCCATCCAAAGTATTTGATTATATCGCCCGCGAGCAGGCACGGCAGGACGCTACCGTTGAGCTGATCGCGAGCGAAAATTTTGTGAGCGAGAATGTTCTTCGCGCCGTCGGCTCGTGTCTCACGAACAAGTATGCCGAGGGCTATCCCGCCGAGCGCGTTTCCGGAAACCGCGGCCGCTACTACGGCGGCTGCGAGATCGTGAACGAGCTTGAGGAATACTGCTGCGCCATGTGGAAAAAGGTGTTCCATACCGACTACCACGTGAACGTCCAGCCGCACAGCGGCGCGAACGCGAATCTCGCGGCGTATATGAGCGTATTGCAGCCGGGTGACACGGTCCTCGCCATGTCGCTCAATAACGGCGGCCACCTGACGCACGGCTCGTCCGTCAATTTCAGCGGCAAGCTCTTCGATATGAAATTCTACGACGTGGACGCGCAGGGCTTCATCGACTTTGCGGACGTGGAGCAAAAGGCCGCCGAATATAAGCCGAAGCTCATTCTCGCGGGCGCTTCGGCGTACAGCCGCGTCATCGATTTCGCGCGCTTCGCAGACATCGCCAAAAGCGTGGGCGCATACTTTATGGTGGATATGGCGCACATCGCGGGTCTCGTCGCGGCAGGGGATCACCCGTCGCCGTTCGGACTCGCCGACATCATCACGACCACGACGCACAAAACGCTGCGCGGGCCGCGCGGCGGCATGATCTTCTGTAAGCCGGAGCTTGCGAAGAAGGTGGACAGCGCCGTGTTCCCCGGCACGCAGGGCGGGCCGCTCGAGCACGTGATCGCGGGCAAGGCCGTCGCCGCCGAGGAAGCCTGCACGGACGAATACCGCGAATACATCCACGCCGTTGTGCGAAACTGCCGCGCGATGTGCGAGGAGTTCCGGAAAATGGGCTACGACGTTGTGACCGGCGGCACGGACAACCACCTGTTCCTGCTCGATCTCACGAAAACGGGGCTCACCGGCAAGGCGGTGCAGGATGAGCTCGACCGCCACGGCATCACGCTCAACAAAAACTGCGTTCCCAACGAAACGAGAAGCCCCCAGCAGACCTCCGGCGTGCGCATCGGCACCGCCGCGATGACGACAAAGGGGTACACCGAGGCGGACTTCCTCGCCGCCGCGCACCGGATCGACGAGGTGCTGCGCGCGATGCAGGCAAAAACCATGTAAAGTTTTGGCGATATGCCATAACAGGTCTTGCGTTGGAAACGGTTTTATGGTACGTTAAATACAATACCGAACGGCTTCCGCTCTCCACCTTACGAGCGGTACGCGGTTCGATGAAAGGAGTTTGTTTTCCCCGCAGGATCCGCGGTGCGGCAGTGTGGAGACCTGCCGTATGTCCTCCGTACATTCATCGGCGGAGGTAAGGTCTGAGCAGCGGAGGCTCTCAGATCAGGATCGGTACACATGGCAGAAGTACGTCTGGTAGACATCAAGAAGATCTATCCGAATCAGGGCGGCACGAAGAAGAAAAAGGGCGACGTTCCCGAGAAGAAGCACAATCTGCAGATCACCGAAGAGGGTGTCGTTGCGGTGCAGCAGTTCTCGCTGGATATCGCCGACCGTGAATTTATCGTGCTCGTCGGCCCGTCCGGCTGCGGCAAGTCCACGACGCTGCGCATGATCGCCGGTCTCGAGGAGATCACCTCGGGCGATCTTTTCATCGACGGCAAGCGCATGAACGACGTCGCCCCCAAGGACCGCGACATCGCCATGGTATTCCAGAACTACGCTCTTTATCCCCACATGACCGTTTACGAGAACATGGCGTTCTCGCTCAAGCTCAAGAAGCTCCCGAAGGCCGAGATCGACAAGAAGGTCCGCGAGGCCGCGGAGATCCTGGACATCACCGCCCTGCTCGACCGCAAGCCGAAGGCGCTCTCCGGCGGCCAGCGCCAGCGTGTCGCCATCGGCCGCGCCATCGTGCGCAGCCCCAAGGTGTTCCTCATGGACGAGCCGCTCTCCAACCTCGACGCCAAGCTCCGCAACCAGATGCGCGCCGAGATCATCAAGCTGCGCGACAAGATCGACACCACGTTCATCTACGTCACCCACGACCAGACCGAGGCCATGACGCTCGGCGACCGCATCGTCATCATGCGCGACGGCTTCATCCAGCAGATCGGCACGCCGCAGGAAGTGTTCGATAAGCCCGCCAACCTCTTCGTTGCCGGATTCATCGGAACGCCGCAGATGAACTTCTTCGACGCCGAGCTCAAGCGCGACGGCGACAAGTACACCGTCGAGGTCTGCGGCGAGCAGGTCAACCTCACCGAGGATAAGCAGGCCGCGCTCCTCCGCAACGACGTGAAGTCCGGCCCCGTGACGCTCGGCATCCGCCCGGAGCACATCGTGCTCGCAAAGACCGGCGGCATCCCCGCGCGCGTGGACGTGTCCGAAATGATGGGCTCGAGCGTGCATCTGCACCTCACCGCCGCCGGCCACGACGCCGTCGTCATCGTCCCGACGCTCGAGCTGGACGCCATCCCGTCCTACGGCCAGCAGGTCTCTCTCGAGCTGCACGAGGACAGCATCCACCTCTTCGACCGCGAGACCGAGAAGTCTCTGCTTCTCTGATCGACCTCTTACAAAAACCCCGACCCGCCGGGACATCCCGGCGGGTCTTACAATGCGAAAATTTTTCGGAGGAATCCCCTATGGAAAACCCTGCGCTTATTATCATGGCCGCCGGTATGGGCAGCCGCTTCGGCGGGCTCAAGCAGATCACGCCCGTGGGCGACAACGGCGAGATCATCATGGACTTCTCGCTGTACGACGCTTACCAGGCGGGCTTCCGCAAGGTCGTGTTCGTCATCAAAAAGGAACGCGAGTCGGATTTCCGCGCCATCGTCGGCAGCCATGTGGAAAGCCGGATGGACGTGCAGTATGTGTTCCAGTCGCCGGACGATGTGCCGGAGTGGTTCACCGTTCCCGAAGGGCGCGAAAAGCCCTGGGGCACGGCGCACGCCGTGCGCGCCTGCCGGAACGTGATCGACGGCCCGTTCGCCGTCATCAACGCCGACGATTTTTACGGCGCAGGGGCATTCCGCGCGCTCTATGATTTTCTCGCCGAGCCGATGGCGGAGAGCGAGAACGCCATGGTCGGGTATCGCATGCGCAATACCGTTACCGAAAACGGGTATGTCGCGCGCGGCGTGTGCGAAACGGCAAACGGCTTTCTCACCTCGATCACCGAGCGGACGCACATTGAAAAGCGCGGCGACCACGCCGCCTACACGACCGATGGCGAGACTTTCATCGATCTTCCCGGCGATACGCTCGTATCGATGAACTTCTGGGGCTTCCGCAAGCGGATGATGCGCGCGTTCGACGAGCGGTTTGAGGACTTCGTGCGCGAGATCCTGCCGAAAAATCCGCTCAAGGCGGAGTACTTCCTGCCGTGGGTCGCGGATAAGGAGATGCACGCCGGGCTTGCGCGCGTGCAGGTGCTGCCGTGCGAGGAGACCTGGTACGGCGTGACGTACCGCGAGGATCTCCCGCGCGTCCAGGCCGCCGTAGCGGACATGAAGGCGAAGGGCGTGTACCCGAAGAAGCTCTGGGAATAACGCGGGGGAAAAACCCCTCAGTCAGCCTTACGGCTGCCAGCTCCCCTGTTAGGGGCGCCAAGTTGGTTTTCTGCAAACCCACTTGCCTCCCCTCGACAGGGGGGGTGGCAAAAACGAAGTTTTTGACGAAGGGGTTATCATTTTCCGAAAACTACAATCCCTCAGTCTCGCTTCGCTCGACAGCTCCCTTTACACAAGGGAGCCTTTTTCGTTTATGCGAGCGCTGCCCAGGCGCAGCCGAGGAGCGTGGCATCGCCGGCGAAGAGGAATTCCGCGCCGCCGAGACCGTGCCGTTTCGTATACTCCGCGATCAGCGCTTCCATCCGGGGACGCAGCACGGGGTTGAGCTTGAGCATCGTCCCGTCCGCGCAGATGCCGGTGAGCGTCCCCGCGCCGAAGCCGCGCTCGCGCAGAATGGCGCACAGGCACGCCGCGGCGATGCGCGCCGCGCGCTCGAGAAGCATCGTGTTGATCTCGGAAGCGAAGCGGCGGTCCTTCTCCGTTTCGAGCGCCTCGGCAACGGCGTTGCCGCCCATGGGGTCAAGACAAAAAGCGTCCACCATTGCGCTCGTAACGGAGAGCGCGGCGATATTCTCCCCGCTCTTCGCCGAGAGAAATCCTTCCTTTGCCGCAAGGAGCAGCGTTTCGCGCAGCAGCAGACGGTAGTATGCCCCGGAGATCATTTTTTCCGCCGGGTGGTCGCCGGGTAGCCCGGAGGCCTCGTCCACGGCGATGTCCGCCGTACCGCGCAGCGCGCGGCCGAAGCAGCCGGATTCGAGATTGACGAGCGTTTCGCCGCCCATCGCCACCGTTTCGGGCGATTTCGTGACGTCGCACGCCTTCACATGGCAGCAGGCGTTCGTGCCGGTGCCGAGAATAAAGCCGATGAAGTCGGCGTAGCGCGAGCGGTCGCACGATGCCATGCCGCCGAGCATGGAGCCGACGGTGTCGTTGATGAGCCGCCAGCGGCGAGCGCCGGACGCGCCGAGCGCGCGCATCGCCGTTTCGATGCCCTCGCATACGAGCTTTCCCTCCGCGCCGGTGACGCGCGATTCCTTGCCCATGCTGATGATGCGCCCGTCGCCATTCGGCAGGCACTCGCACGGGAACGAGAACGCGATGCACGCGCGGTCGGCGTCGAGCGCAACGGTGAGAGCAAGCTCCGCAAAGGCGCGGAACATCTCTTCCGCGCTTGTGTCCCTGCCGAGCGTGCCGGGCATACGGCGCTTTTGGAGCGCTTCCGTGACGGGCTTTCCCGCCTCGTCAAAGCGGACGCGTCCGGCGCGCAGATTCGTGCCGCCGGCGTCGAGCACGAGAACGCTCTCGCCCGTGCGCGGCGCGCTCGCCGCGGGAAGGAACGACGGCAGCATCATCAGCGTAGAGGCCTCTCCGCGCAGACCGGCGCGCATGTCGGCGATGTAGGCGTCCGTCAGATCCTCAAAGGGCTGCTGCTCATAGAACATGTTGTGTCGCCGGAGAAATTCTTCGGCGGTTTCCTTTGTACGCATAGCGGTCTCTCCCCCGTTCGGGCGCGTTTTCCGGCGTCCGGGATGTAATATTTCTTCGGTCAGGCGCGCTCGAGCGGCGTGCATGTATTGCCGGAGATCTTCCAGCGGCTGCAGCCGCCGTTGAACGCGAAGGGCGCGAAGTAAATGTCCGTCGGCCCGCAGTGGACGGAGCCGTCCGCAGCGGTGGACCAGCCTTCGCCGGTGTGGGGCTTTCCGTCCGGGTCGGTGATGGTGAAAAGGCCGTCGTTGCGCAGCTCCAGCTTCCATTCGCCGCCGTCCGCGTCCACATAAGTGTACGTTCCCGCCGGGACGGGCGGGGCGGGCGTGGGCGTGGGCTCCGCCGGGGTGGGTTCCGCCGTCGGCTCCGGCGTTTCCGTCGGGGCGGGCGTCGGCGTCGGCGTCGCGGTCGGCGTGGGCGTGGGCGCTTCCGTCGGTTCCGGTGTCGGCTCCGCCGTCGGCACGGCGGTGGGCTCGCTCGTGGGAAGGGGCGTGGTCTCCGGCGCGGCGCTCGTGCCGCACGCGGAAAGAATGCCGAGCGCCGCGATCAGTATAGCGGCGGCCAGGCGTTTCGTGCTTCTTCTCATGGGCTGCTCTCCTTAGTACAAATTTTCACACATATACGATACTACATTTCTTGCTTTCTGTAAAGCGTCGATCAGCAAGGGCACACGCATTTCCGCCCGGCAGAAGCGCGCCCCTGACGCTCGGCGCAGCCTCCGGGACGTGGTAAAATCTTTCACAGACTCTTTTCAGCGGCTGACGAATATGCTATACTTCAATTATAAGATAAGTATAAAAAAGGGGGGCTTTCTCCTTGGATACATACCGCCCGGAACAGGCTTGGATCGACGGGGCAAATTTCGACGCGCAGAAGCTCTTCGGCGCGCGCGCAGAGCCCAACGGCGTATCGTTCTCCGTATGGGCGCCGAACGCGCGGAGCGTTCGCGTGACGGGCGATTTCTGCTCGTGGAGTGACAGCGCGCACTGGCTCAGCCGCGGCGATCTCGGCGTATGGCGCGGCTTTGTGCCGGGCGCGTGCGCCGGACAGCTCTATAAGTATATTATCGAGGGCGCGGACGGCTCCGTTGTATGGAAGGCCGATCCCTTCGCGCTCGCGGCCGAGGTGCGCCCCGGCACCGCCTCGCGCATCCACGCGCTCTCCTATAACTGGACGGACGGCGAATGGATGGCCAACCGCCGCGCGCTCGGCGGGCCGCGGAATATTTATGAAGTCCACGCCGGTTCGTGGCGGCGGCATCCGGACGGGAGCTTTTATACCTGGTATGAGCTTGCCGATTCGCTCGTGCCGTACATCAGGGACATGGGCTACACGCATCTCGAGCTTCTGCCCGTGACGGAGCATCCGTTCGACGGCAGCTGGGGCTATCAGGCGACGGGCTTTTTCGCCGCCACGTCCCGCTTCGGCGAGCCGGAGGGTCTGATGCATCTCATCGACGAGTGCCACCGCGCCGGGATCGGCGTCATTCTCGACTGGGTGCCGGGGCATTTCTGCCGCGACGCGCACGGTCTCGGCCGGTTTGACGGCACGGCGCTCTATGAATCCGGCGACATGCCCGGCTGGGGCACCTATAAATTCAACTACGCGCGCAATGAGGTGCGCTCGTTCCTCATAAGCTCGGCGCTTTTCTGGCTGGAAGAGTACCACGCCGACGCGCTGCGCGTGGACGGCGTGAGCAGCATGCTCTACCTGAACTTCGGCGTGGACGATCCCGCGCGGAAAAAGTATAACGAGCGCGGCGGCGAGGAGGATCTCGCGGCGGTGGCGTTTTTGCAGACGCTCAACACCGTCATCGGAAAGCGCGTCCCCGGCGCGGCGACGTATGCCGAGGAGAGCTCGGCGTGGCCGCTTGTGACGTATCCGCCGGAGAAGGGCGGGCTCGGCTTCCATTATAAATGGGACATGGGCTGGATGAACGACACGCTCCGGTATATGTCCATCGACTTTGACGGCCGCAAATACAATCACGGCCTATTGACGTTCTCGATGATGTACGCCTTCAGCGAGAACTACATTCTCCCGCTCAGCCACGACGAGGTCGTGCACGGCAAGCGCTCGCTCATCGGGCGGATGCCGGGCGACTGGTGGCGGCAGTTTGCGGGCGCACGGCTGCTGCCGCTGTATGCGGCGTGCCACCCCGGCGGAATGCTCAGCTTCATGGGCAACGAGTTCGCGCAGTTCATCGAATGGCGCGATTACGAAGAGCTCGAATGGTTTCTTTTGCAGAACGCGACGCACGCGGGCGTGCAGGCGTTCATCCGCGAGCTGAACCATGTTTACCGCGCGGAAAAAGCGCTCTGGGAGATCGACAACAGCTGGGACGGCTTTGACTGGATCGACGCGGACAACAACGAGCAGGGCATCCTCTCGTTCGTCCGCAAAGCGAAGGACGGTTCCGCCGTGCTGTGCGTGCTGAACTTCCGTCCCGAATCGCATGAGAGCTTCCGTCTCGGCGTGCCGCTCGCGGGCGCGTGGCAGGAAATTTTGTCCTCGGACGATACGCGCTTCGGCGGCAGCGGAAAGACGAACCCGCGCCGTCTGCATACAAAGAAAATCCCCTCGCACGGGCGCGACGCGTCGCTCGTGCTCACCGTGCCGCCGCTCGGCGGAACGCTCATCAAATACATAGGAGAAACGACCCATGCCCGGAAGAGAAGAGTTTAAGAGAGAATATCTGGAGAGCATCGCCGAGACCTGCTCAAAGCCGTTTGCCGAGTGCTCGCGCATGGAGCGCTATACCGCGCTCGCGGCGATGATCCGCGAATGCTGCTCGGGCGTGCGCGCCGAAACGCTGCGCCGCCGCGCCGCCGCCGGTGAAAAGATCGTCTATTACTTCTCGATGGAATTTCTCGTCGGGCGGCTGCTTGAAAACTATCTCATCCAGCTCGGCATCCGCGACATGACCGCCGACATTCTCTCCGAGCTCGGCGAGGATCTGGACGCGCTGCTCGAATGCGAGCGCGACCCCGGTCTCGGCAACGGCGGTCTGGGCCGTCTTGCGGCGTGCTATCTCGATTCGCTCGCGGCAGAGGACGTGCCGTGCGTCGGCATGGGACTTCGCTACCGTTACGGTCTTTTCCGCCAGCGCATCCGCTCCGGCTGCCAGACTGAGGAGCCGGACGACTGGCTCTCGGACGGCTACCCGTGGGAGACCGCGGTGCCGAGCGAAGCCGTGGAGGTCCGCTTCGGCGGCACCGTGGACCGGCGCGAGGAGAACGGCCGCATGGTGTATGAGCTGCGCGATTACCGCAGCGTTCTTGCCACGCCTTACGACGTGCCCATTCTCGGCTACGGCGCGCACGCGGTGAACAATCTCCGTCTCTGGCGCGCGGGCCCGGTGCACAAGCAGCTCGATCTCGACGCCTTCAACGCCGGGGACTATTCCCGTGCGCAGAAGGCCAACAACGACGCCGAGGCGATCACCTGCCTTCTCTACCCCGACGACAACACCCCCGCCGGGCAGCAGCTGCGTCTCCAGCAGGAATATTTCTTCGTCTGCGCCGGGCTGCAGAGCATGCTGCGCACGTTCCGCGCCACGCATCTTCCCTGGGACAAGCTGCCCGAGCGCGTCGCCATCCACACGAACGACACCCATCCCGCGCTCTGCGTGCCGGAGCTGATGCGTCTTTTGATGGACGGCGAGGGTCTCTCGTGGGAGGAGGCGTGGGACATCACCTGCCGCACGATCTCCTACACGAACCACACCATCATGCCGGAAGCGCTCGAAAAGTGGCCGGTGTCGCTCATGCGCTCTCTTCTGCCCCGCCAGTTCCAGATCATCGAGGAGATCGACCGCCGCTGGCGCGAGAGCTTTGACCAGTCCGTTCCCGGCTGGCACGACCGTCAGCAGGCGACCGCCGTCATCGGCGGCGGCTTCGTGCGCATGGCGAATCTCTCCGTGATCGGCGGCCACTCGGTGAACGGCGTGGCGAAGCTCCATACGGAGATTTTGAAAAACACCGTCCTGCGCGATTTTTACGCCATCTCCCCGGAGAAGTTCAACAACAAGACGAACGGCGTTTCGCACCGCCGCTTCCTTTTGCAGGCGAACCCCGGCCTCTCGCGCTACATCGCCGAGCGCGTCGGCGACGGCTGGGTCGAGCAGCCGGAAAAGCTCGAAGGGCTTCTCGCCTATGCGGACGATACCGAGTCGCTGCGCGAGCTTGCCAAGGTGAAGCTCGCGGCGAAAAAGAACCTCTGCGATTATATCGCGCGCGACTTCGGCATTGCGTGCAACCCGGACGGCGTCATCGACGTGCAGGTCAAGCGCATCCACGCCTACAAGCGTCAGCTCCTGAACGCCTTTAAGATCCTCGCGCTCTACGACCGGCTCAAGGACGATCCTTACGCGAAGGTCCCGGCGAGCACGTTCGTTTTTGCCGGCAAAGCCGCGCACAGCTACGCCTTTGCCAAGGAGAGCATCCGCTTCGTGTGCGCCGTGGCCGATCTTGTGAACGCCGACCCGGTGGTGAGCCGCCGGATGAAGGTCGTGTTCATGGAAAACTTCGGCGTCACCATGGGGCAGCGCATCTACCCCGCCGCCGACATTTCCGAGCAGATCTCCACCGCCGGAAAGGAAGCGAGCGGCACCGGCTGCATGAAGTTTATGATGAACGGCGCCGTGACGCTCGGCACGCTCGACGGCGCGAACGTCGAAATCCTCGAGCGCGTCGGCGCGGAGAATATTTCGATCTTCGGCCTTACGAGCGAGGAGACCGAGCGCTTCACCACGCAGGGCGGCTACAACGCCCGCGAATGCGCCGAGAGCGATCCGGTACTCGCGCGCGTGCTCGCCCACCTCACGGACGGCTCGCTCGGCAGCAAGTTCTGGGATCTTGAGGACGCGCTGCTCAAATATAACGACGAGTTCTTCGTCCTGCGCGATTTTGCGCCGTATCTCGCGGCGTGGGACGCCCTCGCCGGAGAGAGCGGCAATCTCTCCTTCCAGCGCAAGGCGCTCGTGAACATCGCCAAGTCCGGCTGGTTTTCCAGCGACCGCGCCGTCGCCGAGTATGTGAGCGACATCTGGAAGATCCGCTGAAAGCGGGCGGGGCAGAGCCCCGCCCCTACGGGAGCTTCCCGATATCTTCCTGTAGGGGAGGGGCTCTGCTCCTCCCTCTCGGAGAAGCCCTTTCATTCCCCCGTTTGTTAAGTCCATTACGATATACTTAGGGAGGTACTTGTCCATGCGAAAAAAAGAATGCGTAGCCATGCTCCTGGCGGGCGGCCAGGGCAGCCGTCTGGGTGTTCTGACGGAGAAGATCGCCAAGCCTGCCGTTTCGTTCGGCGGGAAATACCGCATGATCGATTTTTCCCTTTCCAACTGCGTCAACTCCGGCATTGACACCGTCGGCGTGCTGATCCAGTATAAGCCGTCGCTGCTCAACCGGTATCTCGGCACGGGCGCGGCGTGGGATCTGGACGCGGCCTGGGGCGGCGTGCACATCCTCCCGCCGTATGCCACGCAGACCGGCGGCGAATGGTATGAAGGCACCGCCGACGCGATTTACCACAACATCGACTTTCTCGACGGCTACGACCCCGAGTATGTCATCATCCTCTCCGGCGACCATCTCTACCAGATGGACTATAACCTGATGCTCGACTTCCACAAGCTCATGGGCGCGGATCTCACCGTTGCGGTCAAGACCGTGCCGTGGGAGGAGGCCAGCCGCTTCGGCATCATGTCTGTCGATCAGGACATGCGCATCACGCGCTTTGCCGAAAAGCCGAAGCAGCCGGAGAGCAATCTCGCCTCCATGGGCATTTACATTTTCACCTGGCCGGTGCTGCGCGCGGCGCTGCTCGCCGACCACGCCGATCCCGAAAGCGACAAGGACTTCGGCAAGAACATCATCCCGACGCTGCTCGGACAGGGCAAAAACCTCTTCGCCTATCAGTTCTCCGGCTACTGGAAGGACGTCGGCACGATCCCGAGCTACTATTCCACGCAGATGGAGCTGCTCGGCGAAAACGCCGAGTTCCGTCTGCACGACACGCGCATGCATATCCTCTCCAACTTCAACGAGCACCCCTCCCACTTCATCGGCCGGGATGGCCGCGTGGAGCACAGCATGATCTGCAACGGCTGCGAGATCTATGGCGAGGTATACAATTCCATCCTCTCCCCCGGCGTCACGGTGGAAAAGGGCGCAGTGGTGCGCGACTCCATCCTGCTCCCGGAATCGACCGTCGGCGAGGGCGCGTGCGTCGAGCGCACGATCCTCAACGAAAACGCCTCCATCGCCGCCAACGCGGCCATCGGAGCGCCGGGCAAGATCACCGTCATCGGCGAAAACGCCGTGATGGAAGTGGACGTTTAATTTAAGGGAGGGAACATTATGAACCGCACGATCGGCCTTATTTCCACCAACTATTCCGTTCCCGGCTTCGGCTCCGTTACCGAGGTGCGCCCGGCAGCGAGCATTCCGTTCGGCGGGCGCTACCGCCTGCTCGACTTTGCCTTGAGCAACATGGTGAACTCCCGCATCCAGACCGTGGGACTCGTCACGCCGTATTTCTACCGCAGCATCATGGATCACGTCGGCGCGGGCAAGCCGTGGGACCTCTCCCGCAAGGAGGGCGGTCTTTACATTCTGCCCGGCACGGTGTTCGGCTTCCACGAAGAGAACGCCCGTTTTCTCTTCCGCGATCTGCTGCACAACATGGAATATCTCCGTCAGGGCGACGGCGACTATATCCTCGTCAGCTCCGGCACGCTCGTGGCGAATATCGACTATCAGCCGATGATCACCAAGCACGAGCTGGAGGGCAAGCCCGTCACGCTGCTCTATAAGAAAATGCAGCCGGGCGAGAAGCGCCCGGGGCGCTATCTCACGCTCGACGGCGACACCGTCGCCGGCATCCGGCGCGCGGACGAGGGCGAAAACCTCCTGCTTGACTGCTTCATCGTCGATAAGTCGTTCCTGCTCCGCATGGCGCGCGACTATGCCGCGCTCGACTATATGGATTTTCTTGACATTCTCGCCCACGTTCTGCCGGAGGTCGCCGTCGGCTGCTGCGCTTTTGACGGCTATGTCGCCTTCATGGACGGCATGGAGGACTATTTCCGCGCCAGTCTTGATCTGCTCGACAGCTCCGTCCGCCGTGAGCTCTTCCAGTCCGACCGGCCCATCCGCACCAAGGCGCACGACACGCCGCCCGCGCTCTATGCCCCCGGCTCCGCGGTGAAAAACTCCGTTATGACCGCCGGCAGCATCGTTGAGGGCAGCGTGGAGAACAGCGTGTGCTTCCGCAACGTCCGCATCGAAAAGGGCGCGGTCGTAAAAAACTGCGTGCTGATGGAAAAGTGCGTCGTCAAGGCGGGCGCGCGGCTCGAAAACGTCGTGTGCGATAAAAACGTCACCGTTTCCGAGGACAAGATCGTCTGCGGCACGGCGGAGCATCCCTGCGTGCTGGCGAAAGGCGGCGTTGTATGAAGGAAAAGCTGCGCGTTCTCTTTGCCGCTTTTGAAGCCGCCCCCTTTATGAAGACCGGCGGTCTCGGCGACGTGGCGGCGTCTCTCCCCGGCGCGGTGCAGTGTCCGACGATCGAGATGCGCGTCGTGCTGCCGAAGCTCCGGCAGATCCCCGCCGAGTATCAGAAGAAGATGAAATTCCTCTGCTCGTTCTATGTCCCGCTCGGCTGGCGCAGCCAGTACTGCGGGCTCTTCGAGCTGCGGCGCGGCGGCGTTACTTGGTATTTTCTCGATAACGAATATTACTTCGGGCGCGACGGCGCTTACGGCTACTTTGACGACGGCGAGCGCATGGCGTTCTTCGCCAAGGCCATCTGCGAATGCTGCCGGTATCTGCCGGACTTTTTCCCGAATATCCTCCACTGCAACGACTGGCACACGGCGCTCGCGCCGGTGTTTCTGCGCGAGCAGTACCGCTACGCCCCCGGCTACAGCGACATCCGCACCGTGTTCACGATCCACAATCTCAAATTCCAGGGGCAGTATAACCCCCACGTCCTCAGCGACATTCTCGGTCTGGACGGCGTGGCCGCGGCGCGCAATCAGCTTCTGCGGGACGACGGAAAGTGCGTCAACTATCTTGCCGGGGCTGTCAGCTACTCCGACCGCGTCACGACCGTCAGCCCGACGTATGCCAAGGAGATCTGCACGCCGTATTTCGGCGAGGGACTGCAGGATCTCTTCCTGCGGCGGCACGACATTCTCTCCGGCATCTTAAACGGCATCGACACCGTTTCCTACGATCCCGCGAAGGACAAGGCGCTCGTGCAAAACTATACCGACCCCGACGGCAAAGCGGCGAACAAGAAGGCGCTGCAGGAGGAGCTCGGTCTCACCGTCGATAGTGAAGTCCCCCTTTGCGTGTGCGTCAGCCGTTTGACGGAGCAGAAGGGCTTCGATCTTCTCAACGCCGTGGCGGAGGAAATACTCTCCTGCGCGCAGATCGCCGTGCTTGGCACGGGCGACCGGGCGTATGAGGACTACTACCGCGCGCTGGAGGCCCGGCACCCCGGCCGGTTCAGCGCCCAGATCCGCTTTTCCGAGCCGCTTTCCCGCCGGATGTACGCCGGAGCGGACATTTTCCTCATGCCCTCGCGCTTTGAGCCGTGCGGCCTGAGCCAGATGATCTCCATGCGCTACGGCACCGTGCCCGTCGTGCGGCAGACCGGCGGACTTGCCGACAGCGTTGAGCCCTACAACCGCTACACCGGCGAGGGCACCGGTTTCGGTTTCCTGAATTTCAATGCCCACGAGCTGCTTTTCACCACGCAGGAGGCGTGCCGCCTGTACACCGAAAGCCCCGTCGCGTGGGGCAATCTCGCCGCGCAGGGCATGGCGAAGGATTTCTCCTGGCGCGCGAGCGCGCTCGAATACCGCAAGCTGTACCGAGGTCTTTTCACATGATCGTACACGAATCCAGAAACAGCGCCTTCCGCCGTCCGTTCGGCGCCGCCGAGACCGGCACGGAGGTATATCTCGCCGCGGAAAAGGCGGGCGCGGAGGACATGACGCTCCGGCTGCACCCGTTCACGGGCGAGGATACGCTCCTCCCCATGGTATCCGAGGGCGGCGGGCGGTTTTCCGTCACGGTGACGCTGCCCGAAACGCCGTGCGTGCTCTGGTACTCGTTCCGTACCGGAGACGACGAGACGTGCGCCTGGCAGATCACCGTATACAAAAAAGCCGCCGTCCCCGACTGGTGGAAGGACGGCGTCGTCTATCAGATCTTTCCGGACCGCTTTGCCCGTGAGCGCGGCTGGACGCCGCGCGAGCCGGAGGCGCGCCGCGGCACGCACCGCTTTCTCGTGCGCGACTGGGATACGCCGGTGTTCTATCCCCGCGCGGAAAACGGGGACGTATCCTCGTGGCCGTTCTGGGGCGGAACGCTCCGGGGCATTGAGGAAAAGCTGCCGTATCTCGCCTCGCTCGGCGTCACGGTCCTGTACCTGAACCCGATCTTTGAGGCGGCAAGCAACCACCGATACGACACGGCGGACTACACCCGCGTCGATCCGCTGCTCGGCAGGAAAAAGGATTTTGAATCGCTCTGCGAAGCCGCACGGAAGCGCGGCATCCGCATCGTGCTCGACGGCGTATTCAACCACACCGGCGCGGACAGCGTGTACTTTGACAAGTTCGGCAACTACGGCACGGCGGAAAAATACCGCTCCTGGTTCCGCTTCGGCGATCAGTACCGCCACGGCTACGAATGCTGGTGGGACGTGCCCGATCTCCCGAACGTGGAGGAAAACGATCCCTCGTTCCGGGAATTCCTCTGCGGCGAGGACGGCGTGGTGCGCCGCTGGCTGCGGCGCGGCGCTTCCGGCTGGCGGCTGGACGTTGCCGACGAGCTGCCGGACAGTCTCATCCGCGACATACGCGCGGCGATGAAGGAAGAGAAAGAAGATTCTCTCCTTCTCGGCGAGGTCTGGGAGGACGCCTCCAACAAGGTGAGCTATGGCGCGCTGCGCGAGTATTTCCTCGGCAGCGAACTGGACGCGACGATGCACTATCCGTTCCGCACCGCGGTGCTGGACTTTCTGCAAGGCAAGATCAACGCGCAGACCGCCTGCGACACGTTCTGGACGATTCAAGAACATTACCCGAAGGAGAATCTCTATGCCGCGCTCAATCTCATCGGCAGCCACGACCGCGCCCGCGTGCTCACGGTGCTCGGCGGCGATGTGAACGCGCTGAAAATGGCGATGTTCCTCCAGTTTGCTCTGCCGGGCGTACCGAGCATTTACTACGGCGACGAGGCCGGCATGACTGGCGGCACGGACCCCTACAACCGCGGGAGCTTCCCATGGGGCAAGGGCAACGCCCCGCTCACGGATTTTGTCCGGAGTCTCACCGCCATGTATCAGGAAACGCCGCTGCTGCGGCGAGGCGAGTGCGAAATGGTGTTCTTCGGCGAGAACGTGCTCGGCTGCCGCCGGTTTGACGAAAGCGGCTCCGTGCTCGCGCTTGTCAACCGCGGAGAAGAAGCCGTTGAATGCTTTGGCGTCACCGTACCGGGAAGGGGGTATATTCTGGAATGAAGCACTACATCATTTCCAAATTCCGCCCCGGAACGCCGTGGCGGGAGTATCTGCCGGAGATCGAGGCGATCTTCGCCCGGACGCTCACGATTGAGGGCGTCCACGGCGTGGACATATTCCCCTCCTGCTCCGAGCGGCCGAACCGGTTTGATCTTATGATCTGCATGGACATGGACGCCGCCGCGCTCCCGCTCTACGACGCGAGCGAGCCGCACCGCACCTGGAAAGAAACATTCGGCCCCCTGCTCGAAGGCAAGACCATTTTTGACCACGAATAAGCAGCAACAAGCTCCCTCATCCGAGGGAGCTTGTTGCTGCTTATATACTTTCTTTCTTTTTGGCTCTGAAGAGTTTTCCGTAGTCGAGACTCCAGCTCTCCTTTTTGAGGCCGAACAGGAACCACGCAAAATACTTCACGAGCATCACGATGATCGGCGTGAGCAGGATAATAGCTGCAAGCTGGCAGAGCGTCACAACGTATACGTTCGTCACGCCGAGCATCCGCACAGCCTTCCCGACCACGACCTCCGGCAGGTTATCGAAAAGATAAAAGAGCAGAGAATTCACGCCGATATAGGAAAGGATGCTCTTTTTCTTCACGTTTTTCAGCGCGCCGTACAGCGCGAGACAGAGCGCGAACCCGCCGAGGAGGATCAACGCGAACGGCGTGAGATGCATCATGTGGTAATCCACCGGGAATCGTTCCCCCGACCCTGCAAGGAGCACCGTCAGCGCTGCGGCGCAGACCACGCCGGTCAGCGATAGCACGGCGATCCGCCAGCCGCCGATCTCCACGTTCTTTTCCCGGACGTACTGCCCCAGATACATGAAGAGCACGCACGGGAACGACACATCGATATACCACGGCAGGGAGAAGCCGGTAAATTTGTTGAGATACGCAAACCCGGCGGACACGGCGAGAACAACGGGAAATTCGATCCTCCGGTCGTGAACGTACTTTCGCAGCGCATAAAAGAGGACACTCGCCACGAACGCTGCCGTCAGGAACCACTTCGGAGCGACGAGATCGGTCCCCCGCAGCTGAACGAGCAGGCCGAGAATATTGTCCCGGCAGAGCGCCCAGTCCGCACCGCCGCGCAGCATCGGCACAACAATGCCGAGACAGAGCACATGATAGAGGATGCCGTAAGCGAAAAACGGCACCATGAGCTGCCGGAAGCGCTTTTTCACAAAGGTGCCGAACGTTCCGGCGGTGCTGCTGTAATAGCCCATGCAGAAGAAGAACATCGGCATGTGGAACAGGTAAATGAAGATGCGCACCGCCTGCGGTATCGCGTCCGAATGGCCGATGAACACCAGAAGGATGCATATCCCCTTGGCGTAATCCGCCCACAACTCTCTCTTTTTCTCTGCCATAGGTTCCTCCCTTAATAAAAAGCTTTTCCCGAATGTTCCGCCGGCTTCATCGCGGCGGGAGACTTTTCGCTTTTATCCGAAGTATTTGGCGGCATCCTCGGCGGAGACGCCGAAGAAGGCGATGGCCTCGTTCTGCATCCGCGCGGCGCGGCCGGAGACGAAGCCGCGGAGATTCGCCATCTGCGTGGCAAACAACGTGGACGACTTTCCCCAGCGGGCGAGATCGCGCGCGCTCTCCGGCTCGACGATCGCGCGCAGCTCGTCTAGCGTTTTCTGCGCGTTCTCGTCCGAGAGCGGGCCGCGCAGCATTTCGCCGAGACGCGTCAGGAACATGTCGCGGAACTCTTCATTGTAACGCAGCGCCGAGGGAATGATGCCGTGGAGCTGGAAGTTGTTGAAGCCGACGCTCATCGAGTCCATGCCCATCATCGTGAGATCCATGTCCGCGAGACCGTAAATGTACTTCCCGTTTTCGTACTCGGGGCTCGCGTAGAAGCGGACGTTTTCGTATACGTCGATATCGCCCGACCAGCACTCGAGAATCAGCCAGTCAATCATCTCCGGGATGTCCACATGCTCCTGGATGTACGCCCAGCCCTCCGGCGTGCTCAGCGAGTTGTAGCGCGCGTAGTTCAAGATCTCGCTCCACGCGGTCTGGCCCTCAAACTCGCCCGTCTGCATATCGACGGTGTCGGCGTCCACACCCTTGTGCGAGGCGAAGTATTCCGCGCTGTGGTGCTCGCGGATGGCGTAAATGCCCCAGTACTCGCCGTTGAGGAAGAGCGAAACATACCGGTAATTCTGCGCGGGCACATCCGTATAGTCCATGGCGATGCGGGCGAAGAACTCGTCGCGCATGTAGGAGGTGTAGGTATCCTCCACGCTCGCGCGCAGCAGCAGCGAGGAAAAGTCCGTCACGACGCCGTCGCCGAATACGTCGTAATTGAGATCCCCGCCGTACCGGCCGCGGAATTTGAGCGTGAACGATTTCTTTTCGCTCACACGGCGGCTCGTGCGGCCGTGCATGCGGATGCCGCAGTCAATGGAGAACTCGCCGCCGTCCTCGTACATGGCGACGGTCGCCTCGCGCTCCCACTTCTCGCTCCACGCCTGCTCGTGGTTGGAGTAAATGCCCTGCGCGCCGGTGAGATTGTCCGGGTCGGTCACGAGACTGACGACGGGCAGTGTGCTGTTCTCGCGCAGGAAATACGACCATGTCGCCGCTTTGCCCGGCAGCGCGTCCGCCGGGAAGCTCGCGGCGCGGACGATCGTCGTTTCCGTGATCGTGATGGGCGCGGTATAGGCCGGATCGTCCGCCGTCGGGTCGCTGCCGTCGAGCGTATAGTGCACGTTCTCGCCGGTGATCGTCAGCGTGAGACTCTCGGCGTCGTCGTACACGCCCGCGGCAATATCGACCGTGGGCTTTGCCGCCACCATGCGGCACCCCGTGCCGTTGTCCGCGCTGCGGCTGCTCTGCGCAAAATAGAAATACCCGTTCTCCCCGTTTAGACGGCCGTAGCTGCCGCCGGTCGGGATATCGCGCAGGAACGCCCAGTCGCAGAGCGCGCCGGAAGCATCGAAGAGATAGAGCTCGTCGCGCTGCGCGCTCAGCCCCACGTTTTCGCACTCGAACACATAGCTTTCGCCCGGCGCAAGCGTCACGGCGGGCAGCGCGTCGCGCGCCGGTTCCTTGAATTTATCCGAGATCGTGTATCCGGAAAGATCGATCGTCTCGCCCGACACGTTTTTGAGCTCCACCCAGTCGGGCGAACCCGCCTCGTACACGACGATCTCCCACAGCAGAAGCGGCGATGTGCGCGTGTCGGCATCGCAGAAGTCGGCGTAGCCCTCGGCGGTATTTTCAAGCCCCGGCGTCGGGAAGTCGGTCACGGCGAAGCTGCCATCCGGCTGCATCGCGAGCGAGGACCCCTCCGGCACGGCCTCAATCTTCACGCTGCGGATCTCCGCGCCGTTTCCGGCGGAGAGAATGACCGTGTCGCCGTCGGTGAGCGAGAAGCTCGTGTGAAGCTCGCCCTCGGTGCGGTTCTTGCCGGAGGCGAAGATCACCGCATACTCGCCCGGCGCAAGCGTCAGCGACGGGATCTTCCATTCGTCCGGCACATCCGGATCGTCCGAGAGATACCAGCCCGCAAGATCGACGCTCGTCTCGCCGAGGTTTGCGATCTCGATCCAGTCGGAGAGGTCGCCGTCGCTGTCGGCGAGCGTACCGCGGTTTTGCGCCATGACCTCGGTGATGTAAATTTCGTCGTTTTCGTAGCCGCCGGAACGCAGCCACGCCTCATACCCCGCGTCGTCGTTGGAATATCCCGGCGTCGGGCGGTGAGACACCGTCCATTCGCCGCTTTCCTTGGCATAGGCCGTGTTCTTCTCCAGCATCGGCAGCTCCACGCTCTCGCTCTCCGCGCCGGAGGGCGCTGTGAGCACGACCGTTTCCCCGCCCGCGCTCGCCAGCGCAAAGGACGCATATTCCGCGCCCTCCACACCGGGGGCGCACCATACGATCTTATATTCGCCCGCGCCGAGCATTTCGTCCGGGAAGGCGTACTTCGTTTTGTTCGTGCGGTCCGAGAGCTTGTAGCCGGAGAGAGATACCGGCGAATCCGAGGGGTTATGTACCTCGATCCAGTCGTAGAAATTCCCGTCGGGCGCGGCATAGAGCGTGTTTGAGGACTGGATCTCGCTGAGCTCAAGCGTGCCGCCGCTGCGCTGCGCGAGCGCCTCCTGCCACGCCTTTGCGCCCGCCTCGTTGTTCGGGTAGCCGGGCGTCGGCGTATCGGCGGGAATGAGCGCGCCGTCGCTGCCGCGGACAAGCGACTGCCCGCTCCGGCACGCAGCGGTCACGGCGCTGTCGAGCACCGTGCGGTTTTCGTTCATAAGGCACACCGTCTCCCCGCCCGCCTTGCGCAGGGCAAAGGGCGCATAGTCGCCCTCCTCGTCCGGCGAGCACCACACGACGAGATACCCCCGCGCCGGGACGACCGTCCCCGCCGGGAAGCAGTATTTGCCTTTGCCCGTCTCGTCGGAGAGATAGTATCCGCCGATGGGGAAGTCCTTCGAGGACGTGTTTTCGATCTCGATCCAGTCGCAGAGGACACCCTCGCCGTTCGGGCAGGTTTTATTATCGGTCATGACCTCGCTGATGTGGACGCTGTAGCCGCCGTCCCACGCCGGGCGCTGGTTATGGCGCACAATGGCCGTAACCGTGAACGCCGCCGCGGCGAGTATTGCCAGTACGATCAGCCAGAGGACGATCTTCTTTTTTTCTTTTGCGTTTGTCATGGTATTCCCTCCGCTCATTCCTTCAGCCGGGCTTCCGCCGCCGCGCCGCGCAGCCCCGTGAGGCACATACGGCTGGCAATATCGGAAATCACCTCGATGGACTGCCGGCGCTCGGAATTGAACCAGCTCTGATACACCGCCACCATGCCGGAAACGGCGTAGTCCATCATCACCGAGATACGCTCCGGCGGCAGATCTATGCGGCTTTCAAAGCGTTCCTGTGCCTTCTGCTGGAGCGTCAGCCGGATCTTATGTGTTAACCCCGCGTTCCGGTCGGACCGGAGCAGCGCGCCGTAAAAATCCATATCGCTGTTGATGATCTCCGTGAGCTTCATGAACACCGCGTACGGGTTCTCGACAAAGTCGATCTCCTGCATCGCCGTATCAAACGTGCGGATGACCTCGTTTTCCAGCTCGTCTACAAGCTCGTATACACCGCGGTAGTTGTTGTAAAACGTCTTACGGTTGATTATCGCGCGCGAGGCGATGTCCGTTACGGTGATATCGTCCATGTCCTTTTCGGTCAAAAGCTCCGCGAACGCCGTGTGGATCGCCCGCTTCGTTTTTATGACGCGAAGATCGCTCTTCCGGTTTGCCGGTTCCATCGTACGCCCTCCTTTTCGGGAACAGGATCGGATTCCACATCTTTTTTACCAAATGTGTAGTAATCCTCATCGGGTGTTTTCTCTGGGACTTCCGCCACGGTTTCGCGCCGGCGTGTCCATTGCCGCGCCGCGGAGGTCTCCTTATTATAATACACAGACGTTACATAAAGCAAGCAGAGGAGAGAAAACCGTGAAAGTTCTGATTTTGAGCTGTGACACGGGCGAAGGCCACAACAGCGCCGCAGCTGCCGTCGCCGGGGCGCTGACGCAAAGGGGCATCGAAAACCATGTCTTTGACCCGCTCGTGCTCGCGGGAAAGTACGCCGAGCGCTTCGTATCCGGCGCATATACGACAATTATGAAAAAAGCGCCGTCGGCGTTCAACGCGCTCTACCGCGCCGGGGATATTTACAGCTCGACCGGCATCACCTCGCCGGTCTACCACGCAAACGCCCGGTACGCCGCAAATCTGCGCGCATTCATTGAAACAAACGGGTATGACCGCGTGGTATGCACGCACCTCTACCCGATGGAGACGCTGACCGCCATCCGGAAATCGGGAGATTTCACCGTGCCGTGCTACGGCGTGCTGACGGACTACACCTGCATCCCCTTCCTCGCCGAGACCGATCTGGACGGCTACTTCATCGCGCACGAGGATCTGCGCGCCGAGCTTGTGGAAAAGGGCATTCCGTCGGATCGCATCATCGTCACCGGCATCCCGGTGGACGAAAAGTTCGCGCATCACATGGAAAAGGCCGCGGCGCGCAACTATCTTGCCATACCGCAAAATCAGGATGTGTTCCTCATTATGAGCGGCGGCATCGGCGTCGGGAACGCGGGCGCGATCTGCGACGAGATCCTCCGGCGGCACAGCGGAGCGTTCACGGTCTATATCCTCGTCGGGCGCAACAGCGATCTCAAGCAGACGCTCGAGGAAAAATACGCCGGAAACGAGCACGTCCGCATCGTCACGTTCACGAAAAAGGTGAATGTATACATGAACGCCGCCGACGTGATGATCTCCAAGCCCGGCGGACTTACAAGCACCGAGGCGGCGGTGGCGCAGGTCCCGCTCGTGCAGCTTCTCGTATATACCGCGTGCGAAGCGCCGAACATCGCGTTCTTCTCCTCCCACGGTCTTTCGGAGCGCGCGGAAAACGCTGCCGACGCCGCGGAAAAAGCCGTCGCGCTCGTGCGCGACAAGGCGAGAGCCGAAGCCATGCGCGAGGCGCAGCGAAACACCATTGCGCCCGACGCCGCCGATAAAATTGCGGAAAGGATCGTGCTGTCATGACCGGAAACGAAGCTCTTCTCACCTTTGCTCTGATCGCCGGGGGCTTTCTGCTCGGCGGCGTGATGTTCAGCCGCGCGCTGCCGAAGCTTTTGACGGGCAAGGATGTGTGCGCGCTGCGCGCCGATAAAAATCCGGGCGCTGCGAATGTGTTTGCCGTGTGCGGCGTGCCGATGGGTCTTTTGTGTCTCGCGCTCGATATGCTCAAGGCGTATCTCCCCGTGTCGCTCGCGGCGCAGTATCTCGACACGCAGTCGGTCTGGTTTGCGCTCGCGCTCGCCGCGCCGGTACTCGGCCATGCCGTCGGCGTATTTAACGGCTTTCACGGCGGCAAATGCATCGCTTCGGCCTTCGGCGCGATGCTCGCGCTCGCGCTCACGGGCGTTTCTCTCAGCGGGCTTCTCCTTCTCGCGGGGCTTTACATCTTCTTCTCCGTCGCCGTAAAGATCCGCCCGCACCGGCTGCGCAGCATACTCGTGTTCGCGCTCTACGGCGTGAGCGCCGCGGTATTCTATTCGCTCCACGGCGAGGGCGCGCTCGCGCTCGGCTGCGGCATGATCGCCGTGATAGGGGTTGCGCGTCACACGCGCCGCTTCTGCGTCGCCGAAGACGAAAAGCCGCGCATTTCCGACTCGGAATTTTGATTTTATAAAAACCCGGGGGCACGGTTCCAGTCCATAGGAACCGCGCCCCCGAGTTTTTTATGCCGCCGTGTTCTGCCGGCGTTTCTTCCCACCGAGCTCGCTCACGAGCGCTGAGCCGAAGATCAGCACCGCGCCGAGAAGGCCGAACGCCGTCAGCCGCTCGTGCAGCAGCAGCGCCGAGAAAAAGAGGGAGGAAACGGGGTCAATGTAGCTGAGCACCGCCACCGACTGCGCGGGGAGCTTATTTACATTCCCGAAGTACAGCGCGTACGCAAGGCCGCTGTGTACGATGCCGACGATGAGCACAAGGACGACCGTGCGCGCGTCGAGCACGACCGCGGAAAAATCCTCCGTGAGCAGCAGGTACGGGATGAGCACCGCCGCCGCGGAGAGAAGCTGGACGATCGTCTTTTCGTAGGCGTCCTCTACCTCGATCTTCTTATTGATTATTACGGTCGCGGCATAGAGCACCGCCGCAGCCAGACCGAAGGCAATGCCCTTCGCGTCCTGCGCGCCGGGCGGCGCGCCCTCCGCCACGCCGGAGACGAACACCATGCCGAGGATCGCCGCGAGCGCGCAGAGACCTTTCTTCACGCTGAGCTTTTCACGGAAAAGGACCGGCGAGAGCAGGATCACGATCGTCGGCTGCATGTAAAAGCACATCGTCGCCACCGCCACGGTGGTGCAGTTATAGGCTTCAAAAAGAAGGATCCAGTCAATGCCGATGATCGCGCCCGAAAGGATGAGCAGCGCCAGCTGCTTTTTTTCGACCTTTTCCATCCGGTGATGCTTCACCGCGACGAAGATCAGCAGAAACACGCCGCCGAGCAGTCCGCGGGAAAACGCAAGCAGCCCCGACGAAAACGGGATATTTCGCCGGAAGATCGCGATCGTGCCGAAAATCAGCATCGCGCTGCACAGGGAAGCATAGGCCTTGCGGTTTTCTTTCATGGTCCCGTATCGCTCCTATTCTTTTCCGCCGTTCGGAACGTCAGCTCCGTCATGGCGATCATGAAAACGGCAAACACCAGAAGATACGCCGGAAGGATCGAAAAGCCGAGCGCGCTGCCCAGCAGGCCGAAGAGCGGCGGCGCGAACGTCGAGCCGACGTACGCGCCCGCCATCTGTATGCCGATGATCGCGCCGGAGCTTTCCGCCCCGAAGTTTGCGGGTGTGGAGTGGATGATGCAGGGATAGATCGGCGCGCAGCCGAGCCCCATCACGACAAAGGCGGCAATGGCGGCGGTATGCGAATGTATCGGGAGCGCGAGTGCCGCGATGCCGCAGAAAAGCACGCCCGTGCCAAGGCGGATCATTTTCCTGTCGCCGAGACAGTCGGCAGCAAAGCCGCTCACGAACCGTCCCGCAGTGATGCCGATATAAAAGAGCGCAGCCAACCCCGCGGCGTCCTCCGTGGGAAGCCCCTTGACCGCGACAAAATACGTGCTTGCCCACTGCATCGCCGTGGCTTCCGCGGCGCAGTAGCCGAAAAAGCCCGCGAGAAGATACGGCACGCCCTTTATTTTCAGCGCGCCGCGCACACCGACGCTCCGCCGCTTTTCCTCCGGCGCGGTGCCGCCGGCTTTTTTCCACACAGGCAGCGTCACGAGCAGAAGCGCCGCGATACAGAGCTGCATGAGTGCCACGGCGCGGTAGCCGTCGTTCCATGTCCGGTGCGTCAGCGCCCAGCTCATAACAAACGGGCTGACGATCGTGCCGACGCCCCAGAAGCAGTGCAGCCAGCTCATGTAGCGTGCCTTATAATGCCGCGCCACATAGTTATTGAGCGCCGCGTCGATCGCGCCCGCACCGAGACCGTACGGCACGGCGAAGGCGAGCAGCATCCAGAACTTCGTGGAAACAGAAAAGCCGAAGAGCCCGAGCACCGTGAGGAGCACGCTCGCGGCCGTCACGCCGCCGGTGCCGAGCTTTCGCGTGAGCTTATCCGACAGAAGGCTCGAAACGATCGTCCCGCCGGAGATCACCATGGACACAACACCCATGTACGACACCGGAACGCCGAGCTCCGCGTGCATGACCGGCCAGCCGGAGCCGAGCAGCGAATCCGGCAGGCCGAGGCTGATGAACGCAAGATAGATAAGTGCCAGCAGCAGCGAATACATATTTTATACCACCTGGACGGCGCAGTTTTTATACCACCCGGACGGCGCAGCCCTGCTTTTCGGTCACATAGCCGATGCGCGCGGCGTGCGGCACCTTATCGGTGAGCTCCGCAAGCAGCGCGGGCGCGTCCTTTTCCGCCACGGCGAGCAGCAGTCCGCCGGAGGTCTGGGGATCGAAGAGCACGTCCATCATCGCGCGCGTGACGTTCGGCGCGCTCTCGCTGAAGGGCTCGGCAAAATTGCGGTTGCGGTACATGCCCTCCGGGAGGATGCCGATCTCGGCAAGCGAGAGCACCTCCGGCAGAAGCGGCACGTTCGCGCTTTCAATCACGGCGGTCACGTTCCCGCCGTTCGCCATTTCGCTCATGTGCCCCATGAGACCGAAGCCGGTCACGTCGGTGATGCTGTGCACATCGTACTTCCCGGCGATCTCGCTTCCGGCGCGGTTGAGCTCCGCCATCTGCGCGACGGCTTTGGCGTAGGTCTCCTCCGATACCATGTCGGCCTTGTTTGCCGTGGAGATGATGCCGGTGCCGAGCGCTTTGGTGAGAATGAGCACGTCGCCCGCGCGCGGCGTGCAGTTCAAACGAATTTTATCCGGGTGGGCAAAGCCCGTCACGGAAAGGCCGTATTTCGGTTCGGGATCGCGGATGGTGTGGCCGCCGGAGATGATGACGCCGGCCTCCGCCGCCTTCGTATAGCCGCCGCGCAGCACCTCGCGCACGGCCTCGTCCGGCATCTGCGGCGAGACGGCCATGATGTTCAGCGCGAGCTTCGGCTGCGCGCCCATGGCGTAAATGTCACTGATGGCGTTCGCCGCGGCGATCTGGCCGAACATGAAGGGATCGTCCACGATCGGCGGGAAGAAGTCCAGCGTCTCCACGAGCACGAGCTCGTCCGAGATCTTATAGACGCAGGCGTCGTCGCTCGTGTCGTAGCCGACGAGAAGGCGCTCGTCGTATACCGAGGGCAGCCCTTTCAGAAGTTTGGCGAGCGTGCCCGCGCCGACCTTCGCGCCGCACCCGGCGCAGCTTGCGAGCTTTGTCATGCGGATCTCATTTTCCATAATCTTCTCCTCGTTTCTCCGGTTTTCTCGCCGTACCGACGGCGGAGGTGAGCATCAGCACCGCTTCGAGCACGCCGCCGCTGACGGACAGCGCTTTGTCGGACGCGGTGAAGCAGTGGAAAAGCTGGCAGCGGGGATCGACGTCCGCGCTCTTAAAGTGCGCGCGGGGCACTGCAAACCCCTCCGGCAGTATACCGCGGAGCGTGCCGGTGATCTTTGCGTACAGCGGTTCGCCGCCGACGGTGGCGACGGTCTCCCCCGCCTCGACCGTATCGCCGATCTGCCGCAGGGCGTGGAACTCTCCCGCGCATGGTGAGTGCATCACGCGCTCGATCGTATAGCCGCCGATGTTGCCGGGAACACCGGTGTTGGGAATGGCGCTGCCCGACCAGATCACGCGGCCGAGCGTGTGGCCGCGCATCGTCTCCACAACGGCGTGGCAGTCCGTCCCGGCGGTGAAGCCCGGGCCGACGCCGACGACGCCCGGCGCGTCGGTGATGGCGGTGCCGAGATTTTCCTTGGCGAGGATCGCGTCCACGATCACATCCGGATGAAGCTCTTTCGCGCTCTCCGCCTTCGGATCGACGATCACCGGCAGGATGTTCTCTTCAAGCAGCCGCAGCGCGTCCGCCGCGTCCGCCGCGAGCCGGGCGCGTACCTCCTCGACCTTCGTTTCGCCGCGGTATACCGCCTCGGAAAAGCAGACGGTGCGGCGGATGGACGACGGTCTCGGAAGATCGGTCATTACAACATGGATCCCCGCGCGCCAGAGCCGCAGCGCAATGCCGGAGGCAATGTCTCCGGCGCCTTTTATCATTACGAGCATAGCCTGTTCCCCTTAGAAATGGTTCTGAATCCAGTATAATATGGAATACCGGGTTGTCAAGGGTATTGGCTCTTGACTTTTTATCGAACTTTTCATATGATATTCATATAATATCGATATACAAAGAGGAAGTGCCCTACCATGACGCTCAAGCAGCTCGAATACTTTCTTGCCATCGCCGAAAACGGCAGCATCACCAAAGCCGCCAATTCCCTGCGCATTTCCCAGCCGCCGCTGAGTCTCCAGCTCAAGGGGCTGGAGGAGGAGCTCGGCTGCCAGCTCTTCATCCGCGACAAGAAAAACATGATCATTACGCCCAAGGGCATCCTCCTGCGCGAGCGCGCCCGCGAGATCATGGACAAGGTGAACGAAACGCTGCTTCTCATGCAGTCGGCCAACGAGGAGGAGCGGTACACCATCCACCTCGGCACGATCTCCTCGATCTGCAACCGCGTATTGCCGGACAAGGTCCTCAAGCTCAAGGAGCGCTACCCGCACGTGGAGTTTGTCCTCCACGAGGGCAGCACGACGAGCATTCTCGATATGCTCGCCGCCGGCACGGTCGATTTTGGCATCGTGCGCGAGCCGTTCAACGTCGGGGCTTACAGTTCCCGTCCCGTCCGGGACACCGCGCTCGGCGAAGGCGGCCAGGACTACTTCACCGCCATCGGCAAGCCGAACTTCTTCCCCGCCGACGACGCGCCGATCGTGGCTCTCACCAGCCTGCAGGACACCCCCATCATCATCCACCGGCGGTACTACGATCTCTTCACCAACGCCTGCCGCCGTCAGGGATTCATCCCCAACATCATCTGTCAGAACGACAACATCGCCTCATCACTGAGCTGGGCGGCGTCCGGCATTGGCGTGGCGATCGCGCCGTATACCTCCGCGATCCAGAATTCCGATCCCTCGCTCGTTATGAAGCGCATCGACAGCCCGGAGATCGTTTCCAAGGCGCACCTCATCTGGAACCGCAGCGTTACGCTCACGCCCGAGCAGAAGGCGTTCGTGCATCTGTTCGACTGATCCTTATCACATACCGCATACAGAGAGCCGGTTTTCCGCGGAAAACCGGCTCTCGTTTTTTCTTCATTCGCTTTTAATATCCGTGATCGACGTGCTGCCACGTTCCGCCGTTCGAGCGGACAAGGATCCACATCCAGCGCGTGTAGGTCTGCCCCGGATTGAGCGTGGGGCTGGCGCCGGATTCGTCCACATCGAAGGTGGACGTCAGGACAAGCACCTCATCGGCATTGTTCCGGTCGGCCCAGTCCTGGTGCTCGCGCGACACGTCGTCCCCGGCATAGGAGATCTCGGTAAGCGTGCAGCCCTTCCAATCGCGGGAAAAGTCCTTTTTTATGACGTCGATGGCGGCGTCAATGTCGTTTTGCGTATACATTTCGGACGCGACGGCCTTCGTCTGCACGTCCTTCACATTGCCGCCGCAGGCGGCAAGAGCGAGCAGCAGCACGGCGGCCAGAAGCAGGGATAGAAAGCGTTTCATTTTCTTTTTTTCCTTTCGTAGAGGGTGAACCCTTCCGTCAAAACCTTCGGTTTTGCCACCCCCCCTGTTAGGGGAGGTAAGTCAGTTTACTGCAAACGCGCTTGGCCTCCCTGACAGGGAGGCTGGCGCGGCGCAGCCGCGACTGGAGGGTTTTTCCATCGAAGATACAGACGTTCCAACTCGCCACCCGGTTCGCTTACTTGAACCGCGCGAAAAACTCTGCGAGCGGCTGCATAACGGCGAGCAGCTCCGTGACCGCCGTATTGAGTCCTTCCACGTCGAGCTTTTCTGCGGCGTCGTTCACGGCGGTGAGCGCTTCCTCCGCAGCGGTGAGACTTCTCTGCGCCTGCGCGAGCATGTCGCCGGTACTCTGCTCAAGCGACGCCCAGTCCACATTCTCCAGCTGTGCCGCGATCGCGCGCAGCGAATCGAGCGTATCGGCAAGCTGCGCCGCCTCGAGCTGCTCCGTGAGACCGTTCACGGTATCAACGAGCCGCTGCGTATCGAGCGCGTCCAGCTCCGCCGTCACGCTGTCGAGCCGCGAGACGATGTGCTCGATGCGCGGGGCGTACCGCCGCACGCCGATGACGGCCAGCGCCGAGCTTACGGTCACGACAATGAGCAGCAGCACGCATACGACCGCCGTCACCTTCTGCCAGTGCAGACGTTTTCTTTCCAGCTCCTCCATCGGAAACCCTCCCCCTTTTTATTCCTCGCCGCAGAGATAAAGATACATGAGCTTGAGCGTCGCTTCGAGTCCCTTTATGTGCGTGCGCTCCATGCCGTGGCTCGCGCAGACACCGCTGCCGATGAGCGCGCCCTTGCAGTCTGCCCCCGCGTGCCAGGCAGCGCCGACGTCCGAGCCATAGAACGGGAAGATATCCACAGTATACGGCAGCTCATGCTTTTTCGCAAGCGCAATGAGCCGGTTCGTGAGCTCGTAGTCGTACGGTCCGCCGGAATCCTTCGCGCAGATGGAAACGGCGTACTCGCTGCCCGCAAGGTCGAGCCCCACGCAGCCCATATCCACCGTGACAAATTCGTCGATATCGCGCGCGAGCGCACTCGCGCCGTGGCCGACCTCTTCGTACACGACAAAGTATATGCGCGTCGGATGGCGGAACGCCGCCTTTTTCTCGCTGCACCAGCGCAGCAGAAGAAGGAGCAGCACCGCGCTCGCCTTGTCGTCGATGAACCGGGACTTCAGAAAGCCCGATCCGGTCATCGTGAATTTCGGGTCGATGAACACAAAATCGCCGTTATCGATGCCGAGCGCCTTGACGTCCTCGGCGTTTTTCACTTCCTCGTCGAGCCGGACTTCGAGATGGTCCACATCCCGCGGCATTGTCGCGGCGTCCGGGTAAACGTGCACCGCCGGGGCGAGCGAGAGGATCGTACCGCTGTAGCGTCTGCCCTCGCGCGTGAGCACCGTGCAGTATTCGCCGTCAAGCGTCGGGCAGATCGGCCCGCCGACCTTCGTAAGGGCGAGCGTTCCGCCGCTCTTCACGCTGCGCACCATCATTCCCAGCGTATCGACGTGCGCGGAAGTCGCCACCGTTTTGCTTGCGTCCAGCCCCGGCACGTCCACTTCGAGCGTGCCCTTGTTGTGGACGAGCGTGGTATAGCCGAGCTCTTCCACATACTTTTTGATGAGCGCGATCGCGTCGGCCGTGCAGCCGGAGGGCGAATCGGTCGTGAACACGGCGCGGGCATATTCTTCAAATTGACGGCGGTCAAATTCAATCATGGAAATTACCTCTTTTCTATGAGATAGAAATATCATAAGCCCCCGGCGCGCGTTTGTCAAAATGTACGTTCGTGCCGCTTCTGTCCTATTGACAGGCACGGTTCACGGCGGTATACTTGTATCAAGTTTTTTATATAAATATTTTTAACTATCTGCATAAAAGGAGGGTTCTGCCATGGGACAGGTTGCGATCGTGACGGGCGGCAGCTCCGGCATCGGCGCGGCGGCGGCGGAATATCTTGCCGCGCACGGCTGCACGGTGTACGAGTTTTCCCGGCATGAGAAGAGCGGCAGCGCATCCGTTCACCATGTGACGGCGGACGTGACGGACGAGGCGTCCGTCGCCGCGGCGGTTCAGTCGGTTCTCGACGCCGAGGGGCGCATCGATATACTGCTCAATAACGCCGGTTTCGGCATTTCCGGTGCGGCGGAATTCACGTCAGTGGAGGAAGCCCAGCGCCAGCTGGAGGTCAATTTCTGGGGCATGGTACGCGCAACAAAAGCGGTACTGCCTGTGATGCGTGCGCAGCGCAGCGGAAGGATCGTGAATACGAGCTCCGTCGCCGCCGTGACGCCCATTCCCTTCCAGACCTATTATTCCGTTTCCAAGGCCGCAATAAACTCGTTCACGATGTCTGTCGGCAACGAAGTGCGGCCCTACGGCATCCGCATCAGCGCCGTGATGCCCGGTGACACGCGCACCGGCTTCACCGATGCCCGCGCGCGCAGCTTTGCCGGGGACGACGTCTACGGCGGGCGCATCTCGCGCAGCGTCGCAAAGATGGAAAAGGACGAGCGCGGCGGCGTGGCCGCCGCGGTCGTCGGCGCGGCGCTGGGGCGCGCGGCGCTCTCAAAGAGTCGGAAGGTGTTCTGCACCGTCGGGTTTGTCTATCGGCTCGTCATTTTTCTCATGCGGCTGCTGCCCTCGACGGCGGCCAACGCCATTCTCGGCAAAATGTACGCCGAATAAAACCACCCGAAAGGAGTTTTCCCATGAACGAACAGGAAGCCAAACGCCTTTGTGCGCTGCGCGAGCTTGTGCGCGAAACGTTCGCGCAGACGCTGATGATCCGCGCCGACACCATCTCCGACACCGCCGACTTCTTCGACGAGCTCGGCGGCGACAGTCTCGACAGTCTTGATGTTGCGGTGCATCTCGAGGAGATCTGCGGGCAGCGCGTGCCGGAGGAGGAATACGCTCTCTGCCGCTGCGTGGAGGATGCCGCTCTCCTGCTGCTCCGTCTCGAGCAGGGCGGCGCGCCGGAAGCCGCGCCGGAGGAGGAAAAGACCGTAACGCCGATCACGCGCTTTGAGGATACGCCGGAATACGCCGCCTTCCAGCAGCGCCTGCGCACGGCGGAAGAGACCGGTAACCCGTATTTTCTCTGCAATGATTCGCCGCTGCGCGATACTTCGCTCCACGACGGGCGCGAGATCCTGAATTTCAGCTCCTACAACTATGCCGGCATGTCCGGCCGTCCGGAGACCGTCAAGGCCGCGCAGGAGGCCGCCGCGCACTACGGATGCAGCGCCTCGGCCAGCCGTCTGCTCGGCGGCGAGAAGCCCATCCATAAAAAGCTGGAAAATGCCATCGCCGCGTGGAAGCACACTGAGGACGCCGTTGTTCTCGTCGGCGGGCATTCCACGAACGTGACGATCGTCGGCAACTTCTGCGGCAAGGGCGATCTCATCATCTATGACGCGCTCGCACACAATTCCATCCACGAGGGCACGCGCCTCTCGGACGCTGAGAGCCGCCCCTTCCCGCATAACGACACCGCCGCGCTTGAGACCATTCTCCGCTCCTGCCGCGATAAGTACGCCAAGGTGCTCATCGTCGCCGAGGGCGTGTACAGTATGGACGGCGACATTGCCCCCGTGCCGGAGCTTGTGCGCATCAAGAAGGAGTACGGCTGTTTCCTTATGATCGACGAGGCGCACTCCGCGTGCGTGCTCGGCAGGACCGGCGGCGGCGTAGACGAATACTTCGGCCTTGCCGGGGACGATATCGACATCAAAATGGGCACGCTCTCCAAGGGCCTCGGCACCTGCGGCGGATATCTTGCGGGCAGCCGCGCGCTCATCGAGTATCTGCGGTATAACCTGCCGGGGTTCGTGTTCTCCGTGGGCATCTCGCCCCCGCTCGCCGCGGCGACGCTCGAGGCCATCCGCCTTTTACAGGACGATCCCTCCATCATGGAAGGCCTGCACCGGAACATCCGCTGCTTCCGCGAGGAGGCAAAAAAACGCCATTTCAACACCTGTCTTGCGGGCGAGACGGCGATATTGCCGATCCTCGTCGGGCGCGACGAGGACGCCTTCGCGCTCTCGATGGCGCTTTTGGAGCGCGGCGTGTTCGCGCCCTCGGCGGTCTATCCCGCCGTGCCGCGCGGCAAGGCGCGGCTGCGCTTCTGCGTCATCTCCGAGCACAAGCCGGAGCAGATCGTAACGGCGCTCGACGCCCTGCAGGAGATCGCCGCGGAACTGGGCATCAAACTGCCTGAATAAGCAATCCTGCCCGCCGTGCGCTTGTGTGTACGGCGGGTTTCTGTTATAATCACGTCATGAAAATCCCACGAAAGGCGGCGGCAGATATGCTGGAAAAAATGATCCGCTCCCAGACGGCGAAGCAGGAGCAGCAGCTCGAGAGCTTTCTCGCGCGGCATGACGCGGCAAATCCGTTCCCGGAGGACGTGCTTCTCACAGCAGATGTGGACTATATGGGCGACGGACAGCCCTGTCACCGGATGGATATATTCCGCCCGCGCGAGGCGGCGGAAGCCCTGCCGGTGCTCGTGAACATCCACGGCGGCGGGTTTCTGCTCGGGAAGAAGGAGGCGAACCGTCTCTTCTGTGCGGACATGTGCCGCCGCGGTTTTGCCGTATTTTGTCTCGAGTACCCGCTCGTGCCAGACGTGGATATCTTCACCGTGTTCCGCGCGCTGACCGCGGGCATTGACCGCGCCGCCGCGCTTGCTCCGGACTTTGGCGGGGACGCTTCCAGGCTCTTCCTCTGCGGCGACAGCGCGGGCGCGTATCTCTGCGTCTATCTCGCGGCGATGCGGAAAAACGGCGCGATGGCCCGCGCCGCCGGTGTGCCGCAGCTTTCCGCGGACATCGCGGCGCTGGGGCTTATCTCCGGCATGTTTTATACGACCCGCTTTGACAACATCGGCATTTTCCTTCCGAACATGGTCTATGGGCGCGGTTGGCGGCATGCGCCGTTCCGGGAGTACATCGATCCCGAAAACCCCGCGCTGATCGCCGCTCTCCCTCCCTGCTTTCTTGTGACGGCGCGCGGCGACTTCCTCCGTCACTACAGCCGCGATTTTGCCGCGGCATTGAAGAAGAACGGTCTGGAGGCCGAGCTTCTCGACATGGACGAGCCGGAAAAGCTCGCCCACGCCTTCGCCGCGATGCTTCCGGAAACGCCCGCCGCACAGCGCGCCAACACCGCCATGGCAGATTTTCTCAAAGCCCATATATAAACGAAAAGCCAAACGGCGTGACCTTTCCGTCCGCGTCGTTTGGCTTATTTATTATAAACGGACGTTACCCAACAAAAGCGGCGTCCCTCTCAAAGGCTCCCTTTACACAAGGGAGGCTTTGAGCAGCAGCTCCATGAGGATCTCGTCCCCGTCGCGGCCGGTCTCCGCGAAGCCGAAGCTCTCGTAGAGCTTTCGCGCGCTCTCGTTTCCTTCAATGTAGCAGAGGATGACTTTGTCGTACCGGCCGTCCGCTTTCAGCTCGTCCAGAATCGCCCGTACCGCCGCTCTGCCGTACCCGCGGCTCTGATACCTCGCGTCGATGAACATCTGGTTCAGATCGTAGCTTTGCAGCTCCGACTCGTCATAATAAAGCCCCATGCCGACGGGGAGATCATCCGCACAGATCAGAAACGCCCGGCTGCGCCGGGCGCGGTAAGCATACGCCCGCGCCAGCAACTTCGCCCTGTCGGAAACAAACGGCTTCTGCGCTTCGGAAACGGCCAGATCGATGCGCCAATTTCCGGGGTCAATATCCAGAAGATGTATCATTTTCTTTCCTCACACACCGGAGAGAACGAGGCTGCCGTCGCCCTCGACGGCGTATTTGCCGAGCGCGGCGGGCAGGAAATAGGAATCGCCCTGCCGGAACGGATAGACTTTCCCGCCGCAGAGGATATTCCCCTCGCCGCGCACGCACATAAGGTGCGTAAAGCTTTCGCCGTCCGTGGCGAGCGAGATGCGCGTTTTCACCTCCGCGCGGCGGACGCGGAAATACTCGCACGTCAACACTTCCTGCACGCCGTCCGGCGGGCAGGGGGGAAGCGTATCCGCCGCGCGGTGCATGGGCGCGTAGTTCATCACCTCGGCAGCGCGTTCCAGATGGAGCTGCCGCGGCTTTCCGTCCGCGCCGAGACGGTTATAGTCGTATACGCGGAACGTCGTATCCGAATTCTGCTGGATCTCCGCAACGAGAATGCCCGCGCCGATGGCATGCACCGTGCCGGGCCGCACGAAAAATACGTCGCCGGGGTGTACCGCCACACGGTTGAGCACCTCGCAGATCGTGCCGTCCTTCGCCCGCTGACGCAGCTCGTCCGGCGTCACGGCGCGCGAAAAGCCGAGAAAGAGCGTGCTCTCCGGCTTGCAGTCCACCACATACCACATCTCCGTCTTGCTCTGCTCGCCCTTTTCGCGGCAGGCGGACGCATCCGACGGATGTACCTGAACGGAAAGGTCCTTTTGCGCGTCTATCAGTTTGATGAGCAGCGGGAACGGCGCAATGCCGCAGCGCGTGCCCGCCATACCGACGGGATCGGCGCGCAGGACATCCGCCAGACTCTCACCGCAATGCTCGCCGGAATCAATGTACGTCTGCCCGTCGGCGCGCACGGAGAGCTCCCAGCTCTCGGCGATAACGCCCTCGCCGGTTTTATGATACTCCCCGCGCAGGCGCGTGCCGCCCCAGAGATAGCTCCGAAGGCACGGCTTGAGCCGCAGCGGTTCGTATTTCTTCGTTTCTTCCATGATCGCCGCCTCCTTTTACCTTTTTAAAATACTCTGTTTTTATCCCGCTGGCAAGATACGAATGGGACTGGATTATTGAAAAAAAGTATTGTATAATGCGTTTATACGCGGTCTCCGCAGCGGAGGCCGCCGGGAGAAATACTATGAGACATCTTCTCCGGCGCACGGCCGGTGCGCTGCTCGCGCTTTTTGTTATCGCCGCCTTTGCAGCGCCTCACGCGCTCGGCGCGCTTTCCCGCCCGGCGGTGGAAAAGCCCCCCTCGCCGGAAGCGGTGAACGAATGGGAAAGCGCCGTTTTCATTGCCCGCGCGAACGGCGCGGCCCTCTTCGCGTGGCGCATCGTAAGCTCTGACGGAACGGCGCTCTACGACGCCGCCGCGGCGCCGGAGTATTTTCCGGGTCTTCGCGTGCAGGGCGCGGACACCGACACGCTCACGCTTCTCGACATTCCCTCCTCGCTCAACGGCTGGCAGGTCGAATGTCTGTTCACCGACGATGCCGGGGAAAAAGCACTCTCGGGACGCGCGTCGCTCACGGTCTACCCCGTCGGTCCGACCGCGTCGCCGGAGCCGACGCCCACGCCCACGCCCGAACCGACTGCAACGCCGGAACCCAC
>ERZ1106976.373-NODE-373-length-51362-cov-9.089325_pt1 | contig 51362 bp, 40 predicted proteins | sample MGYA00403687_ERZ1106976 | MGnify/ENA primary metagenome ERZ1106976 (study PRJEB35170, sample SAMEA104062446) | human gut metagenome | biome: human gut; feature: human-associated habitat; material: faeces | place: Denmark | collected 2013-02-22 ... | reverse complement strand
GGAAAATTTTTTCAATTTCCTTCTTCATTTCTCTTGACTTTTATTTGCAGGTCTTATTGTTTTGATATGTAATTTAATTGTATCGGCAATAGCCGAATTCCTTAGTATTTAATTATTTTTTTTGCAAGGCGACCGGCGTCCTCGAGATTTTTCGGACGCATCGGAGGAGTTAGCACACTGTATCCGCCGTTGCCGCCTACTAGCTTTACGCAATTTCGATTTAGCGACTTGAGATATTCTATTACGAATTTATTGCGTATCGAGGGAATGTCCTTAACCATTTCCCACAACGTATCCTCGTCGCCGAGTGATTGAATCAAATCGTCGTATTTTTGCTCGAGTTCTTTGTATTTATCTTTTTCCTTGCGTATTTCCGCTCGCATTTTAGCGAAACCGAGTCCGTTAACGCTGCTCATCTCGCTCACTCTCCTTTATCGCAGCCATAAATTGTTTGTGTTCTCTAATATGGCCGATAAGTTTTTCTTTTAAGCCGCAATCTTTTTTGCACAAATTTTCGAATTCACCGCTAAGACAAAATCTCGAATGTTCTTCGATATGAATTTCGTGATCGTCCATTTCGTTAACCTCAAGCGCTTTCTTAGTAACGAAAGCATTTTCTTTTTGCGCTCTCATATGGTGCAATTTCGCATAGTCGTGCGTAACTTCCCAACCGCCATAACCCATGACGTCAAGAATTTTGTACCTCATGCTGTCGCTGAGCTTGCCGTTTTCGTCAAACAACAATCCGCTTCGGAGCAATTCGAACACCATGTTTTGTCTGCTTGCTACAGAGGAATTAAGCTCGTTTTCGGTATCGAACACAACGTCGTCGCATCCTATATCGCTGGCAGACCAACTCAGAACTTCCACTTCACCGTCCTCTCCGACATAACGCAACAGTCGAGGCTGCGAAGCAAACTGCTTGTATAGTCTCAAAATATGCTGTCCTGCTTTTCGCGCACTTTCACGTATTCTTTCGGCAGTGATGCTGAGCCTCGTATCGTCTTGATCCAAAAGCAGTTGCAATGCCGTTCCGCTAGTAATCGACGAAGGGATAGAACTCGTCCGCATTATTTCGCTTACGCCGCTTATGGATATAAACTCGCTCAAAAGTTTATCTTCTTCGTAATTAAAGTCTGACGGTACCGAACCCGGATTCATCAACATCGGCGGCGTTGCGCCTCTCCTATAAACGAGAATTTTGCCGGGACTGAGTCCTTCTTCTTCAAGATTTCCGATGTCTACCGAACCGTCTTCGACTGCCAAAACCCCCATGGCTATGCGGTTCATAAATTCATGTTTGCGGTTCTTCACCGAGTTATATGCCCTTTGCACGGGAATGCAACGTTCGACCACGCTTGCGCCGAAAAAGCATCCTGCGTTACGCAAACAATCCTGCTTTACAAACGGGAAAGTCCTGCGACCGTAGCTTCCGTTAACAAACGGCAAATCCCCGTAGTACAAAAGAGCGTCGCCGCACACGATGGCAAGTTCGCCGTTGGGTTTTTCTTTTGTCGGCTTAGTATAACGCTCTATGACCATAGCCACGTCCGATTTCTTTGAGCGACTGATTACGGGAATTGCGCTTACACAATTGAGTCCGCCGACCAAGCCTGAGCTGTCGTAGCTAAGCACTTCTGCATTTTCCGGCTTGACTTTTACTCCCCATCTTGAGTAAATTTCGTCAACGTTCATTGCCTTTGCGTGAATCAAACTCGTCAGCGCCTCTACCGTTTCCGTCCCCAAAGACGACGGAAAAATTTCGTACGGCGGGCATACTTCTATCCTTACCTCGCCTTCGTAAATTTTATTGTCTCCTTCGCCCACGCGTTTACCTCCGTCATCGTCCCAGCTTATCTTATAAAACGCCGAGCCGGTAAGCTCCGACCACATAGTCGCCTGCGAAATAACCTCGCTCAAATCCAGAGTTTCCCATACCCCGTCCAAGACTTTGGAAGCAACTTTAGCAGTACGTATATCATTTTCTTCGCCGGTAGCCGGTCTTACGCTCATTTTAGGCCGCACTCTCGCAAGCTTTGCCAGCCTCGCTTCCATAATTGACGAGATATGATTGTAAACTTCTCTTTCCTGCCAAAAATAATCCCTACCTCGGTCTTCGATTTCTCCGGACGGCGACACATACGAAAACTGGTTGCCCATTACGAAATTAGTATTAAGCTGCCATTGACATTCGAAATTACGCCGCTCTTCCCGTCTGTCGAGATAATCGTCCCTTACCGACTTAACTATCTCTTCTCTGTACTTTACGTCCATTACTTGCCTCCTTTGCGTTTTGCGGTTTCGATGCTTTTGGGTACTATTACCTGCGCAACGATATCGTAAAGCTCGTGCAAGCAGTCATCGCAAATATGTATCTGGCTTCTTATCCCCACTCTGTCCATTTTGATAGAATGAGTAGCGTTATTTTTGCACGTACCCATTTCGCATTTAATTTTGTGTTTTACCGTCGTTAGTTGCATTTTCTGCCTCCTTTAATAATTTGAGTAACCGCTGTTTTTCTTCCAAAAGCTCTTCTTCGTTCATTGATTGATATTTGTCCGCATGCATTTCTTCCATAATGAGTTTTACTGCGGAAATATCCGGCGGCACTTCTTTTGTCGTTATTTTTCGTTTTACCACGCACAATTCTCCGTCCATCAAAGAGTATTCGTCCACGCATTCGCTCGTGGTATATCCGACCGCTTTTTTGCGGACAGCATCGTAAAGAGCCTTGTCCAGTCCGTCGTTCATTTTCTGTTTAACCTTCTTATAAGTCTTTCTTTGTCCACTTCTATTTCGCTCTTAGGCAACGCAGGCGTGTTCGATTCCGGACGTGACATAAGATAATATCTAAGCTCGTCCAAACAGTGATCGTCCCGTTTTACGGGAACGTCGTTTTCGCCCCATCTGTATGACTTAAGCTCTCTGATTAAATTTACGCAGCTCTTAAATATGTACAGTCTTTTACCGGAAACGCCGCTGAGATATTCTTTTACGACGTTTATTCCGCTATACAAATCCTTGTTGACCTTTGGATTCACACTTATACCTTTGTCGCAGAACAACTCCGTAACACTGTTTGTCGCTGCCAAAGTTTTTTGATTTGCGGCGCTGTCTATAAGCGAATCGATCCGTCCGAAAGAGTCCGTATGCCAGTTAAGCGCAGCGGAAACCTCTTTTATTTTCGCAGCGTGATAAGCTACGTCTTTGCCGGCTTCGTAATGTTCGGCTACCACAAAAACGTTTCCGTCTCCGTCCACTGCGTACCAATGGCAGCTAAGAGGGTTATTTAGTCCCGGATCTATACTCAGCTTGTCCTGCCATTGCAACGGGACATCAAACGGCTCTATTACGTTTTCCTCACAAAATTCGGGGTAAACCTGACCGCAGTCGTCAGTAAAACGCCCGTATCTGCGACGCTCGAGCATTTCCTTACTCATGGTTGCAGTAAGCCTGTCTACCTCTTTTTTGTCGAGATACGGGTTATCAGCCCATTCCATAAATGTGTACCACACGTCTTCGTCCGAACTGAGGTATATCCGCTCGTAAATATAAGTCAGCCCCTTAAGCGGAGTCATTGTCCCGAAAACTTCGCCCTTTTTGTCTATGACGCGCATATAGCATTCGTCATAAACGTCCTCCGGCGGTTCTTCGTCAAACCATACGTAATCAAGAGAAGCGCCTTGCAATTTTTCTCTACCCATTTCGCAGCTTTTAAAGCAAATTCGACTTATCGAGCCGAAAATATTTTTTACGGCTATATAGTCAATAACTCCTCCGGCAGGATTGGAAGATTTGCCGCTTACCATTACGACGTCGGCAATCCAGTCGGGATTGAGATAATAAAGAATTTTACTTTGCGCTACTTCTCTTTGCACGTCCCGGCTGAGACTGACGACCCAGCCGATTGTCGGTTTGTTGGAGCGGTACGGATGAATGCCCCTCGCTCGCCACACCGTTTCCACTGCTCCGCACTCTGTCTTTCCGCTTCGGTTTCCGCCGAAAACCCACCTGTTTCGTTTTTGGCATTTATGAAATTCCATTTGCTTTAAATGAACTTTCGTGCGATTATAGTATTTTAATTTGTTTTTACTGCGGTAATTTTTTATTACTCCGTCCAGTCTGAGAATTTCTCGTACTATTTCGCTTTCCTTCATAAAAACCTCCTTTTCTACATTTTTAGCGGTAATATCTCACCTCCGCAGAGCGATAATGGATGCATGAAAACTTTACTTATACTTATTGCGTTTGCGCTTGCACCGTCATACGCTTACATGCCGAGCGACACCGTGATATATTCAGACCGAGAATGTCTTAACGCCATAGTGACGCTTCCGGCTACATATTTCGTTACCGTCGTGGACTACGATAGTAATATGGTAACGTACGGGGACATAACCGGCTACATAAAAAACATCGAACTCGTAGACTACGAACCGGTCACAAAAATCGCCGAGGCTGCTTTTGATGTAAGCAACGACGGTTTGGCGGCAAACCTGAGGGCAAGTCCTCACGCCGACGCCCCGATACTCGCCGTTATGGAAAACGGCTACAGCGGATATTATTACGGAGACGCAGTGGGCGATGCTCTGATCCCCGAAGTCGGAAACGTTTGGCGATACGTAAAATACAAAGACGGAACCAAAGGATACGTCTATTGCTCGCAGGTAAAAGTAACCAAACCTAAAGCAAACGTCATAGAAAAAGTGACAAATAAAGAAGACGAAGCCGAAGCGCCGTCTTTGATTAAAACCGATTACTTTTTGGTTATTCTGCTTACTCTCCCCTCCGTTTTGGTAGTGTACCTGATATTCAGGGACAAATCTACGCCGAATTGACTTCTTTATTCAAACGCAAATAAAGTCTTCTGACAATGGGTACGTCGTTATATTCTTTACCCAATTTTTCCGAAGTAAAGCCTAAGCTTTCCAATGCGGCTGCCGCTTTATCTGCACACTTGCAAAAAAGTCTGTACGCATTTCCTTTGTTGATGCCCGTTCTTTCGGCTAACTCCGCAAAAGAATGTCCTGTAGACACCTTCTTAAGCAATATGTACTCGTTAGGCAAGAGAGCGTCTTTTATCGTATCGTGCAAAATTCGAAGATTTATCAACTTCACTTTTTTGTCGTTAAGCGCAATAATGTCGTTGATAAGATCCATGGTCGGCTCGTAAAGAGAAGTGGACATCAACGAAACTTCTTCGTCGATTTTTTCGGTTAGGGCATCCAGTCTCGAATTTAACGCTACGATAACTCTGATCCAGTTTTTCATAAATGACCTCCAAAGCTGATTTACACGCCCAATATACCACATTAAATATGACACCATACTGTCCACTATTAAAAATCGTTCGCTTTATTTGTAAATTTTTTTTCTTTTCAATAAGTCACTGTCGTACGAAAACTTAAGTTCTTTTTTGCATTTATAAGTTCTTAGCGCATTTTCGATTAAAGCGTCTATCAGCCCCGGGAAGGTTATCCCGTCGCAAGAAAACAAATATTCCGCAAGCGAACCGGGCACGGTGTTTATCTCGTTAACGAATATGCCGTCTTTGCGTATAAAGTCCACCCTTATTATGCCGCCGCACCCCAGTTGTTTATACAGCAACTTAGTCATTTCCCGAACCTCGTCTCGCACTTTGTCAGAAACGGATGCCGGAATCATTCGACCTTTGCAAGTTCCTCTGTACTTATCGTCAAAATCCAAGATGTCTTTATAACCGTACGGTTGCTCTACCTCGCTTACTATAACTTTGTCCTCGAAACCTATAGCCGCACAATTTAGTTCGTCAAAATCTTCAAATGCTTTTTCGACGATAATTCTGTCATCCCACAAAGCCGCCGCATCGAGCAAATTAATAAGTTCGTTGCGACAACAAGCCTTTCCGACTCCGATACTGCTGCCTAACGACGAAGGTTTTACGATAAGCGGATAACCCAGTTTTTCGCATTTGTCCGCCATTCGGTTTCTTTCGTATGAAAAAAATCCAACGAACGGCGCAGTGGGCAACCCCATGTACGAAATAACTTGCTTAAACAGCCATTTGTCCATGCCGACAGCAGACGCTCTTACTCCGCACGAAACATACGGCAAATCGAACATTTCCAGCATCCCCTGCAAACAACCGTCCTCACCGTACCTTCCGTGACAAGCTATAACGACACAATCTAATTTTACTTTTTTACGTCCGACCATTACGCCGCCTTTTACAAAAGCGGCTTTTTTTCCTTTGACTTTAGCAGCGATAGCGTCCACCGAATCGTATTTTTTGCTCGTATACATTTCCCCGTCGCCGTTTATGTACAAAGGCAAAACATTGTGCCTTGCCGCCGCAGCGTTGACTGTCATTACTCCGGTTATAACGCTTACGTCATGCTCGCTCGATTTTCCTCCGAATACAACCGCTAAATTCATTTTTCCTCCAAATAATTTTTTATCCGAGAGCAAAGTTCGTCAAGTTTTTCTTCATTCTCGCATTCTGCCATAACTCTCACCTTAGGTTCGGTGCCGCTGCGTCGTATCACCACTCTTGCGTCCTTAACTACAAACTTTCGGGCAGCCCCTTCTGCGTCGCCGCCGTCCACGCTGAATTCCCGACAAGGCAAAAGATCGAGCCGCCGCACTTTTGATGTACAAAGTCTTAACGCCGAATAAATACCGTCGCCGCTTCGATTAGGCGAAATTATGTAGTGCCCGCTTTTTTCGCCCCCGAGCTCATATCCCAGCCGCCGCATCGCAAAAGCCACGGCTCGGTCGCCCACAGCAGTAGCGACGAATTTTCCTCCGTCGTTTATAATCGCACGACTAAGCGCCGAATTACTCATAACGGTGCCGACTACGCCGGTAGGCTTAGTCAGACAAAACAGCGAATACAAAACGCTGTCACCGTCCACGATATCTCCGTCGCTCGCCATTACTGCCCTATCTCCGTCCCCGTCAAACGCAAAAGCGAGCTTTTTGCCGACTATAAGATGCGGATCGGTCGCACCGCACTCCACGTTGATTTTTTCGCCGTCCGTTAAGCAAGACATCTTAACTACTTTTGCACCTGCCATTTCAAAAATAGCCGGAGCTATTTCGCTCGTCGCTCCGTAAGCGCAGTCCAATGCGACCTCTATTCCTCTCAAATTAAACCCGCCTGCCGCATACTTGCAGTATTCTTCGATTGCATTCTCCTCTCTTTTTTTACCTCCGCCGGCATAAGACGGCGAACAGGTCTCTATTGCGGTTTCAAAATTCGGCGAAGGTTTGTATCCGTCTCGCATAAAAAACTTAAACCCGTTATAAGAAGGCGGATTGTGCGAAGCAGTTACCATTATCCCGTACATCGACCTTTTTCGACACAAATACGATAATGCCGGAGTGGGCATAACGCCTATATCGACGACGTCCGCACCTCCTCTGACCAAACCGCTTATTAAGGCGTCGCTCAGACTCTTACCGCTTACCCTCGTATCTCTCGCCACTATTATTTCGCCGCACAGGTAAGCAGCCGCAAGACCTATTTTGAATGCGAGCTGCTCGGTAATCGTCCGACCGTAAACGCCCCTGATTCCGTCCGTTCCAAAATACTTCATTTCCTCTCCCTATGTAATTAATTTCGATATACAACATATACTATGAAAAAAGGAAGACCGTTGTGAATGAACGAATGGGCAATAAATATTTTTGACAGTCTGGAAAAAATCGGAATAGCTACGCCTATTGTTGTTATGCTACTTGCGGCTTTACCTATAGCGGAAGCTCGAATCGCATTGCCGCTAGGTATAAAATACGGAATGAGCACAGCCGCCGCTACTTTTTATTCTTTTCTCGGTTCGTCCGTAGCCGCATTATTACTTTGCGCCTGTTTTTTACCGATAATGAATAAACTGTCGCAATCAAAAATTTTTGGCAAACTGTCGCAACGAATTTTAAACATTTTTAAAATCAAAAGTCAAAAAATAAATTATGACAAAGCCGCTTTGTCTTTGTGCGCTTTCGTTGCCGTTCCGTTGCCGCTCACGGGAGTATGGACCGGAAGCGCCATTGCGTCCGTTCTCGGACTCAGTTATATCCGCTCGGTAGCCTCCGTCATTGCCGGCAATTTAATTGCCTGCATAATAATAGCGTTCATATCTACGCTGCTGAGCGAATATATTAATATCATACTATGGGCATTTGCCGCTTTGGCAATAACCTCGGTAATCGTTGCCATATTGAAAAACTTTAAGAAGGCAACGTAACAAGGAGAACTTATGTGCGGTATTGTCGGATACAAAGGACGGTCGATAGCTGCGCCCATACTGCTTAAGGGGCTTAAAAATTTAGAATACCGAGGCTACGACTCCGCCGGGATAGCCACGCTCGAAAACGGCATAAACGTCGTAAAAACCAAAGGACGTATCACTAATCTTTCGCCACTGACAAAATCACTATGCGGTAACTGCGGCATCGGACATACTCGATGGGCTACACACGGCGCAGCCACCGAAACAAACGCTCATCCGCATTTGTCGCCGAGCGGAAAGTTCGCCATTGTACATAACGGTATAATAGAAAACTTCGACTCTCTAAAACATGAGTTGGCACAAAAAGGCTACGTTTTTCGATCCGAAACGGACAGCGAAGTTATAGCCGTCCTTATGGACGACTTATTTGACGGCAACGAATTAAAAACGTTTTCGGCGGTGCTTAATAAACTTCAAGGTTCGTATGCGATAGCTATGCTTACTTACGACGGCAAAATATATGCGGCAAAAAAAGACAGTCCGCTAGTAATCGGGCTCTCTCGCAGCGAAACATACGTCTCGTCCGATCTCACGGCGTTTTCGGATAAAACGGACAAATTCGTTATTATGGAAGACGAAATCGCCGAAATTTCCGATACGGTAAGCTTTTTTTCGGACGGCAAAAAAATACAGCCGCAAATATTCGAATGGAAATGCAAAGTCGACGCTTGCGACAAATCCGCTTATCCGCATTATATGCTGAAAGAAATTTTCGAGCAACCGGACGCCTTAGCCGATACTTTAAATCATTCGATAAAAGACAGGTGCGAGTTTTTGAACCAAATCAACAATATTCATCTTATCGGATGCGGCTCGGCATATCATGCGGCGCTAACCGGAAAATACGTTATAGAGTCGCTTACCTGCACAAGAGTAAATGCCGACATCGCAAGCGAATTCAGATACCGTAATCCGATAATAAGACAGTCCGACCTTCTTATCGCCATCAGCCAAAGCGGTGAGACCGCAGACACTATAGGCGCAGTTAACATGGCGAAAGACAAATGCAAAACAGCTTGCATTGTTAATGTCCGAAAAAGCACTCTCGCTCGCACCGCCCGTCCGTTTTATACGTACGCCGGACCGGAAATCGCAGTAGCCACCACCAAAGGATACACTACGCAGCTTATAAACCTTTACGTTATCGCCTACAACATGCTCGGAAAACCGACCGGATTCCTGCGCTCTCTCGAAGCGATTCCGCAATCCGTAGCGCAAACGCTTAAGTTAAGCAATGTGTTGAAATATATCGGCGAACTTATAGCATCCAAGCGAAACGTTTTCTTTATAGGCAGAGGCGCAGACTATGCAGCCGCCAAAGAAAGCGCACTTAAACTAAAAGAAATCTCGTACATACATGCCGATTGCTATCCCGCAGGAGAGCTGAAACACGGTACTATTTCGCTGATAGAAAAAGGCTCCGTTGTAATAGCGATTGCAACCGACAAAGAGCTTTTAAACAAAACGAGCGGCAGCATTTTGGAAGTCAAGGCGCGAGGCGCTTTTACTATAGGAATAAGTCCCTACGAACTTGACTGTTGTGACATAACCATAAAACTCCCGGCAGCCGACTTTTACTCTCCGCTTCTTGCAACGGTCGCATGCCAGCTAATATCATATTACGCCGCTCTCCATCGAGGTTGCGACATAGACAAACCGCGCAACCTTGCAAAATCCGTTACGGTAGAATAAATTGCCCCGATTTTTCCGGATACATCCCAAACGGATTCGTTCCGTCCGAAGCATTGCGCATAATATAAAATTATATGCTTTTCCCGATTGTTTCGAGTTTTATAAACCGGCAGCGACAAGAAATATGTTTTGCGCATAACGTCATATCGATTGCTCCGGTCTATCGCTTTAAACCGTTTACGGCTATCGCTTTTTTATCCACGACACAAAAAAAACGATACGAGAATCTCGTATCGTTTTTAAACATTAGACCAATAATTATTTTTTAAGCACAAACACGTACAAAACTATAAACGCAACAATGCAAACTGCGCCGACGATAAATCTTATCTTCTTAATTTTGTCCGTGCTCATCGGAGTGTAAGACGGTTTTTCGTCCTCTTTCAGATAACAACCGCAATTTACGCAAGTCGAAACTGTAGACGGCATTTCTTCGCCGCATTTAGGACATTTAATCACCTTTAAATCGTTAGGGATTCGCTTATAAGGTCTGTCGTCCTTTTCAGCGTCGTTCATATCGAAAATTTCTTCCTGTTCGTCCATTTAATTAAGCTCCTTAAGAATTTGCGGAATCTCGGCTGCAACTTTATCGAGTGCGCCTTTTTCAAACGGGGACAAGAACCCGGCCTCTTTGCAAAGTCTGCCGAAAGGCACTCTGCCACCCTTTTCTGCAAACTCCTTATATCTTCTCAATGCGTCCTTATAATCGTATCTCGATGCCACCAGGAACGACAACGCTATCGTTTGAGCAAGACAATAATCTATATAATAGAACGGGCTTTCGAAAATATGCATTTGATACTGCCATCTCGTACCTTCTTCGAGATACGGCAATCCGCTAAAGCTCAAATAAGGTCTGTACTTATGTTCGAGCTTAAGATAAACTTCATTTCGCTCCTTGGGCGTAAGTTGCGGATTCTCGTATACGATATGCTGGAATTCGTCCACAATGCAGCCGTAAGGAATAAAACTGAGAGACGACATGAGGTGTTTAAACTTATATTTTTGCGGTTCGTCAAAGAATTTATCCATAAACGGCCAAGCCAAAAATTCCATACTCATGGAATGACATTCGGCTGTCTCGTTGCCGCCTATAAACAACTCCGGATCTCCGTCAAACGCATAATTCATGGCAAGTGCATGTCCGAATTCGTGAGTTACCACGTCGATATCATCGGACGATCCGTTGAAATTGGCAAGTATAAACGTCTGCTTAAAATCGGAGAAGTTCGTACAATATCCGCCGCCCCATTTGCCTTTACGCGAATCGACGTCAAAAGCCTCGTCCTCTTGCATAGAACGCATAAATTTTCCTATCTCCTCGTCCATTTCGTCGTAAGCTTCCTGTGCCGCTTTAAAGATGCCTTCTTTATCGAGTTTCGGCTTCGGTTCGCCGTCCACAAAAGAAACCGCATCGTCATAAAACATAAATTCGTCTATGCCGAGCTTGTTTTTTATCTCTTCTTTGAGTTTGCAGATAACCGGAACGAGTTTTTCGACAACGTTACGTCTAAACTGCTCTACCATATCTCTGTCGTAATCCATACGTTCCATATTCAGGTAGCCCAATTTAACGTAATTGTCGAATCCTAATTTTTTTGCCTGTGCATCACGCACTTTAACAAGCCTGTCGTAAATGTCGTCAAGTTCCGCCTTATGCTCGGCTAATCCTTTGCCCAAAGCTATGCAAGCGGCTTTGCGTTCTTCCCTATCGCTGCTGCCGAAATATCCTCTCAAGACCGACAACGGCATTTCTTTACCTTTAAATTCAAAAGACATGCCGCTCATAAGCTGATTGTACTCCACGCAAATAGCTGCTTCTTTTTGTTTATCCTCCACTATTCTCGGATCCGACGAAGCTTCCATAATGCGATATTTTTCAAAAATCAACGGATTGAGTTTGCGTTTAAGCTCGTCTATGAACTTGCTTTGAAGCATAGCTTTGCCAATCTCGTTATATGCAAGCGAAAACTCCGGCGACTGCTCGTCGTAATAAGTTTTTTCCTTGAGATAAAATTCGTCAAACGTGTTTAACGTAAAACGCATATTGGCGAGCGACGCCATAGTGGAAAAATGCGAAACAATTTCCACCGCCTTATCATGCCAAGCGATAACTTCTTCGACGTTATTAGCTCGCTTTATGCCGTCAACGCATTCGTATATATCCTTTGCGCCTTTTACACAGTCAAATCTCTCGTAAGGGAGCTGTGAAACTTTCATAATAAACCTCCTGTATCGGCTAAGCCGTTATATAATGGTAGTTACGCAAATACAAATTTGCGCTATAATGTACAAAACATAGTTTGCCGCTACAAAAGGCGGCGTATCGCAATCCTTGAAATATATCAGAGTAAGCAGTGAATCACTCAGCGCAAATAAAATCGAACCCACGCTAAGCAAAATCATTCTCGGAGAAGAAAATGCAAGACCGTTTATTGCCGTAGCTATAAACAGCGTTATCACAAAGGCATATATCGTAGCGGAAAAAGTGAGGTTTTTTAATCTGATACCCAAAAACCACGTAACTGCTATCAAAAAGCAGCTCACCGCAGCAGCAATTATGGTAACGATAGTAGTCACGTATTCGCCTATCGATAAAATATAAAATACATGTCCTATCGAAAACGCAGACAACCCACCGAAAAGATACCGCCCTTCCGCAGGATAAAACACCTTATTCTCTAACAGAATATCGCCTACCAAGCAGCATATCAATCCGCCCAAAATGTAGATGTTTTCTCTTCCAAAATTATTCACCACCGCAAGCACAGCAGCCAAAACAACCAAAAGCGAAATAAGTGCCTTAAGCATAATTGCGCTTGCTACGTCCGTCTTTTTTATTCTCTGCCATATATACGCCATAGTTAGCGGAGCGCACATGGCAAGAGCAATAATAGATAAAGTCATATCATTCGACCTCCGTCGCCTGAATCAAAATTTCTTTCAATTGTTTTTTACGAAAAATCTTAGGCACCGGATAAAGGGGATTTGCTTCCTTGTCCGCATGCAATGCCAACTCATCTAAATCTTTCTCTCTTACTTTCAGCTTTTTAGGTATGCCTATTTTTTCGGACAATTTGCTTACCGAATCGATAAAATCGTCGGAACCTATTGCCTTTGCCAAAATATTCAACTTCTTTTGCGCCGACTTCCCGTAAGCTTTCAGTACATACGGAAGCAAGACTGCGTTGCACAGACCGTGCGGCGTACCGTAATAACCGCCTATAGCATGAGCCAAAGCGTGTACGTAACCCACATACGCCCGGGAAAAAGCTATTCCCGCTTCAAACGATGCGGTCAACATGTTTTTTCGTGCAACCCTATCGCTGCCGTTTGCCACGGCGATTTGCAAATTTTCAAATATACTCTTTACCGCCTTAATCGCATATTCGTCCGATTCCTTCGTTCCGCTCCGCCCGATATAAGCCTCAATTGCATGTGTAAGAGCGTCCATCCCGGTTTGCGCTGTCAGTGACGGCGAAAGCGATACGGTAAGCTCCGCATCCAATAACGTTGCAAGCGGCGTAATAACGGGATCGTTTATCGCATACTTATCTTTATTTTCGGCATCGGTTATAACTGCGCAAATAGTCGTTTCGCTGCCTGTTCCGGCAGTGGTCGGCACTGCAAACAACGGCACAGTCATTTTTTTGACTTTCAACATTCCCTTAAGGGAGGAAAACGACTTATCCGGTCTGCTGACTCTGCACGCAGCCGCTTTAGCGAGATCCATCGCCGAACCGCCGCCGAACCCGATCAATCCGTCGCAGGAGAAATCGATAAACAAACGAGCTACATATTCAGCCTGCTCTACCGTCGGATTAACTTTTGCTTCCGAAAAAACAACCGCTTCCACCTCGTGTTCCTTAAGAGATTTTATAAGAGATTCGGTAAGTTTATGCTTGTTATGCACGGAATTCCCCGTCACTATCAACGCTTTTTTAACTCCGCATCCTTTAATGAATCCCGCAAACTCTTCGGCGGCGTAATAAACCTTAGGTACCGAGAATCTTATAAACCCTCGTCCTAATCTCATTATACTTTGATAAACTCTTTCTAACATCGAATACCTCTATCATTCGTCCGATAGTAATATAACATAAAATTTGTGATAATGCAATAAATAATGTCTTTTTTCCTGAAAATTCACACAAAATTCTAAGTTCCGATTAAAAGAAAAAGCTTCTCATAAAACCCGACGCAACCCATTTTCTATTTAATTTTGACTTGTAGGTTTCAGCGCATCCGCTTTTAATTGGTATTCCATGTTCTCCCTACGGAACACAAACCTTCGGTTAAACTCTTATATTTACACAAAAATAGGAACGGAGCATAACCGCCCCGCTCCTACCATACTTGAAGTTTGGTTGTTTTTATCTTCTTCCGCCGCCGCCTCCGCCGAAGCCGCCTCCACCGAAGCCACCTCCGAAGCCGCCCTTACCGCCGAATATACCTTTACCGCCGCCTTTTTGCTGCGGTCTGGAACTCATGGCCTTTTTGTAAGAAGAAAACGTATTGTTTACCAATCTGTTAAAGACTATAATGTCGAACACGTCGCCGGCATCGACTCCCGCATTGACATAGAACAGCGCAGGCGGTATCTTGATTGCAGAGAACTTATCCGCCCACTTATCGTCTATACCAAGCACGTTAATGTACGGCAATACATTGTAATAATATTGCGGATTTTCGTCTATAAGCGCAATCATACGTTCCTTGTCTACTGCCGTAAGGAAATTTTTAAATCCTTTGATTTGACCGAGCGTATATGCAAAATACTCGGTACGCTTTCTAGTCGTTCCGCATACAAATGCAGCCATAAAAGCCGCCGCATAGCACGCAACGCCACCATAGAACGGCATAAAGCCGCCGAAGAAAGAAAATGCGAGAGTCAAAACAAATCCCGCTACTGCGGACACCGTAAACACTGCAATGATAACGTTACGATAAAAACCGAATTCGTGTTTTGCCTTGAGATCGTACATCGTTCTTCCGACTCCGAACATAACGCCCATTCCCACTACCATCGGCAGGAAATTCTTCAACGAAAAAATCGAAATAACGGACGGATTTAACCTAAGTCCCAAGATGATCGTAAGTACCAACATAGACGCTAACGACAAAATCATAGTCAAAAAGCTTTTTCCGTCTGTTTTGCTCTCATGCAAGCGCTTTTTGTAGTTCGAACTTATCTGCGAAGATGCTTTATCTACCGTCGAGTAGAATTTATCTTTTAATTGCTTTGCCGTAACCCTGGGACCGCTTTTAAACAAACCGTTATAAATGGTTAGTTGATGCTGCGGAGCCGACGGATCTATCTCCTTACGAATAAGAACGGCGTCACCGTCAACATCCTCTATATCGAGATACCCCTTTGACGCAAAGTAAAATATCATTGCCGTTATGTCGCCCACGTCGCATTTTCCGTCAATCAGAAATCCCATCTCTGCCGGATCCAATTCGTGACCGTCCTCGGACGGCGGAGCGGCATTAACCACTTCCACAACAGGTCTATCCGAGACTGTAAGGTTTTTTATAAGCAACGGTGCCGCTATCGCAATGATGGAGAATACAAGCGCAAGTAATCCTCCTGTCGAGAACGGCAAAGAGAATCTCGTACCAGTTTCGATATCCACCGTCACACCTTGGAACGGGTTGAGTTTAGCTATCGAAAAGGTAAGAACCTTATCGCTTACACTCAGGTTGCTTCCGTTGTAAGTGTTCGTCGAACCGTACTCACCGGCAAACAATTGCACGTCCTTTATCGTGTACGGCATTGTAACGGACAAAGAAACGTTTTCCTGCGACGTTGACCAACCGTACGGAACGACGTTCATGTAATAATTGGTGCTCCGAGCGGTGTTTGTGGGCGGAACGATACTATATGTAATGGTATAGCTCTTGATTTCACCGCCGGAATACGTCGGCCCGCCGTAACGCTTGCCCGTATTTACGCAAATAAAGCCGCCTTCGGCAGTAACGAAGTAATCGTCACCCGTAACCGTGACGTCGCTGTATTGCTCGCCTTTGCTCGTAGCCAGATACCTAACGATGCCGTGACTCGTCTGATAAAAAGCAACGGTGATGCTTTCGGTAACCAACGCAACTCTGTCATCGCCTACGTTGATTTTATAATCTGCTTCGACTATTCTGTAACCGTTATCTACCCCCATCGACTCGAACGGATTGTTGATTTTCTCATATTCCTGCGACGAAGTAAAAACAGAAAAGGCTATAACGATAGCCGAAAAGACTATCGCTATAACCACTAGAATTATAATTAAAACTCTATATTTTTTCCACATGAAAGTTTATCAGAACTTAACCTGAACGTTCTCTCTCTGCGCTTCTTCAATTTCGAAGAACGGTTTCTTTTCGAGATGCATTGCCTTACCTACAATGTTGGACGGGAACATCAGCAATTTGTTGTTAAACTGCTTTACAACGCCGTTATAATACTTTCTGTGCTGCGAAATTTCGTTCTCCAAAGTAGCAAGCTGTTGCTGCAACATAATAAACTGCGCATCGGCTTTGAGCTGAGGGTACGCTTCGGCAACTGCTATGATGTTGCGAATAGCGCCGCCGAGTTGTTTTTCTGCGGCAATTTTCTCATCGGGCGATTTTGCGTTAAGAGCCATGCTTCTGGCACTCATAACGGCAGAAAGAGTTTCCTTTTCGTGAGTAGCGTAACCCTTAACCGTCTCAACGAGGTTAGGTATAAGGTCATAACGCTTTTTAAGGGAAACGTCTATCGTCGAAAATCCTTCTTCCACGTTATGCGAGAGCATTACGAATGCGTTTCTAGTCTTTATCCACCATATAACGATGGCAAGCACCAAAATTACTACCAACGCTATGACGATGGGCCATACCCACTGAGTTACAGAAGATATTAATGTCATGTTTTTTTCCTCCGAATTTTTATTAAGTCGATTATACAACAAAACAGTGCCGTTGTCAATAAATTATAGCGTTACGATTTTAATAATTACGTTATCTCGCCTGAAAATAATTAACAACGGTCTAAAAAACAATAATACGTTATCTTATTTCTATGTTTCCACTCGACGTTTCTATTTCAAGTGAATTTTTGCCGTCGCCGAAAACTTTCCGACCGTCTTTATCCGTAAACTGCGCAGTCGTAGAAAATTCACCGCTTGAAGTATGGTAGTACACGGTATAACCGCTACGCAGTGTTACGGTAACGTCGCCGCTGCCGGCATCAATGATTACCGAAGCGCATTCGTTAAGACCGATTTCAACGTCGCCGCTGGTAGCGTCGATTTCTACCTGCGTACAGCCTGAGACTTCGTCTATCGTTATTCTGCCCGACGTGTTTTGCGCCAATATCTCTTTGGCTTCGACCTTTTTACAAACAATGTTTCCGGAGGTGCAATCGAGTTTCACCTCATCTGCGGCAATGTTATCCAGTCGTACCGAACCGGATGTGGACCGAGCGTCCACAGATTCGGCTTTGACGTTGCCGCACTTAACCGAACCGGACGTAGACTTTAGCTTTATAATCTTTGCAGTGATGTTTTCAGCGTTTACGGAACCGGATGTAGATTTTAAAGAAACTCTACCGGTAGAGAAAATCGAATCGCATTTAACCGATCCTGACGTACTTTCGAGATTAATGTTACCTGCTTGAATGTCATCGTCGATCTTTACGGTACCCGCAACGCAAGATACTTTTAAGTCTATGCCCTGCGGAAGGGTAACGGTAAGATCTTTGTCGCTGTGTTCTATCCTTGCAACGTACGATGGACGCCAAAACCTGACGGTCAATTTGCCATCGTTTACCTTCCATCTCATCCTTTTGTCGGATTCAAGTTTTTCGCCGCTTTCAAATCCATCGATTTTGTCACCGCACTTTATCTGTATGTCGCCTACACGCCAATCTATTTCCGCCTCGGTAATCTTTTCCGAACTTGTAATAACTCCGCCTATTTCGTATCCTTCTTCCGAATAATACTCATACGTAACCAGACTCTTGTCATAAAAATAACAGCCGGCAGCCGCTGTGACAATTACTGCGATAACAATCACGGCAAGCAATTTACCTATTATCGAGCAAATTTTTTTTGACATATTTTTATCTCCCCTTACAAGATATTCCGCAAAAATTCGCATACGTTACTTATTTTCGTATGCGCCCTTACGGTATTTGTTGATAATAACGTATGCTACGACAAGTAATGCTATCGCTCCTACAAACACCGTGTACATTACCCAAGTATCCACACGGTTTCCGAAACACACAATATTGCAATCGACGCTGTCTTTTATACTTTCTATTACCTCTGTAGGTATACCGCATTCGCCCATTTCTCTTAATGCGCCATTCATCGAATGTCGTCTCAAAAGCGCAGTACCGTAAGTTCCGGGCAGACAAGACAAAGCGTTACGCAAGCCGTCGTCGAACGAACTTAGCGGCATATATGCTCCGCAAATAAATCCGTATGCTGCGGACACTATGGTGCCTACGGCAGACGCCTGACCGTTAGTGCGCAAAAATACGTTTACTACAGACGAAAGAGCTACGCCGAACATCGTCAGCAACAACACGTCGCTAAGCACAAGCAATACGTCGGTAACCGACATATACCAACCGACAATCGCTATATACGCAAAACACGCCGACGTCGCCGTAAGCGTTATAATGAGCGTAGTGATAAGCGAAGAAAAGTAGTATGCGAATGCGTACACTCTTCGATCCTGAGGCGATACGAAAAAGTCTTTTTTTGTTCCGCTCGCTATGTCTTGAACCATAAGCAAATTAGAACAAAACGCAACGGTTACGCAAGATACGGCTAACAGGGATGAAAAAAGCTGAGCTCCGACCGTGCCGTCTATTATTTTTTTCGGAAGCTCTACACCGGCACGCAACAAAGATGCGTTGAAACTGTCTTTATATATATCCGACAAAAACGTCGCATACAAAATCAGCAGTATCAGCGGCGAAACAAGCGAGGAAAAAAACATCCCTTTATCTTTAAAGAACATTTTGGTATTTCGTTTTGTCAAAGCGATAAATGCTTTTGCTTTCATACGTTGCCTCCCAATTTTTTGCCTGTTACAGCCAAGAATACATCGTCCATTTTGCCCTTTTCCACTTCGTAATCGACAAAAAGCGACGGATACGCCAATATCAACTCGGTCGCCTGCTTGGTGTCGTCCACCCTTACCCTATAAGCATCTCTAAGTCCGACGTATTCTTTACCGAGCTTTTTGACGTCATCCTCGCTTACTCCATACAAAGTAATATAATCACCCGCATAAGAGTTTTTTAATTGAAGCGGTGTTCCTTTTGCTACGACTTTGCCGGAATCGAGGATAACGACGTAATCTGCGTCTGCGGCTTCCTCCATATAATGAGTGGTCAAAAAGACTGTCATGTCGTTTCTTTGACGCATCTGCCCGATAACTTTCCACATCGTCTTTCTCGTCTGAGGATCCAATCCTGTAGTCGGTTCGTCAAGTATTAAAACCGACGGATCGTTTATAAGCGCCCTCGCCACATCGGCTCGCCTGCGTTGTCCCCCTGAAAGACGGCTAAGCCTTCGATCGAGAAAATCCGTAAATTCCAATTCCTCGGCAAGCGCAGCTATCTTTTCTTTGGCTTGGGTTCCGTAAATTCCGTACAAGGCAGCTCTGTATATCAAATTCTCCCTAACGGTAAGCACGCCGTCTAAGACGGAATTCTGAAATACAACGCCTATTTTCGAAGAAACGGCTTTCATATCGTCATCGATGTCAACGCCGTCGATTACGACTTTTCCGCCGTCCCTCGCCAGCAACCCGCACATGATGTCTATAGTCGTAGACTTGCCAGCTCCGTTTACTCCCAAAAAGGCAAACAGCTCTCCTTTATTTACCTTCAGCGAAATTCCGTTAACCGCTTTAACTTCGCCAAAGCTTTTCGTCAAATTTTTAATTTCAATAATAGTATCATTTTCTACCATACGTTATATCCTTTTCGTTACATCGTGGTGTTATTTTTTACATTTCGGCTGCGGCGTCGGCGTCTTTATCCGAGGTGCGTCTGACTTTAGCAAACTAAGCGCAGACACAAACTGAAATCCCAGCAAGTCGCACGCCTTTTCGAATTCGAACGACCACTTGCCGGTAGCTATAAGTACCGAAAGTCCGTAACAATATATGTACTCGCTGACAAAAAGCGTCTGAGCGTCCTGTTCGCCGAGCTCATAATCTTTTTTTATGGCTTCGATACATATAGCCCGCATCTCGCCAAGCTCGTTTATTATAGACTGAAGATTTTCGCATCGACTTATGTCCCGCACAAACAAAAATTTAAACAAATTCGGATTATCGCCGGCAAATTCCAACATCTTTATACCGACGGCTTTAAAGACCGGCGAATAATTTTGTCCTTTAGCAATATATTCGCTAAAAACTCGCATACCTTCTTTTTCAACTTCTTTGACAAGCTCGTCCATACTTCCCAACGCAGTAAAAATAGGACAAGACGAACTGCCGAGTTTTTTGCCGAGTTCTCTCGCCGTTAAGGCTTTCTCTCCTCTTTCGCTTACCAGTTTAAGCGCTGCTTTCACTATTTGTTCCTTAGTACACTTAGGCTTTGGCGGCATTTGATATTCTCCTTAAAACGTTTGTTATACAACATATGTTATATTGTATCTTATGTGCGCCGCTCTGTCAACCGAAATAAAACCGATACCGCATTTTGCATAAAAAATTACGACTTTGCCGATTATCGCAAAAGTCGCAATTAATAAATCGTTATTTAAGTATACTCAGCTATATTCATCGAATTTTTCGTAAAAGCATTATCGGCTGCGTTTACCCTTACAAACTTACGCAAATCAAGATTTGTGTTAAGCGTTTGCGTAAGCGGAAAGGTAATCGAGATACGGATCGAAAACGTCTTTTCTTAGCGATCTTCTGAGCCCTATTATTATTGCCTTGGCTGCGTTTTTGTCAGCAATATTGCCAAGAAGCGAATCGCACATATAGCACAAATCGTTTTTTTCGCCTGCAGTAAAATCCTCGCTTCCGTTTATCTTTTCCATCAACACTTTCACGCACTCTTTGACCTTAGAAATTTCGGAATGATTACCTTTGAGCAATTCGTCCGTTTCTTTCATAAACGGCACTACCATTTCGCTGCAAAAGCTGAAATACGCCGCATTCATATCGCTTCCGTAAAACTTTTCCAAAAAGTCCCCGAGACTTACTTCGCCGCTATCGATGTCCGCAAAAAGGCAAAACACAAAAGCCGCAAGTTTTTTGCCGGACGGCAAAGTTCCGCTTTCGGCAAAAAGTTTAGCTTCGAATCCGTAATCGAATCCTTTGAGCGCAGACGCCAAAGCATTCTGAAGCAAACTGCTGGTAGCAACGATTTTCAGTACCGCTTTGATTTTGCTCTCTGCCAAAATATACCTAGACTTAGAAAGCGAAACGCATGCTGCGTCAAATTGCTCCACTTTTATGGGATCATCGGTTATTACGTCATAAATATTCATAATATCATCTCCGCCATACGCACAAATAAGTTTCTTTATATAATATAACACAACCAAACGAATTTTGCAAGTCCGAAACAGTACAAACGTCAACTTTGCTCTGCCCTGCCGGGATTTTTCGCAATAAGTCTTAATTGTTTGACATAAACTTGTTTTTTTTGTACAATTAGTAAGTTAAAAGGAGCTGTTATGAAAGAGTTAGAACAAAAAATACTGACGGAAGGTAAAGTTTTGGCAGGCGGCGTTCTTAAAGTAGATGCGTTTCTTAACCATCAGGTAGACGTCAAGTTTGCGTCCGAGATGGCAAAAGAATGGAAAAAAGCTTTTTGCGACGAAAACGTAAACAAGATACTTACTATAGAATCGAGCGGCATAGCCCTTGCGACCCCGGTAGCCCTCGAATTCGAAGTTCCTCTCGTATTTGCAAAAAAACACGTTTCCTCCAATATTGCATCCTCGGATCTGTACAAAGCGTCCGTACATTCTTTTACTCACGGCAACACCAACGACGTGGTAGTCAGCAAAAAGTTTCTTTCCCCTGCCGATCGAGTGCTTATTATAGACGACTTCCTCGCAAACGGCGAAGCTCTTAAAGGTCTTATCGATATTTGCGCTCAGGCAAGCGCAACGGTCGTAGGCTGCGGAATAGCCATAGAAAAAGCCTTTCAAGGCGGCGGAGACAAATTACGAAAGCTCGGAGTAAGGATAGTATCGCTTGCTCGCATAGCGTCCATGACGGACAATGAAGTAGTCTTTTGTCGCTAATGACAAAATAAATATACAAAAAAACTTTTAAAAGTCGGCTGAAAACGATTGACAACGGCATTTAGGTCTTGTATAATACAATTGCAGCAACCGAATATGTGTCAATATAGTTTCGGATAGATGGCCCGAATGTTTCTACCGTAACGCCGACCAGTTACGACTATTGATTCAAACTAAGCACGAGCGTTTTTCGCTCACGTCTTTTCGCATTTTATTGACAACAGGTTTGGGGACTCTCGACCTGTTTTTTTATTTCTCTTGCTCATTGAATCGGTGTTACTCCCTCGGGGGAACATAATAAATCAATATTGCCTAAACGTATAAAAGGCAACGGAGGAAAAAATGAAAAAGATTTTGGCATTTGTACTGTCTATCGCAGTAGTCTTCGGTATGGTTACCACCATCTCGGCTTGCACGAGCGAAACACCTATCGTAGGTCTTATTTGTCTTCACGACGAATCGTCGACTTACGACAAGAACTTCATCGACGCATTCGAAGCTGCATGCAAAGCTAAGGGCCTTAAGAAAGGTCAGTGGATCATCAAGACCGGTGTACACGAAGAAGGCAGCGATTGCAAAGACACCGCAGAACAGTTCGTTAAGCTCGGATGCAAAGCAATATTTGCCGACAGCTTCGGTCACGAAGACAGCATGCTCGAGGTTGCTAAAAAGCATCCCGAAGTTCAGTTCTGCCACGCTACCGGCGTAAAAGCTCATACCGAAAACTTGCCTAACTTCCATAACGCTTTCGCTTCTATCTACGAAGGTCGTTATCTTGCCGGCGTAGCTGCAGGTCTCAAACTTCAGGAAATGATCGCAGCTAAGAAGATCACCGACGCTATGAAAGAAGGCGAAAACATCAAAATCGGTTACGTAGGCGCTTATCCCTATGCCGAAGTTAAATCCGGATATACCTCTTGGTTCCTTGGAGTTAGATCCATTGTTCCCAACGTTGTCATGAAAGTTAAATTTACTAATGAATGGTACAACACGGAAAAAGAACTAAACACCGCTAACTACCTTATCAGCGAACAGCACTGCGCAATTATCAGCCAGCACGCAGACTCCATGGGTGCTCCCAACGCTTGCGAAGCAGCCGAAGTTCCCAACGTTTCCTACAACGGAAGCACCGCAGCAAGCTGCCCCAAGACCTTCATCGTATCTTCCAGAATCAACTGGCAGCCGTACTTCGAACTTATGATTGACGCAGTTACCGGCGGCAAAGCTCTTCCCACCGATTGGACCGGCAACATCAGCACCGGCAGCGTAGTTCTTACCGAACTCGGCGCAGCTGCCGCAGCTAACACCCAGGCAAAGATCGACGAAGTTAAGGCTAAACTTTTGAATGGTTCTCTTAAGGTATTCGACCTCAGCACCTTCACCGTTAACGGAGCAGCTCTCGTAGACAACTTTATGGCAAACGTTAACGACGACGCAGCTTTCACTCCCGACACCGTAGTTATTAAAACTACCGAATCCGGAATCAAGTACTTTGCAGAAAGCGAATTCCGTTCGGCTCCCTACTTCGAGGTAGACATCGACGGTATCACCATCATTGCAAACAACTAAACTAAATGGACGATTTGTATCGACAACTAAACTAACGTTTTCACTAAGGCGGAGATATCTCCGCCTTAGTCGATTTTTATCAAATACAATTTTTTGGGAGGAACACCGTGAACAACGCCACACCGATGCTCGAAATAAAAGGCGTAAGTAAATATTTTGGCAGTACCGTTGCCAACAAAGACATAAATCTCACCGTAAACAAAGGCGAGATTTTGGCTTTGCTCGGAGAAAACGGCAGCGGAAAAACTACTTTGATGAACATGATTTCCGGCATCTACTACCCCGACGAAGGTCATATTTACATTAACGGCGAAGAAGCTCATATAGCGTCGCCGCAAGACGCATTCGGCTACAAAATAGGCATGATACATCAGCATTTTAAACTTATCAACGTCTTTACCGCTACCGAAAATATTATCCTTGGCTGCAAAGAAAAATCGCTGAGTAAAGCCGAAAACAATCAAAAGGTAAAAGAGATTGCCGCTAAATACGGATTTTCGATAGACCCTACGAAAAAGATTTACGACATGTCGGTATCAGAAAAACAAACCGTAGAAATAATCAAAGTTCTCTACAGGGGCGCCGAACTGCTTATATTGGACGAACCTACCGCCGTACTTACTCCGCAAGAGACCGAAAAACTTTTCGCCGTACTCAGAGAGATGAAAAAAGACGGTAAATCCATAATAATAATAACTCACAAATTAAACGAAGTTATGGCAATATCGGACAGAGTTGCGGTGCTCAGAAAAGGTCACTATATCGGAGATATAAAAACTTCGGACGCAGACGAAAATATTTTGACAGAAATGATGGTCGGACAAAAAATTTCGCTGAACATTAATCGATCCCTACCGGTAGAGCCTCAAGACAGATTGATCCTCAATAATATTTCGCTAAAGAATTCCGAAGGCGTAACCGTTCTCGACGATGTTTCGTTTACGATAAGATCGGGTGAAATTCTCGGCGTTGCAGGCATTGCAGGCAGCGGTCAAAAGGAATTGCTCGAAAGCATCGCAGGACTCCACAACCTCAAAAACGGAGAAATAATCTTCCATAATCCCAAAAAAAATAAGCCGGTTACATTCTTTCATAAAACGCTTAAGGACGTAAAAGACTTAGCAAAGAAAGGTGCATTCCACTATGAGAACGGCGAAAAGGTCGATCTTAAAGACAAATCGGACAAGGAAATTCGTACACTGGTAGACGAAGGTAAAATACTTTTTTACGAAGACGAAATAATCAACCTCAAAGACAAAACGCCACTGCAGATAAGAGATCTAGGCATAAAATTGTCCTTTGTCCCCGAAGACAGATTGGGCATGGGACTTGTCGGCAACATGAATATAACCGACAATATGATGCTGAGGAGCTACAGAAAAGGCAAAGGCATGTTCCTTAACCGAGCTAAGCCCAAAGCTCTTGCCAAAGAAATCGTAGACGAATTAGAAGTTGTCACGCCGTCCATAGATACTCCAGTGCGAAAGCTGTCGGGCGGCAACGTTCAAAAGGTACTTGTCGGCAGAGAGCTTAGCTCCGCTCCTAAAGTGTTTATGGCAGCGTACCCGGTACGAGGCTTGGACATAAACTCTTCGTACACCATATATAACCTTCTCAATCGGCAAAAAGAAAAGGGAACCGCCGTCATCTACGTAGGCGAAGACCTCGACGTGCTTATCGCTTTGTGCGACCGCATTATGGTAATAAGCGACGGTAAAATCACCGGTATCGTAGACGCGCGTACCACCGACAAAAACGAAATCGGTTTGCTTATGACAAAACACGATTAACAAAGGAGATTGGAATGAAAAACACTAAATCTAAACGAGAACCGCTTCTTCGAATCGCAAAGCGCAAAGATATCGGCAAATGGAAATCGCTCTCCATTCGCCTCGGCTGTGTAGCGGTAGCCTTGATATTCGGTTGTATTCTTTTCGCCGCATTTGCAAAAACCAACCCCTTTGCCGTACTCGGATACGTGTTTCAGGGCGCACTTTCGTTAGGTATTGACACTACGATGCAAAAGACCTCCCTGCTGCTTCTCGTGGCATTGGCACTCATACCCGCTTTCAAAATGAAATTTTGGAACTTGGGCGGAAACGGTCAGGTGTTGATGTCCATGCTTGCAAGCATAGCAATAATGAGATCGCTCGGTCCCACCTATTCAGTTGCGCTGACTATACCGCTTATGATAATAGCGAGCATCGCAACCGGAATAATATGGGCGCTTATCCCCGCAATATTCAAAGCGTTTTTCGGCACTAACGAATCTCTCTTTACTCTCATGCTCAACTACATCGCCGAATTTACAGTTTCGTATTTTACGTTCGTTTGGCTTACCGACAGCAACGGCGTGTTGACTAAAACCGCTCTCGGAACGATTGCATACAGTCATCTTCCCACACTGGGCAAGCCTTTCGTACTCCTTATCCTCGTCGCCGCTTTGCTTACCGCAGCAATGTACGTATACTTAAACAAAAGCAAACACGGCTACGAGCTTACCGTAGTCGGCGAAAGCGAAAATACAGCAAAGTATATAGGTATTAACACCAAAAAGGTAATTATCCGCACTCTTATAGTGTCCGGTGCGGTATGCGGTCTGGTAGGACTACTCAAAGCCGGCGGACTTGACTATACTATAGGTAAAACTTCTCACAACAATATGGGCTTTACCTCGATAATGGCTGCGTGGTTAGGCGGATTCAATCCCGTCGCCACCGCCGCAAGCTCATTCTTTATTGCATTCGTAGACACCGGCATAAGCCATGCGGCAATGATGAGCGGACTTAAATCGGGAGCAATGCCCGAAATGATTATCGGCGTCGTTTACTTCTTCGTTATAGCGGGAAGTTTCCTTACCGAATATCGTATCATACTGAGATCGGACCTAAAAGAAAAGTTGTCCGTATTCACCGGTAAAATAGCAGGACTGTTCAAACGAGACAAAAAGCAAGCGGAGATTGCGCCGCAAAAGGAGGACAACAATGGTTAATATAGTAGTCAGCGCCATTATTTGGGGCGTAAGCTATTTGTTCGGCTGCGTAGGCGAAATCATTTCCGAAAAAGCAGGTCATCTTAACCTCGGTATTCCGGGAATCATGTGTATGGGCGCTATGGGCGGCGCATTGGGCGCATTGCTATGCTCGTCATCGAGTTGGCTAGTTTTGATACTTATGTCGATGCTCTTCTCTATGCTTTTCTCGCTGCTCGGCGGCGGCATATACGCATTCCTTACGGTATCGCTCAGATGCAATCAAAATATTACCGGACTTGCGCTTACCACTTTTGGGGCAGGATTTGCTCAAGTAATCGTAGACAAGTTCAGCAATATCGAAACGCTCAGTAAACTTGCAAGCGCTTCCGACATTATATCAAAAAGCTTGCCTTTTGCGAGTAAACTCGGAGTATTCGGAAAGTTATTCTTCTCTTACGGCTTTTACGTCTACCTGGCTCTCGCTATAGCCATAGTCGCCCACATCGTGTTAAAACGCACCCGAGTAGGACTTAACTTGCGAGCTATAGGCGAAAATCCGGCTGCTGCAGACGCAGTTGGTATCAACGTAACCGCATACAAATATGCTGCGATACTGATAGGATGCGTAATCGCAGGTCTTGGCGGAGCGGCATATTTCCTCGGTCCCGTAGCGAGAGGCGGCGACAGCAACTTCTGTCTGACTATATCTGCAATAGGTTGGATATCCATAGCCTTGGTTATTTTCTCACTTTGGAAACCCCTATTCGCTATCTTCGGATCGTTTATATTCTCTGTCCTCTACTCTCTTTCGAGCTATATAAAGGTAAGCGGATCGGGCGAAGAACTTTACAAAATGCTTCCCTACGTCGTAACCATATTGGTGCTTGTCCTCACCTCTATAAAAAGCAATAAGGAGCTTCAAGCGCCGCAGGCGTTGGGAATACCGTACTTCAGAGAAGAGCGGTAGCAAACGACAAGCATCTTAAGGGTATAGCTAGTTGTTCTAAATACTATACAAACCGACAACGGCTTTATCTTAAAAATACAAACCGACAAAATAAAAAAACGCTTTATCCAAAAAAGATAAAGCGTTTTTTATTGTCAAAAGCTATATATCACCGCATAAAAACCTTACTTATAGCGGAACGTTTTATATAAACGCTTTATTATTCCGATGCCCATTCCGGGAAACTTTCCTTCGCTAAAACCTTTTGAATTGCATTTGAAAGTGTCATCTAAAAAATCAACCGACTTGCACTTTTAAAAAACCGTTGTTCAAAAAATGCACTTTACACACGGCTCGTACCGCATTTTGCATAGCCGGTTCTCGGCGTTCCTACTACACCGGATATTCGCCCTATTGTCTTGCAAATTTACATACGTTTACAAAATTTTTGTCCATAAAAACTTCGCTCAGGCTTAGCGTAAGCGGATACTTAAGCGAAATTCTTTCAAGTTCGGATTCCGTAATTTCCCTCTGTCTCATATCGTCGTCGACAACTACGAAAACAGTAAAGTATTCGGGATTAAGCAGTTTTCGTAGCGTCATCAGCGTTGCGCTTTGATCGATCATTATTCTGTTTACCTTGATGCCTTTTTTTAGTCGCTCTTTTAAGTATGCCATCTTGTACAGGCTCCTGTATGCGCTGTCATTATCCGGAAAAACGGTGCTTACAAGCATAAATGCGCCGGCGCTCGCTATCGTAAGATTTACTTTTTTCAGAAGAAGCAGCGCAACAAACGCCGACAAAAACAAAAACGATATGACGTATCCCACTTTTCGCAAGCGTTTATAAGCCTTTTCCCTCTTAAGCCTTGTACTCGCCGCAGCAAGCGCAATTCTTCCGCCGTCAAGCGGAAAGACGGGCAAAACGTTAAAACACGCTGTAAATATGTTTGCCGTCGCCAAATCGCCGGTCACGGCATATACGGACGGAAACATCCACCACAGCGCAGTAGTCAACACGGCAATGGCAACGTTTGCAATCGGTCCTGCCGCAGCTACGATTATCTCGTCTTTTGCGCTCATCGTTTCAAATTTTCCGCTTAAAGCTGCGCCGTATGGCATAAACTTTACGCTGTCGAGAACGTAACCGAGCTTTTGCGCCGTAAAAGCATGCGCAAGCTCGTGCGCCGTGATAGTAAAAACGTATATGCAAAGCTGACCTGCGCCGCCGAAGGCGACGATAACCGCACACATTACGATAGTAAACGGCGAAACATATATCTTAAGCCGTTTTTTCACCATAGCTTATCTGCCGCCGTTTTTAATGCCTCGCCAAAAAAATCGGCATTTGTGGCGGCAAAATATAAGGCGACGGCAGCAACTGTAATTACCAATAACAATATAACGTTATGCTTTTTTCGAGGCTCTGCCTTCTTGCTTTTCGGCGTAACCGTAACGGTAGCTCTTCGTATTCCGTAATATTTGTCCATACGCTATTGTATGAGCGGCAAACGGAGGTAATAACTACAATCTTTCTCCCAACTCCTTAAACTCGCCTTTTATTTCCACCGTGACGCCGTCTGCGCTCCGCCACGCCCTAAAATAATCCACTCTCATAAATTGCTCGGCAACGTTTTTAATCTCCGAATACATTATTTCGGAACCTGCGCCGTGCCGATCGTAACCTAATAACTCATTAAGTTTTTCCCCTTGCTTTGTCATAGCCTTTTTAGCCTCCGCTTTATACTGCCGAAAATTCCTCTATAACGTTTGGTTACGTCAAACAAATTACGACTGCCGCAAGTTATATTATCGGCAATCATTTTTACGGCAGCCGCACCTTCTCCGCTTACTTCGCTTTCGCCGCCGGAAATTTTATTTAAATCGTCGTTTTCGGGTAAAATGCCTATTACGTCTGTTCCCAAACTTTCTCTTATTTCTTCGACCGTTATTCCTCCGTCAAGCAAAAAATCTCCTCGCATTCGATTTATTATCATTGTCGCATCTTTTCCGTACGACTTAATAAGAGTTATTACCTTGGCGGCGTCCTTCAATGCGCTCAAATGTGCGCTGGTTACCACAATGGCGCTGTCCGAAGCAAGCGCACACCGATAAAACCCATACTCTATTCCCGCCGGGCAATCTATCAAAACGTAGTCGAAATACCTTTTAAGCTCCTCCACCGAAGTTATTAAGAATTTTGCGTCCAGATTGCCGTTATCTCCGCACGAAAGCAAGTACAAATCGCCGCATGAAACCAAGGCTTGTTTTAGCCTGCACCTGCCCGCTTCCACGTCGCTCAGATCAAAAACGATACTGCGTTCCGCTCCAAGCAGAATATCGAGATTGTTAAGCCCTGTGTCGGCGTCTACAAGTGCGACTCTCTTACCTTCTCGAGCGATTGCCTTACCCACGCAAAGCGTAACCGTCGTCTTTCCTACGCCTCCTTTTCCGGAAGTAAAAACTATAGCTTTGCCCATGATGCTCCTCCACAGCATACCGATTATACTATATAATTTTTGGCTTATAATATCTTTTTTTGTATTAAGCTGTCTTAATATAAAAAAAATCGCCCGACAAAAAAAGTCGGGTGATTGCTGTAAACAAATATAAAATGAAAGCGTAAACCTACGGCGGTGAAATCGTTAAATTACTCCGTTATCGGTAAGCGCCTTTATAAGCGCTTTGTTATTTAAAAGCTTACCTCCGCCGAGAATCTGGACGTATTCCGGTCTGTCGAAAGTCTTTACGGGCAGTCCGAGTTCGTCGTAAAGCAACTTATTAAGTCCGGGAACTCGTCCCAATCCGCCGGTAACAAACAACCCGTTGTCGAGTACGTCCTCTGCGATTGCGGCAGGGCATGTCTTGATTATCGTCTTTACCACGTCGCATATATGCAAAAAATACGGCTTAATTACTTCTAAAACGTCGAGCGCATACAAATTTATAGACGACGGAGCGTTTTGAATTATGTCCATACCGCTTACGACTGCGCTTGAAATATCGTTTTCCTGCAAACTTTCCACTTGCTCTCTTGCCATTCGAGCAGTCTCTAACGACACTCTGACGTTGTATTTGCCCAGGATATAGTCGGCGATGGCTTGATCGAAAGTTTCGCCTCCGATACTCACTCCGCACCCCTTGACGATAGTCCCGTGCGAAAGCGAAGCTGCCTCGGTATGCCCTCCGCCTATATTAAGCGCAATCATACCCGCCGTAGTAAGCGGCATGTCCGCACCTATTGCCGACAAAATAACTTCCGGGACGAGCGTTACCGAGCTTATACCCGCCTCGGCAAACACGTATTCGTACATTTCTCGTTCTTCTACGCTTAAGCCTATGGGAATAGCGACTATGGCGGAGATTTTCGGTCTGAAAACGAAGTCCTCGGTTATGCGGTTTAAATATTCTCTGACCATTCTTGCGCAAACGTCGGGTTCGTTTATAACGCCCTCTCTGACGGGGTTGACAAAGGTAAGATTAGGCGATTTTCCCACAAGTTGCAAAGCGTCGGTTCCTACCGCCCTTATTCTCTTCAGATTTGCGTTTTCAAAAGCGACTACGGTGGGTTCCCTCAGCACTAGACCATACCCGGAAACGAATATCGACGTATAAGTCGAACCTGTCTTTATTGCGATATTTAACATCACTTTACTATCTCCCGAAACACTTTAAGCATTTCTTCAAGTTTTTTTACCGGTAAGCCGACAACGTTATCTCTGTCTCCGTCCACATTTACTACGAGAGCTTTCAATTCGGCGTCCTGTAAGCCGTACCCGCCTGCTTTGTCGAATGGCGAACCGCTCATAATATACGACTGAACCAACGCCGGATCGTAATCGCCGAAAGTAACGTAAGTGGTAACGCAGTCCGTCACGGTACGTTCGCCGTTAGTAACGCAAACGCCGGTTATAACCGAATGAGTCCTACCGCACAGCTCCTTAAACATTTGTTCGGCTTCCGAAAAAGACTTGGGTTTGCCGTAGATTTTTCCGTTATAAGTTACCACCGTATCTGCGCCCACGACTACACCGCCCGTACGAGAATACACGTCGCAAGCCTTAAGCTCGGCGAGTTTTTTGACGTATTCCACAGGTTCGCACACACCTATATCCTCGACGATATCGCTCGGGACAACAGTCGCCTGCAAGTCGTAGATTTTTCTTATAAGCTCCCTTCTTCGAGGGGAAGCGGACGCCAATACTATTTTCATAATATCTCCAGATTCTTTTTGTATGCTTTTGCAAAATCCGAGGCGGCTTTCATGCCGTCCTTTATCTCTAACGAACAATCTCCCTCGACTTCGGTCTTCATTATAACCGAATCGCCCAAAACATCGCAGCTTATGGTTTTAACTGCGCCCGACATGGACCTGTCAAAGCTCTCTGCGATGCGCAATATTACGCTTAACTTCATTACGGCTATAAGATCCTCTTCGAGCAGAATGCCCTTGTACTTGTTCCAGTCAGCCATAGAGAAGTCCTCGATGCTGTGACACTGGGCGATAAACGCCGCTAAAATTATGTCCCTATGACTTACGCCGTAAAGGTTGCTGTTAAGAATAAAGTAAAACGTATGCTTGTTATTTTGATAAAACTTAAGTCTCGTGCCTATATCGTGCATAAGCGAAGCAATGCGTAGCGGCTTTACGTACTGGCGAGGCAACTTGTGCAGAACTCTCAGCTGCTTAAAGAGCTGAATGGACAAATTGCACACCTGTTCGGCATGCGGAATATTGACTTCGCAATAATTCATCATGGTGTAAATCGAATGTCCGAGCACGTCCGAAAGCGGTTTTTCCATCGTAATGGGCGCAGCGTAACCAAACATCACTCCTTCTCTGAGTTCCGATCCGGATACTACGATATCGCATAATCCCGTCCTCTCCGAAAAAGCCTTTACAGCCGAAAGGGCAGCCGAAAGAATATCCGATCTGTCGCTGTTGATGCCTTTTATCTTAGCTCGCTTGTCCTGGTCGAGAACTTTTACCATATCGTAAACGGTATCGAAATCCTCGCCGGAAATGCGGTAATTATGTATCATATCGAATGGGTAGCGTTTTACCCGGCGCATGAGCTTGGCAAGGTTACGAAAAGTGCCGCCCACGCCGACGAGCTGATAATCGGGTTCGATGTCCTTAAGCCACTCTATCTGCGAAAGCTGATCGGATACGTACGTTCTTATCAGGCGATTTTGCTCTTCGGGCGAGTAACCTTGCTCCGAAAACAGCTGACTAAGCATTATGGAACCGAAAGGCAAGCAATCTCTGTTGACGATGTTTCTGCGGTTATACTGAATAATCTGTATGCAGCTGCCGCTTATATCGAAAATAACGCCCTTAGGCACGTCGAGCGAGTTTACTACGCCTCTGTAAATGTCTATAGCCTCTTCTTCCTCGCTAAGCACTCTGAATTTAAATCCACATACCGAATTTACTTCTTCCACAAAGCTTTTTTGATTTTTCGCTCTTCGGAGTGCGCTTGTAGCCACGGCAATAACCTTGTCCACATTGTAGCTGTCGCAAAGTTTGCGGAACATTTTAAGCGTTTTTACCGCCTGAGCTATACGAGCGGGCTTTAAAAAGCCGTCGCATTCTATGTCCTGTCCGAGTCGAACCGTTTCCTTTTGTTCGTCGAATACTACGAAATAGCCGCCCTGCATAACGTTGGCAAGAACCAGTCTTACCGAATTACTGCCAAGGTCGATTATCGCAATTTTTTCCATTTTAACCTCTCCGTATAAAAATTACGTATACATTGTACCACAGGATTTGAAAAAAGTAAATACCCTTTTGAAAAAAATATTATATTTTTTTGCAATTTTTTATTACTATGCGTACCGAAACACTCTTTATCCTACATAAAACGTTGGTCGCTATTTTGTCCCACTCTCCTTTTACTTAAGGTATTATGCACTTCACTTTACTTAAGGTATTATGCACTCTCCTTTTACTTAAGGTATTATGCACTTCACTTTACTTAAGGCATTATACGCTACACTTTACTTAAGGTATTATGCACTGCACTTTACTTAAGGTATTATGCACTACACTTTACTTAAGGTATTATACACTACACTTTACTTAAGGTATTATACGCTACACTTTACTTAAGGTATTATACGCTACACTTTACTTAAGGCATTATACACTACACTTTACTTAAGGTATTATGCACTACACTTTACTTAAGGTATTATGCAAAAAGCCCTGTCGCAAAAACGACAGGGCTTTTTGTCGATTACGCCGTCAAAATCCGACGCATCGAATACAAGGGTGGATATTTATGAAAGTTAAAAGCTATATGTTATTGAGCTGCTTCCCAGACGATATTGGCGTTACAGCCGGCATTCCAAGTGCTTACGTATCCGGTTGGGGCAGCCGCTTTGCCTTCCATTATTATGGTCTGAGCAGCCGTCCAGCCGTTAAACGCATTCTTGCCGATATTGGTAACGGCTACAGGCACGTTTAGCGTCTTAATTGCTATACAGCCGTCAAACGCCGATTCACATAACTGCGTGCAAGTAGCAGGCAGGTTGATCGACTGTAAAGCGGCGCATCCCTTAAATGCATTCTCGCCTATTCTAAACTCATTTTCGCATCCGGCGGGGAAAATCACCTCTTTAAGCGCAACGCATCCTTCAAACAAGCTTTCTCCAATACCATAAAATATTGCGATAAACGGGATTGAGGAAGTTTTAACATACTTACTTATCTCGATGCTCTTAAGCGAAGTACATCCCATAAAGGCTTTATTGCCGTACGTAAAGCTCTTAACCAGACCATCGGCATACTCGTCCTCGATGGTCACAGTCTCGAGCTTGGTACATCCGCTAAAGGCTGCGACGCCTATACACGGATCGCACACGTCTGCCGTAATGGGGAAATGAGGCGGTGTAGGTTTGACGAATGTCCTCTTCTCTACGATGTCTCGGAGTCTCCATGGAAGCTCGAGACCGGTAAGCGAAACGCAACCTTCGAAAGCATAATCGAGCACCCTGAGTGTTTTAGTTCCTCGTTTATCAAAGTTCACGCTCTCGAGATTTACGCAATCTTTAAACGCCATGTCGGCGATAAGCGTAACGTTTACTCCGATAGTTACGCTCTTAAGACCGGAACCTTGGAATGCGCTGCTGCTTATCGTATCGAGCGCTATCGAAAACTCTATGCTCTCGAGCGAAGTACATCCTCTAAAGGCAAATTTACCTATCGAAACAAGACCGCCTTCGCAATTGACCTTTTTAAGATTTACGCAGCCGTCAAACGCATTTGCGGACACCTCTCTGAGTCCGGCGGAAAGCGTAATGCTTCGTATCATCGAACCTGCAAACACGCCGTCGTTAAGCGCAATAACGCTTTCGGGTATCGTCACGTCGCCGTCATAGCCTAAGGGGAACAGCATAAGCGTGGTCATAGCTGCGTCGTATATAGCGCCGTCCTGCTGCATAAGGGTGTTGTTGCCGTCCATCAGTTCGACGCTCTGGAGCTTGCAACCGAGGAAAGGCGACGCTCCGAATACGCTGAGCGTAGCCGGGATATATATCGAAGTAAGTCCGGTGTTACTGAATGCGTAATCGCCGATACCTTCCAGTATTTCCAAGCCGATCAGCTCGGTAAGAGAGGTACATCCGGCAAATGAATAAGCACCTATAGCGCAATTAACTTTGTTTACGGCGTCCATATTTACTAAGTTGGACGGGAAAACAACTTTGCTTAAGTTTATGCAGCCACTAAATGCCCATTCGCCTATGGTAATCTGGTTGTAGTTTTCGGCAAAAGCCACCGACTCAAGTTTTTTGCAGTCTCTAAATGCTTCCCTACCGATTGCCGGAACTTCACCGACGTTAGTAAGCGAGGACGGCAATACCACTCTTTCGAGGCTGTCACATCCGTTAAACGCATAATCGCCGATGGCGGTAACCGTATTGCCGAGCGTAAGATTTTTCAGCTTATCGCAACCGTCAAACATTCTGTAACCGATATCGCACGCAACGTCCGCTTCTTCGAGCGCAAAGCAACTTATAAACGCATAATTGCCCAAATCGACTACGGACGAAGGCACTACTACCTTCTTAAGCGATGCGCAGCCTCTGAATGCACTGTCACCAATAGAAATTACGCCGTCCGGGATAACAACTTCAGTAAGGTTGCTACACTCACTAAAGGCATACGATTCTATCGAAACGAGCGACGAGGGGAACTGAATCTTTTTGATACCGTTTGCCTTTCTAAACGCCTCTCTGCCTATTGTGGTTATGCCTTCGGGAATAACCAAAGTTCCGTCTTCGTCCACGGTCGAAGTCGTTTCCTGATATGCGTACTCGGAAATTTCGGTTACGTTCTTAATCAAAGCGTTTATATTGGTAACCGAAAGCTTGGTGCCTTTAAATGCCGTGTTGCCTATCTTAAGAATTTCTCCGCCTTCCTCTATAGTTACCGCTGCAAGCGACTTACAATAAATAAACGCATTGCGTTCGATTTCAGTCACGGTAGCGGGGAGATGTATAGACTTAAGCGCAGTGCAGAAATTAAATGCTTCTGTAGGTATAGAGGTAATTCTGCTTCCCTTCTCAAAGGTTACACTCGTAAGCGAAGTATTGTTTCTGAACGTTCCTCTCGACAAGCCTCCAACGGCTGCTACACGGGCGGGTATAACAATGGAAGTAAGTCCACTGTATCCGAATGCGTCTTCTCCTATCGAAAGGTCAAAATTGTTGCCGTCCTTTGCAGCAAGGAAGTCTATATTAGTAAGCGCATTACAGTTGTAAAATGCTGCAGCCCCTATAGTTCTTACGCTTGCAGGAATGGAAACGGAAGTAAGGTTTGACGCGCCGAAGAATGCCGACTGCGTGCTCGAATCGCCTATCTGCGTTACGCCCTCCGGCACTGCAAACGATGTGTCCGCTTTAGACTGAGGATATCTTATAAGAGTGGATTTATTTTTGTTATACAATACTCCGTTTTCGGCAACGAATGAAGTGTTACCCTCTTCGACAACGAATTCTTCGCAGCTCGTCAGACCGACTAACACTCCGTCACTAAGCAAAGCGTCTTTAGCGAGAGTGAACTTCTTTACCGCCGAACTCGAACCGAACAAATCTTTTGCAGTGTCCGACTTGGGTAATTTGAATTCGATAAGAGAAGTACATCCGGCGAATATCGAAGAGTCGAGCATTTTAAGATGCGTGCCTTCCGCAAAGTTTACGCTGCTAAGCGAAGTACATCCTTGGAAGGCATATTTATTGATCTCTTTGATAGAATCGGGAATATTTACGGTTACCAGGTTTGCGCACTTATAGAATGCGCTATTGCCTATGCTTACCGTGCCGACCGGCAAAGTAAGGCTTGTTATCGCCGTTTCCCTAAACGCATAATCGTCTACGGTAAGCACTCTGTTCTCTGCTCCCTCTTCGAATTCCACGACAGTAAGATCGGCGCAATATTCGAACGCATAGCGACTTATGCCAAACTCATCCCCGTCATCGACGACTGCCCCCGGGATTTTTATAGAAGTAAGACCGGAATATGCAAATGCGTATGGTCCTATACCGACAGTGCGAGAAGGAAGTTCTATCGAAGTAAACTTGGTAGCATTGAATGTGCCGAGAGGGAAAGTATCGGGATAAGCAGAAATCTTAAGAGGAACTGCCGCCTGTCCTTCGGGCGTAGCTTCGAACTTAATCGAAGTAATAAGTTCGCAACTATCAAAGGCCCCTCTCCATATATTGCTTACGGTATACGGGATAACTACCTCGCCGCTTACCGACTTAGCCGCAACGATTATCTCTTTTTTAACTCCGTTCTCGGTAAGGTAAAGGATATTGTTTTCGGCTACGTGATTGCCGCCTTCGTTTACCGTGATTTGACTGAGCGGGCAACCGTCCATGGCGTCTGCGCTTATTGCGGGAATAACGTTATTTTTGTTATCGAGAGCGGTAACCATATTTGCCGGCAAAACTATGTTTGTAAGTTTTCTGCAAATACTGAAAGTATCGCAGAGCGTAACGCCGAGATAGCCTTCGGGCTTTTCGCCGCTCATCGGTCTAAACGTTATGTCGGTAAGTGGGGTGCTATAGAACGCAAATCTGCCTACGCCGAGTATCTGTGCGCCGTTACCGCTTTTCTCAAGGTTAGTTACGGTACTCGGTATTACAGCCGAAGTAAGCGATTTACACTGCGAAAACGCATAGCTACCTATAGTAAGCAACCCTTCGGGAAGTTCTATTGTCTTAAGCGAACTTTGCTCGAATACCCGGCTTCCGATATGCTTAAGCCCGGACGTAGCGTCCGTTCCGCCTATCTCGCTGTCGGTAAACGTAGCCTCCGTCGCTTTTACATTGTAATATGCGCTTTCACCTATCGATTCGGTACGACTCGGCAGAGCTAACGTAGTAAGCTTAGAGCAAAGGTGGAAAGCCTGATCGCCGATAGTAAGTGCGCCTTCGCCGCCTGCTTCGTACGTTACGCTCGCAAGATCGTAACAGCAGTAAAACGCTCTGCATCCTATAGCGTTTATCGTATTAGGCACGTTAAATGACTTAAGCTTTCTACAATCCGTAAAAGTCCTCTCGGGGATGTTTACAAGCGCCGTGCCGTCTAAACTTACCGAAGTAAGCTTCTTTGCGCCCTCAAATACGCCTTTACCCAAAGTAGTTACGGAGGAAGGAATCGATATAGATACGAGGGCGCTGCCGGTAAATGCGCCGTCTCCTATGGTAGTAAGGACGCTGCCTTCTTCAAAAATTATTTCGCTTGCGGAAACGTTTGCAAACGCTCTGCTCTCGATAACCTTAACCGACTTAGGTATGGTTATCGTACCTGCCGCTACGTTTTCGAACGCCGACTCGGGAATGGTTTCGATATTGCAACCTTCCGCAAATATTATTTCCATAAGTCCGGTACAGCCTGTAAATGCGTTTTTACCTATAACGGTAACGCTCGAGCCTATCGTTACGACGGCAATCGCCGAATTTCGGAACATTTCCTCGCTTATTTCCCTTATTCTGGACGGCAAAACGATATTGCCAAGCGAGCCGGTGCCCTGCAATACGCCTTTTCCGAGAGTAAGAGCGGAAGTAGAATCTTCGAAGTTTACGGTGGTAAGCGCACTCATACCCGCAAATGCGTAATCGCCTATTTCTTCGACGTTTTTGCCTATATTAAGAACTTTTATCCTATCGTTATTTCTAAATGCTCCGCCTCGGATTTTTACTACCGAATCGATAGGCGTATATTCGCCGTTTTCGGGAGTAATCGTCTTGGAATAGAAGAGAAGCTCGGTTTTGTTTGCATTGTATATTATAAGTCCGTCGGAGCTGAAGTATGGATTATTTTCCGCAATATCGATACTACGTACGCTCGGACATGCGGCTATCGCCTCTATAGGCAACGTTTCCATAGTGGACGGAATGGTTATCGTCAAAAGTCTTACGCAACCTTCGAATGCGTCCATAGCCACTTCTATGTTTTTATTACCCTCTGCTATTACAACCTTTCGAATAGACAAGCAGTCCTTAAACGCCAAACTTCCTATCTTGGTAAGAGTGGCAGGCAAAGTCAAGTCTCCAAGTACGTTGCAACTCGAAAATGCCTCTTCGCCGATTTCGGTTACCGCCGATTCTTTTTCGAATATTACGTTTTTGAGCGCATAACATCTCATAAACGCCTGCTTGCCTACCGTCATACCTACTGCGCTCGGACTGCCTTCAAACGTAAGCGTCTGAAGGTCGGTGCAAAGCTCGAATGCGTTATTCTCTATAGTAGCTACCGAATACGAAACGTATACTTCGGTTATGGAGTAATGCTGCATAAACGAACCTGCGGCTATAGTCGCTATGCCGGCAGGTATACGAACGTATCCCGTTCTGCCGCTCGGACAATATATAAGAGTATCGCCGGCTGCGTTGGTTACCATACCGTTTTTGGATGCGTACATACTACCGCCCTTAGCAATGTTTATGGTCGAAAGTTTTCCGGTGCTACTGAACATCGCCGGTGAGAACGAGCTGAGTCTTGCCGGCAAGTTTACCGTAGTAAGATTGCGCAGGTTATAAAATGCGTGGTCGGCTATTTTAAGTTCGCTTTCCTCGTTAGGATTGTTCGAGTCGAGTATGGTCAAAGTCTCGATGTTTCTGCAACCCATAAATGCGCTGGGCATTATGATTGCTACCGAACCGGGAATGGTTACGCTCGTTACATTGTAAGCATTATAAAACGCTCTCGAACCGATCAATTTCGTGCCGTCGTAAATTACGTATTCGCCGCTCTTTCCGCTCGGGAATACTGCGAGTTCCAAGCCCGCCACGTCCTGGCTGTAAAGTACGCCTTCGTGCGAACTGTATCTCGAACTAACCGCATTGCCCGTCTCGTATATGTTTATCTCTTCGAGTTTACTTGCTCCGGTAAATGCTGTGCCTACTTCTATTATTTCAATAGTGTCCGGTATATTTATAATTTTGATGCCGCTGGCATAAGCAAACGCTGACGCCGAAATTACGCTTACCTTTGCGCCATTGTAAGTTTCGGGTACGGTTACAACTGCAAACTTGTTGAAATATGCGCCTTTTTGTACAGAGTACGTTCCGTCCTCTCTCAGCGTAAAACTAAGCACGTTAGTGGCAAAATATGCATACGCTTCGTAAGTGTCGGTCAAAAGCCACGGATTAACCGAATTGCCTTCGTTATCGGTAAGCTGTACGCCTGCGCCGTTTTTACCCGTATACCAACCTGCAAATGTTTCGCCTGCATTTTGAGATTCTATCGGTTCGATACGATAGTCTTCTCCGTAAGTTATGTTTGCTGTGCCTACCTCGTTGTCGTTTGCGTCAAAAAGCGTTACTTCATACTTTTTGGCTGTCCAATCTGCGTAAAGAGTTATGTCGCAGTTATCCGAGAATACTATATCCTCGTATTTTGCTCCGTTTCGAGCTGCGCCGCCGTATACGTTATACCAGCCCGCAAATTCGTAACCCGGCTTCTCGGGATCGGGCAGTTCGAGCTTGTCGCCTACTGCCGCATATATTACGCTCACGTCGCCGACGCGGCTGTCTAACATTACCATGTATGCAGTTACGTCCATGCTTACGAACTCCGACCAACCTCGGTTATCGAAATACCTTACCGATACCGTGTTTATGCCGGACTTATTCAAAACAAGCTTAATGTGACTGTCCGTCACTTTCGCCTGCGTTTCGCCGTTTACTCTTACTTCGTACATCTGTGCGCCTATTACGCTGTTCCAGCTGAGTTTGTTTTCGCCGTACTTAAGCGACGCCGCAAGCTGAAGATACCTTGCGTCGAGTTCGTCGCTCCATACCGAGTTGTTCGCCGCTTGCGCTGCGTTTGCTCGTACGCTGACGCTGTAAATATCGCCTTCCGTAAGCGATATTTGCGCAAAATCAAACGTGGTTGTACTTTCGTCGTACTCTCTGCCGTTGATCCTTACGGTATAGCCCGTTGCGCCTTCTACGCCGTTCCAGCTAAGCTGCGTGCCGAGTATCTTTACGTTAGTAGGCGAAGCAAGTACCGTCTTATTTACCTTGTAACTTACCGCTGCCGACGAAGCGTATCCCTTGGCTACCGCATAAACTTCCATGTTTATTTCGCCTATGCCGAAAGACTTAAGCGAATAACGATTTGCCGTTTGACTTACTTCTTTGCCGTCGATACCGATTACGTATCCTCTTGCGTTTTCCACTTCGTCCCAGAACAAGTATCCCGTAGCTGCGTCGTAATTAAATCCGCTTACTTTATCTAACTTTCTTTCGCATACAAACGCTTCGGATACCGAAGACGCATAGCCTTCTGCCGATGCCGTTACGACAAACTTAATTCCGCCGTCAATCATCTTGCAGTTTGCAAAGTTATATACGTTGGAATTTCCGTTATGTAACATAGTGTGGCTGTGTCTTTCGTCACCGCACTCTATAGTAAGGTAGTAGTCGGTAGCATTTGCCACTTTGTTAAAGAAAAGCATACTGCCGTCCGCTCTAAAGCGAGATACTCTCGTAAGCGCTTTATTCTTGTAATATACGCTTACCGTCTTGTTTCCGCTCGTTATGCTTATTTCGTAATCGCCTGCGGGAGCCGAACCGAAGTTTACGGTGTAAGCCTTACCGCTTACCTGCTGCTCGATGCTCGTAAATCCCTGCGGGCCTTTTACGCTTACGGTAACTACTTCGGTAGACGCTGTCCAATGCACGCCTTCGTTATTTACTCCGGCGGTAAGAGCATTTTCGCCTGCCTTATTCCATACCGCAAAAAGAGTGGTGTTTGCGTCAAATTCCTTCTTTGCGTCAAACTCTACGGTAAGTTTTTCTCTCGTTTCGTAATCGCTTATCCACCATCCCTTAAATTCGTATCCATCTCTCGTCGGATCCGCCGGCATGTCGATAAGTTTTGCGTTACGAGTGGTTACGGGAGCTATCGCCGCCCCTTCGTATCCGAGATCGAAATCGATTACGTACTCGGTCTGCGAGGACTTTAACTCCCATTTTGCGTATACGTTTACGCCGTCGCCCGTTATAGTTCTACCCTCGAATAAATAAGGCGTTACAAATTTATCGTCGGCGTACCAGCCGTAGAAGTCGTATCCTTCTCTCGTAGGATCTGCCGGCTTTATCGCCGTCTTGCCGTTAAGGACTTTTTGGACTTCCGTCTTTCCTTCGTACACGTTGAACGTTACGTCGAAGTATTTCTTAAATAAGTATAACTTAGATACCCCTCCGTCCGTTATCGTTACGGTCTTGTTTGCTTCGTTGTACGTAGCAGTACCGCTCGGCTCTTTTTCGTTAGCCTTGGTAAAACTTATAGTTCCGCTTTCTATAACGTAGGTACCGTATTCGGTGCCTTTCTCGTTTACCAGCGTAAACTTATTTCCGTCGTACAGTGACAGCAAACTTTCTTCGTTTTCCGAGCCGTAGTAATAGGTACCGGTTTCGGGACCGGGAACGACTACTTCGGCAGGGCAGGCTACGACGATCATCGTTGTAAAGGCGATGCATAGCGCAACCAAAACCAAAACAAATTTGTTCTTCATTCTGCTCGTTTCTCCATGTGTGAAAATTATGCCAAGATTCGATGCCCAAATCTTTCGCATTATACACATAATATCCCCTCCCTGTCAATAAGTCAGCTATTTTTTACCGTTTTAAAAAATTTCACGTTTATTGAACACAATTTGATACTTTTTGACTGTAACTAGTACTTTTAATACAATTTTAAGGTAACACAAAAATACAATGAACTTCACATTTTGACAAATATTGTATGCACCGAATATAGCGATTTTGCTATGAAGTATGCAAAACCGTACTCTTTTTATTTTTTGTTATATTAGTTATATCTCAGAGTAAGTTTTGTGATTATTAGGATAAGTTTTCGTAATTTGCACCGATTTCGGCATGTATAACGCTTATCTTTGTAATTGTTGCACCGTCTTTAACGTGTCAACGCTTATATCACGCTTATATTTGCAATTACTTCGCCCTCTTTTCCGTGCGCACTCTTATATCTCTAATTGCTGCACCATCTTTAATTCTTGCTAATAATGTAAATCGAATTGTCTATTTGCCATATAATGGTTTTTATGACTATTTTCGTATTATAAAGCCTCAATTTCTTTGAATAGTTTTGCATTTTGTTTGTGCGACCACAAACCAAAAACCTCATTAAAACTTGTAAATAAACAATCTTTAGTATAAAAAGGATAATCTTTATTCCCGTTCGTTTTGCGACAAGAGTTTGAAAGTGTTTCGATAGTTTTCTATCCGTCCTTCTTTTCGTAATTTACTTATTTCCACAGACAAACCGCTTCGCTCCACTTCGAGATAATCGGCAAGGTCCTGCCTGGCAAAAGGTATATCGAAAGTGCTATTTCCCTCTTTTTTCGCCTGTATTTGCAGATAAGTCATTAATTTTTCACGGGTGGTGCGTTGGGACGTTATCTCAATTTTTTCATGAAAAATTATATTTTTTTCGGCAACGACTTTCAATAAATTAAAAATCATTTTGCTATGGAACGCACATGCGCCGTTGCAGGTTTGCGTAATGCGTTTTGCGTCTATCAACATTACTTCGCAATCGCTTGTCGCCACAACGTTTATGGGAATCGATTTCATATCGGCACAAGCGAAAGATTCTCCGAATAACTGCGACGGAACAACTCTTGCAAGAATAGTTCTGTTACCGAACAAGTCGATTCTTATGATTTGTGCTTCTCCCGACAATACGATTCCTACATCTTTCGCCTCGCTGCCTTCCGATAATATAAATTGATCTTTGGTAAATTTTTTTGTTTTTGCCCCAAGGCAACCGATCATTTTACAGAGATTGTTGCGATCCACGCCCAGAAATAATCGACACTCGGTTAATATTTCTATAAAATTATTCACAAAAGCCTCCGTTTGTTGAAATTTCAACATACATTACAAATGAATTGTACTATACTTTGAGCATAAATACAAGCAAACGAAGTTTACGGAGGTAAAAAATGATAAGAAAAATAATTAAAATCGATGAAAAAAAGTGTAACGGTTGCGGTGCGTGCGCAAATGCCTGCCATGAAGGCGCAATCGCTATGGTAAACGGCAAAGCAAAGCTTGTTTTCGAAGACTATTGCGACGGACTCGGAGATTGTTTGCCTGCTTGTCCCACGGGTGCAATTACGTTTGAAGAAAGAGAGGCTCCGGCATACGACGAACAAGCGGTGAAACAAGCCAAAATGCAAAAATTCGGACAAAGATTGCCGTGCGGTTGCCCCGGCACACAATCCAAGATAATCAAACACAATCCGAGCACTGTCGCTCAACGCATATCGGTAAGCAGTCAACTGTCGCAATGGCCTGTACAGATTAAACTCGTCCCCGTGAATGCGCCTTATTTTGAAAATGCAAACCTTCTCGTTGCGGCGGACTGCACGGCTTATGCCTACGCTGATTTCCATAACGAGTTTATTCGCAATCGGATTACTCTCGTAGGTTGTCCTAAACTCGATAGCGTAGACTATGCCGAGAAACTTGCGGCTATTATTGCCGAAAACTCAATTAAAAGCGTAACTGTCGTACGAATGGAAGTCCCGTGCTGCGGCGGGATAGAAAACGCCGTAAAAACCGCATTGCAAAATAGCGGCAAATTCCTTCCCTGGAGAGTGGTAACAATTTCTACCGACGGTCAAATAATCGAATAAATGAATAGAAAAGCCGAGCGGTTAAACGCCCGGCATAGGTTTTATTATTCATCGTCTTATTATTATTCCGAAGTATTCGACTGAAAAGAAATATACGCACTCTAACTTTTCATTAGGGCGCGTACAATTCGCTTGTGACGGAGCGTTAGTAACGTAAATCGAATAATAGTCACTCAACACTAACCAATCTAAACGTGAATTCATCCCATATTATTTTCGTCATCGAATCTTTTTTTATCAAATATTGCACGTTCACCGTATACAAGAATAGGAACAAGCGTCATTTGTTGTAATTTTTCATAAATTTTTTGACTAACTTGCTCTTGACTTTCGCATAAATTGCCGGAATCGTCCGTGTATTCAAACTTTAAATTATATATAGTGTAATTAGAAACGCAACCGTTATTATTTTCAGTCACTTCCGTTTCGGTTAAGTCTGTTATTCTACCGTTTTCGGAATGACCTTTATGGGCAACCTCAAGTGACTTTTTACCGTCGATAATCATTTTTGCTCCGTTGCCAATGAAACCTATTGCCGCAACAATCATTATTCCGCCAATTAGGCACATAAATATTGTTCCAAATTTATCTTCAGGGTCGTATGACTTGATTCCCGAACTAATTACAATAATAGCAATTAGCACAGCAATTAAGGCGATTACAATTCTTACAATACCACCAACCATAGTTCCGTGATTAAAATTTTTCTTTTCCATTGAATTAACCTCTTTACATTTTTGGCAAAACTGAATTATGCATTTTGACACACTTGTCTTGCTTGTTTATTATTATAGCATAAAATTCTAAATTTTTCAACCACTATTGAGTTTGCGGACGTAGAATTTCGGAATAAATTTCAAATGGCTCTTTGGCGGGTGCTTGACTTATACAAGCGTAGAATTTCTAAAAAATTTCAAATGGCACTGTGGCGGGTGCTTGACTTATACAAGCGTAGAATTTCTAAAAAACTTCAAATGGCTCTTTGGCGGGTGCTTGACTTATACAGGCGTAGAATTTCGGAATAAATTTCAAATGGCACTTTGACGGGTGCTTGACTTATACAAGCGCACCGCCTTGCGGTGCGGTCAAGCACCCGCCAAACAACTCGCTTAAACTCGGATAAAAATGTCAACTCAAAGCCGAGCGGTTAAACGCCCGGCTGATTCTTCTTTTTGCCGTTCAAATCGATTTTTATGCCGAAATATTCGTTAGAAAAGAATAATACGAACTCTAACTTATCGTCAAGGTTCGTATTATTTACTAATGGCGGAGCGTTAGCAACGTAAATCGAATAATGAATATTTTATGCTTGATACAAAACAAGCAATTTATTTTCTTTTGCCTCTTTTGTTAAAGAGGCTTGTTGACCAGTTTCGGCTTTTTGCCCCACCCAATCTGAATGATCCAACCACCCCATTTGTATTAGTAAGATACGTGGATTCGTTTTGTTTAGTTTTTCAAAATTTATGGTAAGATAATATCCAGACTTTGATTTTCCAGTATCGGATTTGGCATAACTTCTATTGCCATATATAGATTTTTGAGAAGAAGTCTTTATCTCGAAAGAAAAATCCTCATTATACTCGCAAACCACATCTTTTTCTTTTCCTTCGCCTTTTCTGAATCCATCAACATTTTTTGATATATACTCAGGGATTACATCATGTAATAATGCTCCCAATGCTTGCGGGGAAAGACTCATTTCACTTATATACATATTCAAGTACGTGTTAATTTTTCCATGTAAAATACTCGCCCAAGATTTTTGACACAGATCAACAATAATATCATAAAGTGGATGCTGCTCAACAAGATTCTTTGTTACTTCTTTCCATCGTTCAATTGGCACATTTTTGTATGGTTCCATAATTATCTCCTTAAATGCCAAGTTTCATTTGAGTATCAAGACTATTGATTCTTTTTTTAATAATATCACAGTATTCAGGTTGTATTTCAAATCCCACACAAAATCTATTATTTCTTAAACAAGATTCTATTGTTGTACCAGATCCAACGAAAGGATCGAAAACGATATCATTTTCGTTTGTGAACCCCAATAATAGACGATTGATAAGTTCCACGGGAAATTGACAAGGATGAGGGGTCCTTTCCTTAGATGAACGATTTTCACCAGTGGTAACTTTAGCTATTTGCCAAACGTCGGAGGGATTCTTTCCTAACGCATTTACTCTTGATTTACCGTGCCTTTTGGAATTTGGGTATTTTACATTTGGATCACGAATTGGATCCAAGTTAAAAGTGTAATTTGCTTTATTCTTTACATACCATAGTATTTTTTCATTGCGGGGGCTTAAGTATTTCTTACAAGCAACTCCAGCAGAATAATTCCAAACGATTTCTTGGTTTAAGAACAAGGGAATCTTGTTCCATAAAATATACGGTAAAGGCACAGCACGACCAGTATCGGCTACACTCATATAGCCTAAATTTAATAACAAGCAACCAGTATTATTTAATAATTTACAAGCACCATTAATCCAATCTACTGACCATTTAATGTATTCATCTACTGATACTATTGTTTCGTATTCTTTTCCAATATTATAAGGTGGACTTGTTATTATTGCATCAAAAATTTCTTTATCGATTTTTCTTTGCATAACCAAACTATCTCCACAAAACAATATACATCTATCAGTTTCATGATATGGAGTGCCTATTGAATTTTTTAATATTTCTTTTATTTGGCAAAAGTCCATCCTCGCTCTCCATCTATTCAAGTTTATTAAACAAATTATATCACAAGATTACAGTTTCTCCAATCATTTATGCTACCTTAATACATATTTTTTTAAGAACTAAACCAAATGGCACTGTGGCGGGTGCTTTACTTATACAAGCGCACCGCTTTGCGGTGCGGTCAAGCATCAACCGAACAACTCACTTAAACTCGGATAAAAAGGTCAACTCAAAGCCGAGCGATGAAACGCCTGGCTGATTCTTCTTTTTGCCGTTCAAATCGATTTATATGCCGAAATATTCGCTAGAAAAGAATAATACGAACTCTAACTTATCGTCAGGGTTCGTATTATTCACTAATGGCGGAGCATTAGTAACGTAAATCGAATAGTTGATTTCTTAATCATAAATCTGAAGACTTATTATGATTCTACGCAAAAAGCTAATAGACATTAGAATCATTAAAAACCTTATCCAATTTAATGTGGTTTTCATTTTGATTAACATCGTTTGGTATTCAAAGCCTTTGTAAGGTGATCGGGTTTGTTTTACAAATTCTCTTGTTGCTCAATCATCGTCTTTTTGTTTGTTTTGTTGTGTTTTATTGATTTGATTAATAAAAATGGTTTTATTTTTGCCATTTAAAGTCCCTATTTTCTTGTTAAGACTTTTATTTAGCACATATAGTTTTTCGGCCAAATAAGTGTTATTGCTTTTCCCAAAATGACAAATCTTATACAAATATATCATTTTCACGAATAAAATAAAACGCAAATCTTTCGATGTGCTATTTATTAAAAAATCATCAAATAATTCTTTCCATTTAGATGATTTTATATCCAACGATACTAATAATGCTATAAATTTGTCTAGCGAATTATACTCATCGATTGAGTAGTAATAGTTTGTAAATATTGTTGCCATTTTTTTAGTCCCTAACGCCTCAAAAAGATTTGATTCCGCCATACAGGGAATAATGATCCTACAAAAATCCCTAAAGGTTTCCTCAAATTTCTCGGTTTCTATTTTTTCATTATTTATAATTTCTTGCCTAACAACCTTTACAAATTCTTCAACACTTTCAGCAAGTATACTACACCAATATATTGCTCCCTTCATATATTGTTGAAAAGCATTATATCGATTAGAGTAACCTATTAATTCTAAATTTCTAATTGAACTACCATATGTTGATAAGAGTTCATCAAAATAATCTAATTCTAATTTTGATTCGTCATACGTTTGTGTTTTGCTTATAGTTGCGGGTAAATAATCTTCCGACTTATCTGTTGTATCCGTAATAATATCAACTTCTTGTTCGGTCATTTGTTTTTCCAAAATTGTTGCTTTAATCTCTCTATCGCTGATATCAAGTTTGAGTTTAATTTTATCGCCAGACAAAAAAGACGTATCAATATTTTTTCCGTCGATGCTCTCTTGAATATACGAACTTAGTGTATCAACAATTTTAGGATTTCTAGTGTCAATCCCCGCGCAGTATACAATTTCACTCATATAATTGATAAACTTATCTTTTGCTAAGATATCGTCTAAAAAATCAGGAGTCAGTGATGCATATTTGCCTATATAATACTCTAACAAGCAGGCATACTTAAAAGATACTTTTCCATTCACGTTTGTCAATACTTGACAAGTAAAAAAGTAGTCATTAAAATGTGTTTCACGAATACTGAAGCCATTAAATTCGTGGTATTCCATTGTCCATCTATCAAATCGCTCTATCGGAACCTCAAAACAATTAGTTTTAACCATACAATAGGCAATATACGCAAGAAAATCTTCTTTGATTTCAAATGTATATTCGTTTACAAGCAACTCTTTAGGAGATAACCTATCCAACACAATCTCCATATAGCGTTTTATTACCGACGACAAATTCACTGGTTCATAATTAGCGTTAGAATTGCATATTTCAACCACCAATGCCACTGCAAATGGCGTTCGAGGCAAATAGGTTTTATTAAAGAATGAAACAATTCTGTTTGTAAACGATGTTAATTCTGATGCCTCACATAAAGACAATGTATTTGCCATTCGTCGTATATCATTCTTTGACATATAACGCATAAAAATGCGTTTATACTTTACATCGCCTTCGTCCATCTCATCTGCAATTTTGTTTTCTAAGACAGTAGACGGAGTTTGTAAAATGGTAAAAATACGTTTATTATTTGAATATTTTTTTACAAAATCTGCAATAATCCGCACGTTTTCACTTGTTGCCGAAAAATTATCAAACAGAAGAACACACATACCAGAGTTCAAAATCCGAATTACTTCTTCTATAGAAATCTTATAATCATCATCTGATATATTTAACAAATAATTACGAATCTCTTTAATAATGTTTTGTTCTGATTTTTTTATCTTTTGGCAATTAATAATCAAAGGTAATTTTTTATTATATGCATCGAGATAATACTGTTCCGCTATAAAATACAGTAGCAAAGTTTTTCCATATTCTTTTTTTCCGTAAATCACATAATTACTATCTGAATCTATAATTTCACTTGGTTGAATATTGTGTTCATTACCATTTTTTTCCAATTGACTAACAACGGTTTCTGTTTCACAGGAAAGTTTCGGTACAATATAATACTCATCAAAAGATTTTTCATCTTCGCGAATCAAGCTTGTCATTGAAATCGTATTTAAATTGTTAAAAAAGCCTTTTTTTGTATGCACGCAAGCGTTAAATAGTAATGTTTTATCATCAGCTTGTCCAAGAGTAAACATTCGTTGTCCACCAGCAATATTTAAATCAGTATCAAATTCATTTCTTTGCAAATAATACAAGCGTTGCATAACAGTACAAATATTGCCATCAAACCTTATAATATTATATCCAGATTTAGCAGTTAATGGCAAAGCTTCACTTGCCATACAATAAATGCTAGTGCCATTAGGCGAAGCAACTTGCTTTTGTGATGCGTAATGAGAATGTCCATATAACACCAAATCAAATTGTCCCAGTAGCGGTTCAATATTCGCAGCATCTTCATCTCTCAACCATGAAATTGAATGATGCATTAAACATATTTTATAATCACAATTTTTAATTTTTGCAAGACCTTCTTTTAAGAAGTTTGCTCCTATTACTATCTTTCCTTTATCATTTTGACTATCGGAAGCTAAATTCCATGAAGTATTCAACAAGCAAACGCCAATCTTTTGATTATTAATTATAACGGTATTTACACTAACAATATCGTCACTGCAAGTCTTCTTCAATTCTGTTTCAAATTTTCTATAATCATCAAGGCGAGCTCTTAATGCCGACTCATTTTTATAATCTATTGAAAGCACTCCATTATAGTTTTTTAGCGTTTCTTTTAATCCACTATCATAAATCGGGTTCACTTTAGATAAATCAATTTCATGGTTTCCTGGAACAATAAAAAACGAATCGAGTTCCATTTCGAGCTCTATGAGTAATGGATAAATAAAGTTATCAACAGCCAAAGCATACTGATTTTCGATATTATAGCCATAATCTCCTCTATATATCAAATCTCCCGTAAAACAAATTATTGAAGATTTTATTTCATCTTTGGATAGATGGTCTTTTATGTCTTTAACTAATGCATTTTTAAATTGGATTAGCTCGTCAATGTTGCTATGTTTTATATGTGTGTCTGAAATATGAATCACGTTAAACCTGTTATCTCTTGTTATCATATTTTTTCTCCTGATACAATATAATTGACCGAAAAAAGTGCGGTATTTGAATTAGCACTT
>ERZ1106976.360-NODE-360-length-52334-cov-4.300886_pt1 | contig 52334 bp, 46 predicted proteins | sample MGYA00403687_ERZ1106976 | MGnify/ENA primary metagenome ERZ1106976 (study PRJEB35170, sample SAMEA104062446) | human gut metagenome | biome: human gut; feature: human-associated habitat; material: faeces | place: Denmark | collected 2013-02-22 ... | reverse complement strand
GGAGCACCATGGGCAGCGCATATTGCAACCTTTCAAGTGATAAACCAATCGGTTTCCCGGCCCGTCTTGGGAATAATTAAAACCTTTTTGGAATAGTGTTAGCATCAAAATTCCTCCGACACCATAAATAGTTTTAAGCGCGAACTAATTGCACACTTTCATTATACACGATTTCTTCTGGAAATGCAAGAGGTTTGGTGAATTTTTTGTTGACCATTTGAGAAAAACATGGTATACTATTATAAAGTGGAGGGGGGATGCTTGTGTCGGATGCTGCGCACAATATTGCCGAATTGAAAAACGGAAATCGGTATCAGATCCTAAGTTGTCTGCGTTGTGCGACTATGAGTCGTGCCGAATTGAGTCGACAGATCGGGCTTGCCAAGTCCTCTGTTACTACCTTGACCAACGAAATGATCCGTCAGGGGCTTCTTCGGGAGGCAGGTCTTGCCGAAAAAAGCAATAAGGCGGGGCGCACTCGTATGCTGTTGAGTATTAATGGAGACTATGCATTCGCCGTAGGGATCCATTTGCACCGCAAGCTGGTGTCGGTAGCTGCTGTTGATCTGACAGGAAAACCGCTATTTGAGTTTCACGAAAATACCGCGAGTTTTTTTGATACCGGGGAAGTACTGTCCTATATTCATGAGCATCTTCTGCTTGGAATTCGAGAGAGTGGTCTGTCTCTTGACCGTCTTGTTGGAATTGGGGTTTCCAGCCCGGGCCCGCTCGATCAGAAGAATGGCGTGATCCTTGAGCCACCGAAATTTCCCTTCTTCCGTAATTATCCTATTGTGGAGCATTTCAGCGAGACATACGGGTGTCCTGTCTTTTTGGAGAACAACGCGGTAGCCTTGGCATTATATGAACATTATTATGTGAAAGCACAAGCGGGTTGTTCTCTCTTTGTTACGATTTCCGAAGGCGTCGGTAGTGCCCTGCTTCAAAATGGTGAGGTTTACCGAGGCTCTCACGGCATTGCTGCTGAGTTGGGACATATCAGTGTTAATCCCGAGGGGGAACCTTGCCCTTGTGGTAACTGCGGTTGTTTGGAACTCTATGTGCCTTTATCCGCGATGAAGCGGCGCTTTGGCTTCACCTCTTATCCTGCTGTGGTCGATGCAGCGATAAAGGAAAAAACGGAAGAGAAACGTATTTTGACCTTTCTGGTACAGAAGATTGGCGCGGCTTTGGCTACTGCGGTTAATCTTTTTGACCTTGACTGCATTGTTCTTTATGGGGAGTATACCTACCGATCTGATCATTTGCTGGAGAAGCTCGATGCGTATTTGACGGTTCATTCTGCCATCTACCGTGCCCATCCAGTCTCGCTCGTCGTTTCGAGACAGTCGGAGGATGATGCCTCTGCAGCTGCTGCGGTGGCGGCGCTTAATTTTTTTTATAAGAATAATATGGTACTTTCCGAATGCGATGCGTAAGGCTTCGCTAAGCAATACGGCAAAAAGTAGAGAACTGATAAAAACAGATATGACGCTTCATAATAAGGACTGCGCGCTGACGATGGCGGATCTGAAAGTCTTTTTCCAGGATCACGATTTCATGAGCAGGCTGTTAAAATGTATAATCTCACAGTTGCTACTAATGAACAAAATACCATATATATCAAATTGAGAAGCATTTTCTTTACATCTGTGAATAAGCAGATGAAATCAACACTTCTGTTCGTTGCCTTGAAGGAGCAAATGAAATGCTAAGTTAGTCGGTGGGTATTGTGGTGGAAACTTTAAAATGAAATAACGTTCAAAAATCCCTTTTAAAGCGAAAATGATACACCTCCAAAAGTTAGACACTTTTGGAGGTGCATATTTCATAGCAAAAAGAGCCAGAATTTCAAGAAATATAGTGCAAGATTTAAAATTTTATTTTTTTAGGTACAGATGGATTCAATTAAAGATACTGCACGGGCGGTCATGTCACGAATTTCATTGAACTTGCCGGCATTTATCAGATCTTGGCTGACCATGAAAGAGCCTCCGCAGGCGACAACAGACTTGCAGCTTAAGTAGTTAGCGATATTCGACTCATTGATACCGCCGGTGGGAACAAAGCGGAGATGACGGTAAGGAGCGGACAGCGCCTTGATCGCTTTTATACCGCCGTATGTTTCCGCGGGGAAAAATTTCACAGTATTGAGTCCGTACTGCATTGCCATCTCAATTTCCGAAGGAGTGACACAACCGGGAACAATAGGAATGTTGTTTTCGGTACAGTAACGAATCACTACCGGATTTGCGCCGGGACTGACGATGAACTCAGCACCGGCTGCGACAGCCAGCTTAACCTGTTCTACCGTCAAAACGGTGCCTGCTCCTACTAGCATATCCGGGTGATTTTTTTTGATGATAGCGATAGCCTCAGCAGCGCAATCAGTACGGAAGGTGATTTCCGCCACCGGTAATCCGCCCTCTATGAGTGCTTCTGCCAACGGCAAGGCATCTTCTACCTCTTCAATTTTGATGACGGGAAGCAGTTTGTGTATTGCAATGCGATCCATAACGGTCATGACAAGGGTTCCTTTCTTACTTTTGAACAAGATATTTTTTGTTTACGATGTATTGGTTGGCAGCACCGGTACCTTCCAACAGGGCAAAGAGATTTTCTATCGACATGAGTGCCATTCCTTCCACCGCTTCGCCGGTGTGAGCGCCAGCGTGAGGAGTGGTAATGACATTGTCAAAGGAATAAAGACGATGAGGGGCGGGAGGCTCCGTTTCAAAGGCATCAAGCCCAATTCCGTAAATCTTACCGTTCTCAATATACTCGGCGGCGGCATCTTCATCGATTAACCCCCCGCGGGAGGTGTTGATCAGAATTACGCCGTCGCGCATTGCTCGGATACGGTCACGATTGATGATATTATGTGTTTCTGGGGTATGGGGAATATGAAGGGAGATGATATCGGAGTTCTCCAGAACCTCATCCAGTGTGCAAACTTGTACACCGTTGGCCTCTGCCCAGTCGGTATCCATATATGGATCATACGCCTTGACGTTCATGGAGAAACCTTTACTGCGGCAAGCCAGCGCTTTCCCTATGGCGCCGAGTCCGACCACGCCAAGAGTTTTGCCATAGATTTGCTTGCCGTTCTCACGGCTCCAGCCGTCCGATTTAACGGCAGCATTCAAGGCAGGAAGCCTTCTCGCACAAGCAAGCATCAGCGCAAATGCAAGATCCGCCACCGATTGGGTGTTGGCACCGGGAGTGTTGGTTACGGGAATGCCAAGGCGTCCTGCCGTCTCCAAATCTACCCGTTCATAGCCTACACCGTAGCGGGAAATCGCCTTCAGCTTGGGGGCATTTTCCAGAACAGAGGAGGTGATGTTGTCGAGACCGGCAAGATAGCCATCAATGTCACCAACCAGCGGAAGGAGATCTTCTTCTGTGAGGGGCTTGCCGGTAGTGTTGAGAACCAAATCAGCTTTAGAAGAAAGGATATCCAGCAATGGTTCGTTTTTGCATAGAGAGGTAGGAGTTACCAAAATTTTCATCTTGATCACTCCTCGGCACGCCACTTGGGATTGTCAACTATTGTGGGGGTTCCATTTTGTTCGACGATTAGCTTGCGATAACCCTTTGTCTCAATCGTTCCGTAGTTATGACCGGCATCGCCGCGGAAAACAAAGAACGTGACAAGAGGAGTATTACCGGTGTTGATGCTGCGGTGTGCGTATCGCTCCGGTACATAGAGCGCCTCTCCGGGGCGAAGCTCGGCAACCTTCACATCGCCCTCGGGATTTTCCATCATCATATAACCTTCACCGGACAAGCAATAGTAAACCTCTGCCGTTGCAAGAATGGTATGAAAGTGCCCCTTGGTCATGTTATATTCGGCACCGACTTTACCGGGATAGGTGATACTAGTACCGAAAGCAAGTTGCCCAGCTTCCTCAGGGCAACCAAGCTCATAAAATTCATAAACTAAACGGTCGCCTTCCGCCATTGCCTTATCATAGGCATCAGAGTCGCAGAACATTCCTTTCATTTGAGAAAGCATTCTCTTGGTGGATTCACCTTTTTGGGAAAGACCGTTTGTTCGATCAAAATCAACCGAAAACGGGAGCATGAAATCAAAGTTGTTTGCCATAGTAGCCTCCTTTTTATACACGTCCGCAGATTTCGGCGGATTTTTTTTCAATGGCGTCAAAAAGCTCGGGTGTGAGGTCGAGATGGAAAACCTCGGCAATGACCTGAGTCCAGCCGTGGAGAAAATAGATCCAGCCGTCCTCTACATAGAGATTGCGTGCTTCCTTCTGCTCAAGAGCCTGATGCATAAAACGCAGATCACCGCGATAATTGAATTCCCAGACAAGGCTGTTTTCTGGAAAAATACAGTCATCCGACAGGGGTGAACCTGGGCGGTCCTTGCCAAGACCGGTGGCATTGATAATCAGTGAGTTAGGAGCTAATGTCGAAAGAATCTTATCGGCTTGCACCGCCTCGGGGGTCAGATAGTATTCGGTATTGGCATTCGGGTTGATCGCATTGAACATTTCCTGAATGGCAAGAAGCCGAGGCTCGGAGCGATTGGAAACCACGATACGTTTCGGGAGCTTATCTTGTTTCAACAAATAGGAGCCTATCGAGATAGCGCTTCCTCCGGCACCGAGAATATAGGCATCCCCGCCCTTATCCCAGAAGTTCTCGGGCAGAAAAGCTTCAAGAGCAAGACCGCTAGTAATGGGATCTTTTGCATATCCCTCAAGGCGTCCTTCTTTTTTGGAGATGGAGGAGAGTTCGGAGAACATAACCGCATAGGGATCAAGATATTCGAACATATCTTTGCAGGCATTGTATAGATCGATCTTATGGGTGGTAACCAAAGCGCCAAGGGAAAGCTCATCGTTCTTGATAAAATCTACGACTGCGCGATACTCGGCGGGATCGGCGTGAATGGGCAGGTCAATCCCCTTAATCACGGCGTCAATGCCGAGAATCTTTGCCCAGTGCGGAAACAGTGTCATAATCGAGGATTTCCCGGTGGTTACACCGATAAAATACATGGTTGGGACTTTTGCTTGTTCGGGAAGTGTCATAATTCTTTCCATCCTTTTTATATAAAATATTTTGTTGATTTTTGTTATGCCTTTGGCTCAAAAGCAAAGGCTTCGGTAGGATTGACTTCGGTGATAAGACGGACAGCTTCGTCAGATATCCCCGCCTTTTTCATCTTGGGAAGAAAGGTACTTCGGAGATAGACGAGTCCTGGAGCATTCTCTCCACTATAAGAAATCAAGCGTTCTTTTGTGGTATCCAGGCCCAGAAGTAGGCGATTGGCATATCCTGCTCCGATAAGACGGCTAATTAATCCGATCTCGACCTCATCGCTATGGTACTTAGGACGTGCGATGGTATCATACTCCAGATAGGCTCCCTCTTTGACTGCTGCCAAATGCCGTCCAAATTCGGAAACCGCCCGGTCACAGTGACAGAGAATGATGGAATCGGCGGCAACACCCTTTTTTGTATAAAAATCAAGAATGGCGATAGGATCCGCCCCTTGCTCCACATGGCAGAGAACAGGAGTACCTGTGCTACCGGCAGCCACAGCTGCCGCATGATGAAGCAGCTCATAGCGTCCTTCCAGCCAATTACGGTCGGCAGCTACTTTTATCATACCGCAGTGCTTGTCGCGAATATCACGACAGAAAGAGGCAGTTAGTTCCTCTGCGGTAAGAATGTGGATGGGACTGTCGGTTCGATAAAAGCAGAGCTTATGAAAGCCGGTGGAGGCAATAATGGAAACGCCAGATGCACGACTCAGTTCTGCAAGTTTGGAGGGCGATCCGCCGGCGCCAGTGGGCTGGGCATCGGCAAGCAAACGTCCACCTGCCTCGTAAAAACTCTTCAGTTCGGCAAGCGAAGCGGCCTCATCGTCAATCGCTGAGACAGGACACTGCTCGCCTAACGATTGCTTTCCGATCCAAATATGCTCATGGCAATGAGAAAAGAGTGGATCCGGCGAAAGATCAGCAAGTACAGTTCGAATGATTTTCATCGTTTACTATCCTTTTTTATTGCTTTTTGCTGTTTACGATTATTATATACCAAAAAAAATCATTTGTCAATAGAATATAATAATAAAACGCAATTATCAATAATATTTTAAATTGATTTTTCTGTTAAAATCCAAAATTACTCATCAAAACAAAATTAAACAACAAAACCGCCCTTCGAACAAAGCCGAGAGGGCGGGAAGAGCCTATAATGTTAAATCAGAATCTAAGATTCCAACCGGAAAGTCCGGTAACACCGTCGGTGAAATTACAGGAAACCGTCACGGTTTCGCCGGGCAGGAGCCAGAGACAACTGTCGGCAGGGCGGAACCGATCCGATACTAAGGGAGCATCAAAGGTTATGCAGACTGCAGGAAGATTGCCGGTATTGGTGATTTCGGCAGTATTCTTTGCGAAAGAGCAGGACACAGTAGTCTTGGGCAGATTGAAGAGACAGCCACAGACCGTTTCGAAATTGAGGAAGTACCAATTTCGAGTGAGCGATTTACTGTCGCGGCAGACATCGGTGACCACAAAGAGCGGTGCCGAGGCTGTTTCCGAAGTGGTAAGGTCAAGTTCGCCGAGTCGAATGACTTTGTTGGTATTACCCTTAACAGGGAAGATCAGCGATTTTATGACCGAAAGGTTTTTGTCGTAGACTTTGATCTCTACAGCGTCCGCATTCTCTCCGCCATCATTGAGGAGAAAGACTGGAAGAGATACCTCCTCACCGAGATAGTTCAGTTTATCAAAGATAACAGCGGCAGTCAGTGGCGCAAAAGCGTCACCCACGAAAAAGGAGGCAGGTTTTTCAGAGCCGTACCAATCCACCGTTGACCAGGAAGCTGCGGGATACGGATCGTTCAGCTTATACATAATGGCGCCGGTGGAATATGGCCAACGGGTACGTGCGCGTTCAAGCGTATGGCGGACTCCCACAACCTGAGCAAGCTGAGAGCCAAGAATGCTGTTCTTGACCGATGTGCGCGGACAGAAAAGCTCGACGTGTTGTTGCTGGCGACTCAAATCGTCTGCCTTGTTGAACATTGGCGTATGGTGGGAGAGAACTGAATCCGGAGGGATTTCCCAACCTGTGGCCGGAAGCGCTTCAAGGGCATCCAGCTCCTCGCGAGGCGTGAACTTTTGAACCGATTCATAGACCGGCCAGCAATCGACTCCAAACTCGCCGAAGAAAATAGATTCCAGCACCATGCTTTGGGAAGGGTGTTGTCTGCCCCAGCTTGCAATATAATCGTGGCGACTACCGCCAAAAGGTTCTTGACGGTGCCATGGACGAGTGCCGTCCAGTTCAAGCGTCATGGTGCCGAGACGATTGAGGATTGTCGGATCAAAAGCGGGATTGTCGCTTTCTAGAGGGGCGGCACCCTCGTTGCCACCGCACCAGAGAAAGAGGGAAGCTCGGTTGCGCAGCCGTTTTACGCCGTAAACAACGGTTTCTTCCAGTACATCGGCAGGTTGACACACATAAGAGTCCCATGCAGTAGGCCACTCCTGGAAAACGGCGATACCATACTCGTCACAGAGATCATAAAAGTCGTCGGTTTCAACAAGACCGCCCCCCCATGCGCGAACAATGTTGACATTCTGATGTTTAGCCGCCGACAGAAAGGCGTCGTAGCGCTCTCTGGTAAAACGCATGAGAGCATCGGGAGTACACCAACCGGTCCCTTTCATAAAGGTGGGATCGCCGTTGACAACAAAGGTCCAGTTGTAGAGAGAGGGATCTCCGTTCTCATCATCTCCGTTGGGCTTTGCTACCGGGCGCATTTCCAGAGTACGGATTCCAAAACGGGTGAAGTAGCCATCTACAGGGGTATCGTTAAGGGTTAGTGTCAAGGAGAGTGTGTAAAGGTTTGCTTTTCCCTTGCCGTTCAAATTCCAAAGCCTGGGCTCTGGAATAGAAAAGGAGAGCGTGGTATTACTGTTTCCTTCGGTAAGGGATATTTTTTTATGGAAAGTATAAGCTTTTCCCTCGAAATTGGCAGGAGCGATCCGGGCACAAAGGGTTGCTTCGCCGGCGATCTCAGCATGGATATTGCAAGAGAGAAGCATATCGCCATCGGTGGTAAGTGTCGTAAGGAAAGGGGAATCCATCTCGGCATCAGGGACACGGATGATTTCCACAGAGCGCCAGATACCAAGGCCGGGGATATCGGCATAGTGCCAACCATAGGTACAGTTGAAGGTGGCGGTATCGAGCCAACCGAGATTCAGCCAGGGATTCCCGCCGCCAAAAAAAGTGGGCATTTCGCCGGGTTTGCGGGGGCGGTCAGGAGCACCGTAGAGGAGAACAATAAGACAGTTTTCTCCTTCACGGGCAATGCCGCTGATATCGTATTCGGGGCCTCCGAACATACCGCGATGCTCGCCGAGTTCCTTTCCATTTAAATAGACGCGGCAATGCTCACAAACACCACCAAAAGAGAGACGAAGTCGTGAAGTGGCATCTTCTGCCGATAGGATAAAGGTGTGACGGAAGGTGTAATCCCGAATTGAGGCGGCACGGGCAAATCTATCGTACTTGGCGTAATACGGATCCTTGATTATATGACCTTCATCATCGACAAGACATCCCGCAGCAATCAGCGCACAATGAACGCTTCCCGGTATCTCAGCAGGAATAGCGTCCGAGAAATCGGCTGCAGGACCGTCTCCCGAAATCGCCATTTGCCAAATGCCGTCAAGGAGAATTCGCTTGTCGGGAGGCGTGGGAAGGGCAACATCGGCATCAAGTGTCACTGACTCAGGAATACCGAAAGGGGAACAGTGTGGCTTCAGATACCTCTCCCGCTCTAAAAAATCAAGGCTATTAGGATAACGAATACACATGGCAATCTCCATTCCGCCGCTTTATAGCGGCATAAATAATTTTGACGTGAAACAGTTCCGATATCGATTTGTGAAAATCGAGCGTTTACGTTGACCCTCACGGTAATTGGATGGGGGACAATATCATTATTGTATCAGATAATAATCTGTCTGTCAAGACAAAACGAAAAAATAACAACAATAAACAATAAAAAAAGTTATAAAACAATAATAAAACTATTGACATATGTGGGGCGAAATGATATAATTAAAGAAAAAACCGACGTGGGAGGATTTGCTTATGATGTACGGAAACGAAACACTTTGGAATTTGATAGCTCTTCCGCTTCGCCGCTCCGGCGTGAAGGTTCACTATGAGGGCAGTATTGCTAAAATCGGTGACAATTCTGACTGGGACTGGTATATGTATGAAGATCCCGAGCGAAATAACGAATGGGTACTTTTTGATGTAGAGGGCGCAGGCTGTATATATAATTTTGTTCAGCACCGCTATCCTACAAGTGTAGAACCGACCTTTCGCTTCTATTTTGACGGTGAAACCGAGCCCCGTTTTACCATTCGGCATTCTGAATTCGGGGAAAAATATCCTTTTGTTGAACCGGTAGCTTCCCGCTATGTCGGACCGGTAGATAACGGACGCGGGCCGATTCGAGTGGTTCGAAGTTATGTTCCCATGCCCTTTGCGCACAGCTGCCGTATTACCAGCGATGTCAAGCTGATGGGAAATGATAAAGCAAAAGGAGAAGGAGGCTGGGGGCATGTGATCTATCATACCTATGCCGATGCCGCTAATATCAAAACCTTCGAGATCAGCGACGATCTGACCCCCGTTATCAATCTTTGGAAAAAGAGTGGAAATTCCGACGTGATTCCTTTTGAAAAGGAACAAAGAGAGGTTTCTTCCCTCACTCTGCAGCCCGGTGAGAGCAAAACGGTCTTTCAGCATAGCGGAGCCGCTCTTATTTCGGGTATTCGCATACTTACCCGCGGATACGATAAGAGTTATCTAAAGGCATTGACGCTCAAGGCATATTGGAACGGTGAGAAAACAGCGGCTCTGAACGGCAATTTTGGTTGTATTTTCTCAAATGAATTGGGGCATCACAGTGTTCGTTATCTTTTGGCGGGCATGTCCACCGACGGCGAGTTCTATAACAATTTTCCTATGCCGTATGCCAACGGCGCTGAGATTGTTATCGAAAACAATGGAGAGGATACTATTACGATAGACTATGTGGGAATTCGCTATACTGAGGAATACAACGAGTTCTATCGTCAGAACGGCTACGACGTTTTCCGTTCTTCGTTCTATTCAGAAAGAAAACGTACCGATGGCAAGGACAGCCGTATCGCACTGATAAAGGGCAGCGGGCATATGGTATCGGCTCTGATCACCGGATACGGCGTTACCGGTTCTACCAATGAAATCGCTTCCTGCGAAGGAGATGTGCGACTTCATATCGATGGAATCCGTACTCCCCAGGTCGAAAGTGACGGTTCCGAAAGCTATTCCTGCTATGGTTGGGGATTTCCTACCGAACCGGAATGTAACCCCGCCAGCGGATATGACGGTATCGCTGGCTATAAAGCATGGTCGGAAACTCGCTTGTCAATGGGAGATGTAAATCCTTTCCTGTCGGAGTTTCGCTTTGATATCGAATCAGGCGGCAATAACGATTGGCCTATGGAACATTCTGGTATGGTTTTTTACTATGGATCTGATCGGGTGAGATTACTTCCCCTTGCTGAAATTTCCGGTGTTTCCGAGGGGACGAAGGCAGTAACTCTCACCTCGTATTTTGAAGGAGATGATGACCAGACGGAAGTAACCTTGATGGGAAGCTATGGTGCTTCTGCCTCCTTTCGTGTTGTCCTCCCGGAGAACACCGAGCGATTGATTCTTCGCCGTGTCTCGGATCAGAAAAAGGGGCGGCAGAGAGCAACCGTATCGGTTAATAGCATACCCGTGACCGAGGCGCCCTGGTATTTTGCTGATAGCAATCCTCACAAACGATGGCTGGAGGATGAGTTTGTCGTACCGAGCCGTTATATCGAAGGAATGGACGAGGTAACCGTTTCGATTCTGCCCGAGGATGGTGGCGATGGGATAACATTTAACAGCTTCGGCTATAAAGTGTTTGCAGTTTTACGATAAAAGCAAAAAACAATTATTGATTAATATCTTTTAATGTCATAATTCTTGACAAACGCCAAAATTATATATATAATAGAAGAAATAACAACAAAAAACGCTAAAAAGAAACGAGGATTACTACTATGAAGCCTGAAATTGGTGTATGCTTAATCGGAGCCGGCCGCGCGGGAATGATACACGCAAGAAACTTTATTGCCAATGTTCCCTATGCCAGGATTACCGCTGTTTCCGATCCTTTTGTCGAGACAAGAGAAGCTGCTATGAAAGAGCTCGGTGTAACCGCCGGCTATGAGGACTATCATGAGGCGCTGAAAGATCCTAATGTGGATGCCGTAATCATCGCTACCCCCACTAAGTATCATAAAGACGCTTGTATTGCCGCTGCCGAGGCAGGTAAGGATGTGCTTTGTGAAAAGCCGATGGCGATGACTGTAAAGGAATGTGATGAAATGATTCAGGCGTGCAAGCGCTGCGGCGTTAAGCTACAGGTAGCATTTATGCGTCGCTTTGATGCTTCATTCCGGGCTGCCAAAGCCAGAATTGATGCTGGCGAGATCGGAAACGTGGTACTAGTTCGCTCAAATACCCGCGGCCCCAACAAACCACAGCCTTGGATGTATGATATTGGAAAAAGTAATGGACCTCTTGCAGAGGTGTGCAGTCACGATATTGATACTCTCCGCTGGTTCACGGGAAGTGAATATAAACGAATTTATGCCGTTGGCGGTAATTACCGTTGTCCCGATGCCAAAGCCGATTTCCCGGATTTCTATGACAATGTCATGATGAGTTGTGAATTTGAAAATGGGATGCAGGGACAGATCGACGGCGCCCAGTATGTCAAATACGGCTACGATGCCAGAGTGGAAATTCTCGGAACAGACGGTTTGATTACCCTCGGATCCACCTACGCCGACAGCGTAGTTATTTTCAAACCCAACAAGATCGCCGAGGCAACTCATGTGACTGGTTGGCAAAGCCTTTTCTCTCAAGCCTATCTTGAGGAAGACCGTCATTTTATTGACTGTATTCTCAACGACAAGACTCCCTCTGTTACCGGTCACGACGGCAAAATGGCAGTTAAGGTTGTAATTGAGGGAAATCGTTCGATCCGTGAACACTGTATTATTGATCTCGATTGATAAAAGGAGAATAACATGAAAGCGTTACTATTTTATGGCCCCGGCGAATATGAATTGAAGGAAGTTCCCAAGCCAACTCCCGGTCAGGGCGATATTCTGCTGAGAGTAAAGGCTGCCGCCATTTGCGGAAGCGACATTCGTATGATTTTCAACGGCTATCGCGGCGTCAGCCATGAAACGCCCCGGATATATGGTCACGAGATTGCCGGCATTGTTGAAGAGGTCGGTTCAGACGTTGCGGATGCCGGGTACCGTCCGGGCGATGCTGTCGCAGTAGCACCCAATATGGGCTGCGGTGTTTGTGATATGTGCGTTTCGGGCAATACTCATCTTTGTCCTGAATATAAGGCATTCGGCATCAACATGGACGGTGGCTTTGCTGAGTATGTTGTCGTGCCCGAAATCGCTGTCCGCCAGGGCAACCTTGTCAAGATTGCGATTGACGAAAACATGAGCTTTGCCAAAGCTGCCGCTGTCGAGCCGCTATCCTGCGTCTATAACGGATTTGAAAAACTGAATATTCGTCCGAACGACACGGTTTTGATTATTGGCTCCGGCCCTATCGGAATTATGCACGCTATGTTGGCAAAAATGGCCGGCGCCTCCAAAGTTATTGTCAATGATCTAAACGCTGAACGTCTCCGAACGGTTGCGGAATTCGATCCCTTCTTCAAGACCTATCATGGAGAGGATTTGAAGGGGTATATCATGGAACAAACGAATGGAAAAGGCGTCGATGTCTGCATCACGGCTTGTCCGGCGCCCTCGGCACAGGCATCCTCTCTTGAGCTTTTGGCAATGAACGGTCGCGTGAATTTCTTCGGAGGTCTTCCCGCTGGGAAGGATCGTGTGGAGTTGACGACCAATCTGATACATTACAAACAGCTTGTGGTGACAGGCAGTGCCAGAGCATCGCTTCAGCAATACCGTACCTGTATGCGTCTTGTCGAATCCGGTGTTCTGAATATCGACGGGATTCTCTCTGCCGAATATCCTATTGAGGATTATGAAAAAGCCATTACCGCTGCAAGAAACGGTGAAAAGCTGAAACATATTTTTGTATTTTAAAATAAGGAGGCAATCTGCATGAATAATCGTATCGGCATTTATTTCGCATACTGGACCCACGAGTGGGATGCTGATTTCATTTATTATATCAATAAAGTGGCGCGTCTCGGATTTGACACATTAGAAATCTGCCCCGGCAATTTAGTGAATCTGCCAAAGGAAACTTGCCTTGATATCCGGAAGGCAGCTGATGCCGCCGGCATCGACTTGACATACTGCATCGGAATTCCCCCGCAGTACGATCTGGCTTCCGAGAATCCGGCCATCCAGCAGGCAGCTATCTCATATCAGAAAAAACTTATTGACGTGGTGGAAGCCATGGGCGGCGATACCATCGGCGGTATTCTTTATTCCTGCTGGCCCGGCGCCTTCACGCAGGGTATTACGGATAAGCGTCCCTGGTGGGAGCGCAGTGTCTGCAACATGAAAAAGGTAGCTTCCTATGCAAATGATCACGGTATAACACTCTGTATGGAGGTTGTTAATCGCTTTGAACAAATCCTTTTGAATACAGCGGAAGAAGCGGTACAGTACTGTCGCGACGTAGACAGTCCATCCTGCCGTATTCTGCTGGACACCTTTCATATGAACATTGAAGAGGACAGCTTTGCCGATGCGATCAAAACGGCAGGGAATCTGCTTCATCATTTTCATATCGGTGAAACGAACCGAAAGACCCCCGGCACTGGTAAAATGGATTGGGATACCATCTGCGGTAGTCTCAACGAGATTGGATATACCGGTCATGTTGTCATGGAACCCTTTGTTAAAATGGGTGGCACCGTCGCTGGGGATATCAAGGTATGGCGTGACCTTTCGGAGAACTGTGATGAAAAAGGTATGGACGATATGGCAGAAGCAGCTTGCCGCTTTATACGCAATAAATTGAATTAAGCACTAAAAGGAATCGGAGGAACCTATCTATGAAAAAAATTCGTGTCGGCATTATGACGATGTCCGACGGAAGACAACATATCCATGATGATATGCTTGCCATCAATCAGCAATATCAAAAGGATATAGCGACAGCACTGGAAGCCACTGGTGAGATTGAGGTAATTCAGGCGAGAGCGATCATCAACTCTAACACCCTTGCCCGAGAGGAAGGCGAATATCTTCTCCGAGAGGGGGCAGAAATGACGATTTTTAACTATGCAATCTGGTGTTATCCGCAATTTTCAGTTGTAGCCGCGAACTTTGCTCCGGGACCTTATGTCCTGTTCTCCAACCTTCATCCTTCCAAATGCGGTATGGTCGGAATGTTGGCAGCCTCCGGCTCCCTCCAGCAGCTTGGCTTGAAACATACCAGAATTTGGGGTTCTATCGACGATGAAGCCGTTTTCGGCAAGGTCGTTTCCTATATCAAGGCAGCTGCTGCCGTCAAACGTCTGCGTGGACTTACATTTGGCAATTTCGGCGGACGTCCCCTCGGTATGTACACGGCGGTTGCCAATCTGGAGCAGTGGCAGAAGCTTTTTGGTATCGATGTGGAAAACATCGAGCAGGAGGACATCGTCCGTGCTGGCAATAGCATCCCCGATGAAAAAGTGGACAATGCTCTTGCCTGGCTGGAAACGATGTGTGGTGAGATCGGTTATAACGGTACCAATCTTACGCCCGATAAGCTGAAGCTTCAGATTCGTTCTTATTATGGTCTGCGCAAGATCATCGAGGAAAGAAAGATAGACTTCATCGGCATCAAGGCGCACGGCGATGTAACCGAGAACTACTGCACCATGGATGTAGCGGAGGCTTTCCTGAACGATCCCTACGACATGGACGGTCCGCATGAGCCTATCGTGGCAGCTACAGAAGCTGATATGGACGGTGCACTTACTATGCAGATTTTCAAGCATCTGACCGGCGCTCCCGTTCTCTTTGCCGATGTCCGTCATTATGATGCCGAGAATAACATCTGGTATTTCTCTAATTCCGGCACTCATGCCACATTCTTTGCTGGAGCATCGTATGATCCCGTCGAAAATTTGAGGCATGTCAAGCTTTTGCCTGAAACGGTGGACTATCCTGCTGGTGGCGCCTCAGTATGGCATATTGCCAAGGAAGGCAAAGTAACGCTTGCTCGGTTAGCAAGAAGCAATGGAACATATAAGCTGACCATCGTCCCTGCCGAAATCGTCCGCTTTGATGCTGAAAAGGAAGCGGTGCTGAGTCAGGTAGCAACGCCACAGTGGCCTGTAGCTTTTACTCGCCTTGAGGTTTCGGCAGACTTCTTTATTTCGCATTTTCCGTGCAATCATATTCATGGTGTCTACGGAGATTGCGTGGGACAACTTATGAATGTAGCGGAAATTCTCGGTATTGAATATGAGGTCTATCGCTGATTCCCGTCTTCTGAAAATTTATGACGAAATGCAGGATGTTAATCAGTTGGATCAAGGATAATTTCGGTTCTTAATGCATGGTATATTGAAATAAAAAATATTAAAAAATATTTGGAGGAGCACAAGTATGAAATCTGTAAAAATTCTTTCTCTTCTTTTGGCTGCTATCATGACGGTTGCTGCGTTCGTCTCCTGTAATAACGGAAAGATGCCTGGCAAAGAATCCTCAGGCGGAGAAGACACTAACCAAACCGACGAAATCATTACCTCGGTAAAGCCCCAGGACTACAACGGTACCGAATTCAACTTCCTGACCATCGCAGATCAGGAACGCTTTCACAAGGAAATTTTTGTAGAAGCGGAAGACACCCAAGAGGTAATTTACGCAAGCGTTTATCGCCGTAACGATTATGTGAACAATTATCTGAACATTGTGATTAATACAACTCCTTCGGATACCGCTTATGACACGGCTACTACTCTTATCAATTCTTCTGATACTACCTACGATGTCTATAACCTCTACAAGCATGGTTGTATCTCTCTGATTACGCAGGGATATACTCGTGATTGGAGTGAACTGAACAATATTAACTTTGAGAACCCCTGGTGGAATAGTTCCGCTTTTGAAAATTTGGCTGTAAACGGAAAAATTTTCTTAATGTCGGGAAGTATTTTAATTACAGAGATTGACGACACGCTCGCAATGGTGTATAATAAAGATATCTATAATGAATATAGTAGTGTTCTCGAGTATGATATCTTTGATGAAGTGTTAGGCGGTACCTGGACGTTAGACCGGTTTATCTCCATGGTAACTAAGGTTAGCGCTGACCTGAATGCAGACGGCGAAATTAATGTGGGCGATGACCTGTTGGGTTATGCTACTGAACCCAATTCGATGGCAATGAACTGGCCATTTGCCTGTAACTTTGTTCACGGTACCATTAAGGACGGCGAATACGACATGAATGTGACCTCTTCCACGATCAACAATGTTACTACGATGCTGGAAAAGCTGAAGAATCTGTTCGCGTCGGATTATGCTGATCAGAGCAAACAGCTTGATGAATGTGTGCAGATGTTCACGGAAGGAAAGTCATTCATAACCGCCATCATTCTTCGCAATCTGGAGAGTATGCGTGACATGGAAAGCGATTATGGTGTCATTCCCTATCCTAAGTTTGATGAGAATCAAAAGGATTATATTACCCATGTCGGCGGCGCTTCTCCCATTATGGTTATTCCATTGCAGAACACGAGCGATGACGAGCGTCTCGGAAATATCCTGGAGGCAATGTGCGAAGCTTCCTATCGCATCACCCGTCCTGCTTATTACGAAACAGCATTAAAGGAAAAAGGAACCCGTGACGAGGAATCCAAGCAGATTCTCGATCTCATTCTCGATTCTCGTACCTATGACCTTGCTTATATTTCTGCCAGCGGTCTGGCATGGATGATCGGCGGTATGATTGCTGCGGAAAACGATGCTTTTGCCAGACAGTGGCAGAAGCAGGGCGAACGCGTCCAGGCAACCCTGCAGGACCTGGTCGATTCCATTATCGAAAACAACGCATACTGATGTTTCGAATGAGGTAAAAGGACTTATGAGTAGAACCTATCTTTTGGGTATCGATATCGGAACTCAGGGAACCAAAACCGTGCTATTTGATTTAAACGGAAAAACTGTTGCCTCTGCTTTTGAGACATCTGAACTGTTGTATCCCGCTGAAGGAGCAGTGGAGCAGAGGGCGGAAGATATCTACGGATCGGTAATTCGTACCGTCAAAGACGTTATGGAAGCGTCGGGAATAGATCCTTACGAAGTAGCTGCCATCGGCATGGACGGCCAGATGGCAAGCATTCTCGGCATTGACCGGGATTTCCGTGCGATAACACCCTTGGATAACTGGTTGGATACCCGTTGTGAACCGTACATCAAGCAGATGAAGAAAATTGCAGAGGATGAACTGATTCGCATGACGGGATGTCCTGTCACCTATGCTCACGGTCCCAAGGTGCTTCGCTGGAAGACCGAATACCGGGACGTGTACAATCGCATCGATAAGTTCGTGGAACCGGTGACTTATGTGGTAGGACGTCTCTGCGGATTAACCGGCGAACAAGCCTATATAGACTACACTAATATACATTTTTCAGGTTTTGCTGATAACGAAAAGCTCTGTTGGTCAGAGGAACTTTGTAAACTCTTTGATGTGGACAGAAACAAGCTCCCGAATATCGTGGCACCCTATCAGATTGCAGGGAAACTGACGGGCAAAGCGGCAGATCTTATGGGCCTTGTTTCGGGAATTCCCGTGGTAGCAGGTTGTGGCGATCAAGCCGCCACCTCCCTTGGCGTCGGTGTTGCGCGAGAAGGAGAATGTTTCGATGGTGCCGGAACCGCATCGGTGTTTGCTTGCCTGACCAGGCGCTATGAGCCGGATATCAAAAATAAGACGATTCTGTTCCCTCGCCATGTGATTCCCGGACTTTTTCAACCAATGGCATATATTTCGGGTGGCGGTCTTTGTCTCAAGTGGTTCAAGGAAACCGTCCTTGATAATACAAAATCTTATCGGGAACTGGAAGCGAAAGCCGACAGTATTGCTCCCGGAAACAACGGGTTGTTCTTTATTCCCCATTTTAGTGGGCGAACCTGCCCCAACGATTCCAATGTCCGAGGCATGTACTGGGGATTGAATTATACCCATGATGGTGTTGCTATGTTTAAAGCTACCATGGAAGCCATTGCTTATGAATACAAGATGTATCTTGATATTCTGAAGGAAAGCGGAACGGTGGATCATATGGGTGTGATATATGGTACTGGTGGAGGCTCCGTAAGTCCTTGCTTCAATCGTATTAAGGCAGATGTGCTTGGAGTAAGCTATTCGGTGACCTCTCGCAACGATACGGCGCCCTTCGGCGCGGCGTTGCTGGCGGGTTACGGTGTTGGTATTTTCGATGATCTTGCCGTAACGGCACGTTCCTATGCCGACATAACCGCGACCTATCATCCGGATATAGAAAAGCACGCTCTCTATGAATCCTACGCGACACAGTATACGGAGTTGCTAAACAAGTGCGGTATGCTACGGTATAGCTAATATAATATATTTGGGAAGGCACAGCAAAAGCGGTGCCTTTCCAATATGATATAAAAGAAGGATGGAAACAAACAACATGGAAGAAAGAAAGATGTTTGCCGAAGAGCGGCAAAGACACATTTTCGAACACATTCGAAAGAATCGGCGTGCTACGCTTACCGAACTCTGCGAAAAATTCAGTGTCTCGCCTGCCACCATGCGGAACGACCTTGATGAAATTCAGAAGCAGGGTAACATCAAACGGACGCACGGTGGCGCGATCCTCGTCACGAAAACCAGCTACGAGCCTCTCCGTTCTGACCGCATTGAGCATCGTGAGGCAAAGACAGCAATTGCCGGCAGAGCTGCCGAAATGGTGGAGAATGGCGATACCATCGCGATTGATCAGGGTACCACAACCTATGAAATGGTGACCTTTCTCGGAGATAAGAAGAACATTACCGTTGTCGTGAATGACATTGAACTGGCACTGGCACTGGAAAAGAACACCTCTGCCAACATCATTCTGCTTGGTGGTCAGGTCAGACGAAATTATTCCAGCGTGTACGGTTCTCTGACTCTTAAGTGCCTGGAGGGGCTTTATGTAGATAAGCTATTTTTGGCTGCAAACTCTGTATCCCTTCTTAAAGGTCTAACCACGCCCAATGGTATGACTGCGGATGTAAAGAAAGCATTGATCTCGGTTTCTAACGAGATTATCGTGCTGGCAGATTCTTCCAAATTCGACCATGTTTCGTTGTATAAGATTCTCGATTGCCACGATGCAAGTGCTATCATTACCGATTCGGATGTGGACCCGGAGATAACAAACGAATTTCGCGAGAATGGCGTGCATCTTGAGATTGTCAAAAAATAAGAATATCCCGTCTCAGACAGAAACCGGCACTTAAAGCGGTTTGTTCAACTCTACAAATTTAAATTCCCGCAATTTAAGTTTTTGAGAGAGCAAATGCGAATTGGTGCCGGTTCCTTTTTGTTTTTTTGAGCAATATCTACAAAACTCAAGAAAACGTTTTGTGAAATATTAATATATAATAAATTGTGCAAAATGACGTTGAAAATTCGCTATAAAACGATAATTTTATAAAAACCATTGACATAATAAAAATAAGTGATATAATATTTACAAGTAAACGCTCAAAAGCGATAAAAAACGAAAGCAAAAAGGAGAAAAACAAAATGAAAATTAAACAGTGCATTCTTATCAGTTTGGTTCTCGCGCTATTGGCGATGTTGCCAATTTCTACCTCTGCTGCAATCAATGACGGACTCTACAGTTATTACACCTTCGATGAAGATGCTGTGGATATCTTTGATAACAACAGTCTTGCCCTGAAGCGCGACGGTCAGATTGTCAAAGAGGGATCGGCTGCCGGAAGCGGTCATCTTTCCATGACCGGAAAGGATGATGTTTTGGCGTTGGTCGCTATGGATGCCTATGGTCCGTATTTTGACACAGATGAAATGACTATCGCTCTGTGGGTTCGTCTCGATACTGCCAAGGAGACCGGCTGGGGCACGATTGTAGGCTTTGGCACCGGTGCAAATTATGACTATTTCCGTTATATGATCGATTATGGTAACTCTACGATGTCTTTCTATTTCCAGAGTACCAACCTCACCTACACCATTGATTATCCCGAGGGTGAAGAACTTAATTTAAAAGATGGCGAATGGCATCACATTGGCTTCACTGCCAAGATGGACTATGCTCCGGTATTCTATGTAGACGGAGTTGCCTATGAGGACGATGTGGATATCACTCAGTTTATCGGTGATCCTAACGGTGGTTACTTTGTTCTCGGTGCTATGAATGACCTTACTACTGATGTATATCAGGGAGACATGGACGATTTCCGCATCTATACTCGTGCACTTTCCGGGGAGGAATTTGCTGAACTCTATGCTATGAAGGGCACTACCCCTGTAGCTCCCGAGACTACTACTACCGAGCCTGTTACCAATCCTCCGGATGATACGGATGATATTGTCGACAGTACTGCTGATACCGCTGCTGCTTCCATGGGGCAAGCGGAAGATACTAACGATACCGTCTCCGATACTGCCGAGAATACCGGTTCTACCTCCGATGATGAGAATAGTAACGGTTGGATTATCTGGGTTGCTGTAGCGGTAGCTGTCGTAGTGGTTGCTGTGGTTGCAATTGTTGTGATTAAGAAGAAAAAGAACTAAGCAATATCTATTATTGGAAAGAGAGATAAAAACAATGAAAAAGATTTTGTCTATTTTTGTAGGTGCCATCATGATAGCGGCGCTTTGCATATCGGCATCGGCGGCTGCGCCTACCGAGGGTTTAATTTACTACTATTCCTTTGATACCGCTGGAAGCACTGCCATTGATAGCGTAAATGGCATCAACCTTGCCATTGCCGGTGAAAACCGTTTTGTAGAGGGTATATCCGGTACTGGTTTATCCTTTGACGGTTCTTCCGATCAAGTTCTGCAGCTTGGTCAACCGATTACTGCTATTAACAGTCAGAATGCCGTAACGGTTTCCCTTTGGGCGAAGTTTGATGCTTCTCAGGAAACAGATCACACTCTGATTGGCTGGGGTTCTGGCGCGGATCCAGACAACTACTACCGGCTTTTTGTACAAGGGGGATCACATAACATCGGTTCTCAGACTAACACCGGTTATCCCTACGGATGGAACAATAATGCTGATGTTGTCGGTGAAGAAAACGTGAAGCTTATCCTGGACGACAATTGGCATCATATCGCTATGGTACATGATGGTGCAGAGGGAACGATTACCTTTTATATTGATGGTATAGCCTATCCCGGCTTCGGTGCTCCAGATGGTTCTGCGGATGCTCAGGATTATAAGATCGGTCCCATGACTTACTGGCTCACCATTGGCTCTATGCATGATAAAGTAAGCGCAAACTTCAAAGGCGTTATGGATGAACTTCGCATTTATGACGGTGCACTTACCGCTGACCAGATTTCTGCTCTTTATGACATCAACAATGAAGGCGGAGGTGAGGGTGGTTCTCCCGATACCTTTGATATGCTGACAACCGTCGGCATTGCGGCGCTCATTTCCACCGCTGGTGTTGTTCTTTCCAAAAAGCGCAGATAATTATAATAAATTACATTATTCCAATATGAAAGACCGTAATATAGCCTTATATTGCGGTCTTTGCTATAAAATGGAGATTTTCATGAAAAAAATATTAATGCTTTTGCTGATTCCCGCTATACTTGCCGGATCGGTTCTCCTGGCAGTCTCCTGCGACAGGAACGGAAACAAAAATTCTGATGATCCGAATGACGATTCCTTTTGGCTCAAAGAAGAAAAGGTATTCTCTCCCACCGATATTGAGCGCACCGGAACTGATAAGGAGGTTAGTGATTTGTATCAGAACATCAAAACAGCTAAACCTGATAATATCGTACTGACGGCAGGCGAGCAGGTGTTGGTTTTGGAAAAACGTAACGATAATACCTACGCGATTAAAACCTATATTGTGAACGGTAGCGACTACATCCCTATGTTTGCCGCCGGAGAAGAGATTGTTAAGGGGATAGGATATCCCTCGGAGTATGAAGTCAAGACGGTGGACGGAAACGAGACATGCATCATGAAGGGGAGCGGTAACGGTCATGCCTTTACGCTGACCTGTACGGCTTTGGCAGACATGAATCTGCTTCACTTCTCTCTCGATGTTAAAATCGGAAGCAATTTCTCGCTGACCCGGCTCGATTTCGGTCTGACTATGGAAGGAAAAGCCTCGGTATCCTATGGTCAAATGCCGATCAGCATCTACGGCAATATGTATGGCTATGACAGTGTTGGAATTGGTATGCCAGCAGCTTATCTTTGGGATAAGGGTAGAGAAGCCGTTATCTTATTTGATTACACTAATATGACCTGGATGGGCAGCGGAGTATATCTTCCGGGACGGTCTGGGTACGTGGACGCCGTTGTACGTGGCGAGGACACCGTCTTGGGGTTATGCTACGGTATGAATAATCGCAACCGTCCCGTCGATGCCGGAACGCTGTCCTCCGGTTCTTCCATGAAGATTGAATTTTACCTCTATTCGGGACTTTCTGCCAAACGAACGGGTGTCGATTGTATCGCGGTCAAGACGGCTGTTATGGCTTCGGTGCACCCCACTATGGTGGAATATCCCTCTGTGCGCGATGACCTGAAGGATTCGGTTACCTTAAACTGGGAGGAATTCGCCGATGGCACCGCCGAAGCACTTCTTAATCCGCTTGCCTACAATAAGGTATCAATGAATTTAAAGGATCCCGTTCTCACCTCGGAAAAGCGCGGCTCTGCCGTATATATGAGCTACGCCCGTCAGACCTCCGAACGCTACTCACACACGGATTATTCCTGCAATAACAATTGGTTGGCTGCTCTTGCCGCCTATAACCGCCTCAAGGGCAACGAAGACGTGAATACTTTGGTTTCTGCTAAAATGGATGCTTTGCAATTCTATTATGATCCTGAGGCAAACATGATCCGTTGGGGCTTCCGTTATAACAACCAAGTCGGCGCCGTAGAGATGCCCTGGCAGAATTTCTTCTATCATTCTGACATTTACCGCTCCTCTATGCACGCTTCCACAGAGGATTTCAGCCCTGCTGCTCTTTCCAATCTTCTGTCCTCCATTGAAGGTATGACCGAACTGGTGGAAAACAGTGGATATGTTCTCTCTCAGTGGATTGATCCCATTGAGAAGAAATCGGAAACGCAGAAGGATGTACCAGCACTCAACATCGTTTATGAACCTTGGCAGATTGGAACCTATGCCTATGTGTGTGTTAAGGGTTATGATATAAGTGGTTCACAGGAATATCTCGATATGGCAGCTACATCGCTGACCAAGGTCATTGAAGAAGTGCACTATAAGGTAGAGAATGAAATTTACACTAAAGAATTCACCGATAGCGCGGAATTTCCTATCACCGAACTCTTCGGCTCCGCCAATGGTACCTATGCCGCTTATCGTCTTTTTGAACTGACGGGTGAGGAAAAATATCTGAATTATTCTGAAGCCTTCTTCGGCATGCTTTCTCAGCTAACTTTTTGGTATGATGATAATATGTCCGATGCCGCCAAGAACAGCACGCTTCTCGGACTTTTTGAGCCCCATGGCGGTGCTTCTCATGCCTGTCCCTGGGAATCGATCGAGGCTATCCTGCCTCTGACCGAGATTCTTGACGCTACCGGCGAATATGCTTTCAATGATTTGATTTTGGCAATTATCAACTGTCAACGAGTCAGCTCATATAGCTTCTATCCAGTTACATGGTCAGAGGATTTTAAAAATCAGTGGGCATATAATCAGGAGGATTTCTACTATATTCCTACCGAACCGCTCTATAACACGATTGGGAACGGTAACGGCGACTATGGTGCACTATATATGTCCTCCCTGTCGCTTTGGAACTATCTGCTGTACGAGGCATTCGGCACCGTCGATAACGCCGATGTCATGGCTCTTTGCACCGATATCCACACGAATTATGAAAGTGCTGTCCGCGGTGCTGAGCGCAGCTTTATCCTCTATAATCCTACAAATGAAACGGTAACGGTTACCTTCACTCAACATGAGCTTCCTGATGGCAGTTATATCATGACTGTTGAAGGACAAGAAGGAAAGGAATACACTGCTGCTGAGCTTACCGCCGGCATTCGCTTTACTCTTGAATCTCGCTCTTCTCTCCGTCTTGAGGTTGTTTCCGCTTCTACTGCCGTTCTGGTAGAAGCTAATCAGGAGGTTATGACACGTTATCGCTTAGCAATGGCATATCATACCGTTACGGAGAAAGTACAATCCATTGCCCGTGAGAGCTTTGCCGAAATTTTCCCCGATGCTGACGAGGATGAACTTGATACACTTGCCAACTATGTCTGCACCTACATGACCTATGAAGAGGCTATGGCTCACGCTCTGAATTCCAAAACAGCAGCGGACGCCAAGCAATCCTTCTGCGAGCGTGCCATTGCGAACGCAAAGGTCAAAAAGCTCTATGATGAAAATGCAGAAGTTCAGCTTCCCTCTGAGTATGTCACTCTGTTGGAGGCGGTAGACCAAGCTTGTAACCTCTACCGTGGCGGAAGCTTCAAGGAAGCGTATCTTCTCTGCGATTCTCTTGTTGATGCCATCGAAAATAATACTGAAAAGGAGCTTGCTGAAACGCTGATATCCGATGCCGGCGCATAAGCATCATCCTAAGATTACGAGGCATAGTAGTCGTATGCCGTCGAGACACATCGCTAAAGTGCCTTCTGCAATAATTATCGCGATCTATCGGATTGCTCTGCTGCATAACAATCTTATTGATCTCATTGAGATTAATATGCTTCAAGTTTAGTTGGCAAATAATAACTTAATGCAATGACACAATTGATATTAGTTTTTTATTCCCGTTGCTATATAAATAAATTGACCGCTCGTTTCCGCTGAAACGGGCGGCCATTCTTATAGGTCCAGTGCTTGTTTTATGGAATCGATCGTATCGGGCGTCAGCTTATTTTTTCCGGTCGTGTGAATTTTTCGTTCTATGTCATCAATATCGTATAATAGATATTCGCTTGAAGCAGAACAGTCGTTTCCGTTCAGTAGGAATACATATCCGTTAATCCAAGTCGTAATTCCCAAGGCAGATAAATAACTTTTTAAAATATATATTTGTCGTTTAACCTGTTTGATGGGATTTTTGATTATCTTCTCATAGGTGTTTCCGCCGTCACTGACATGGTATTTTGTCCATTCCCGTGCATCCTCGCTCCCTTCCAATCTGCCACTGTAATTTTTTACTTCTATGATGAAAAGTCCGTTTTTATTAATAATGATGTTGTCAAATTCGGTTTTTTGACCGTCATGAATGAGATGCAAGCCTGTAATGATAACATCACCGTTATCAAGAATGCTTTTTATCATACCGGAAGCTATCGCTTCTCCCCTTCTGCCGGCAGCCTTTTGTGGGGAAAATATATCGTCATAATCATCGTAACCATCATTATTGTTTTTTAAGATGAGGATGATTATGGCAATGAAAACTGCTGCCAGGATTAACACGATCATTGTTTTTCCTGTCTATTCAAAGGCTTTGTGCGAAGCTTATTCCGCTGCCTTATGAAGAATATCTATGATTTTTACTGCGTCGCTGAATCTGCCGTCGGAATTCGGCGCTCCGAATACGCCGATAATATAGCTTGCCCCTTTGATATCAGCGCTTACAAGGACAGAATAGGAATCGGTAAGAGAGCCCGTCTTCAGACCGGTTACGCAGTCCCGATAATAGGGAGAATCACGATGTATCAGCTGATTGGTATTGTTCCAGGTCATTGTTTCTCCGCTTGCATAAAAAACTTTATCGGTTACGGTTCCGGCATATTTCATGATTATTTCATTTTCGAGTGCTTTTTCTGCAATGATTGCGAGATCATGTGCGGTTGTGTAGTGATTTTCATAAATTAATCCGTCCGGCACACTGTAATATGTGCCGGTGCAGCCTATCGATTTTGCATATTCATTTACTCGCTCCATAAAAAAGCTGACGGCAGCGCTTCCGCTCATATTTTGATTTCCCGTTATATATCTTGCTACTCCCGCAGCGACGGCATACGCCGCGTCATTGCCGGAGGGCAAAAGCATACCTTCTATAAGCATTTCAAGCGTGAGCTTATGCCAGGTTTTTATGTAAGCGATCGAAGAACCCTTTCCGACAAGGTCAAGTTCGTTTCCCGGTTGTATGACAGTGTCCTTGGGCATTGCTTCAAGCGCATATAATGCTGTGAGCAGCTTCGTAATGCTTGCCGGTAAAATAGGCAATTCGGTCCCTTTTTCATACAAAAAGGAGGATTCGGTTATACTGTATATAAAAATTTGCGGAGACACAAAGGAGTCGTCTGCTTCTTCCCCGATAAGCGGCGGGGTGGTTTGAGCTTCACAGGAGGAACTTGCTGTTGTCTCCGTCGCGTTGGAAGAACTCGTCGTATTTTCGGTATCGGTATATATTGTGTTTTCCGAATCGGTAGAATGAGTACCGTCGGAAGAATTGTTCCTTTTTAAGAAAAAAGCAATAATGCCGGAAGAAACGGATACGGCGAGAAGCATGGAAATAATAAGTATGATTTGTTTTTTCATCAGATACGATTTTGTTCCTTAATTTAATTTTATATGCTGTATACAAATTATATCATATTTGCGCTGAAAACACAATCTGTTTTTAATGGAAAAAGCTATTGAAAAAAAAGCAGCGCGGTGTTATAATCATGTTGAATAAGCACATCTGATATCACACGATGGGAGAGATAAGTCATGAATATTCAAATATGCCGAAAATGCAAAGCTATTTCAGAGAATGGTGTATGTCCGCTTTGCGGAAAATCCAAGAAGCTTACCGACGCTAAACCGGATGATACCGTTTATCTCACATCATGCGAGTATATCTGGTCAAAGACGGTTGAAGACATTCTTGATGAAGCGGGAATAAAATATTACAGACACGGCTCTCTCGGATCGGGTGTCATTGTCAGTATAGGAGAATTGGCAGAGCTTTACCGATATTATGTTTCGTTTTCCGACTATGAAAGGGCAATGTCCATGATTCCGGATTTTTCTGAGTCGGTTATGACGGAGGAAGAGCTTAACGAATATATTGACAGAGAATACAATTCTGAAAAAAAGGAATGAGTACCAATATAGAAAGGACGAAGAACGAAAAATCTTCGAAAGAGAATTGTTTATGAGAGAATATGTTATAAAAGGTTATAGACCGGAGAGATTGTTTCATTATTTTGAGGATATAAGCGCCATCCCCCGCGGTTCCGGAAATGAAAAAAATATTGCCGATTATATAGAGAAGTTTGCGGCGGACAGAGGCTTGTTTTGTCTGAGAGACGGCTTGAATAATGTTTTTATCAGAAAGTCGGCAACGCCGGGCTATGAGACCCAACCGTGCGTTATGCTTCAGGGACATACCGACATGGTATGTGAAAAAAATGCCGGAACAGAGCATGATTTTCAGACGGAGGGACTTGAACTGTATGTGGAGGACGGCTGGCTGAGAGCAAGAGGGACGACTCTCGGGGGAGATGACGGAGCGGCGGTTGCGGCAATGCTTTATGCGCTTGATGACGAGACGCTTTGTCATCCTGAGCTTGAATGTTTGTTCACCACCGGAGAGGAAACAGGTCTTTACGGCGCTTCCGGATTTGATTATTCGGTCGTACATGCTAAAAAACTCATAAATCTGGATTCTGAAGCAGAGGGAGTCGCTACCGTAAGCTGTGCGGGTGGAATCGGACTTGATTTCACCCTTAAGGCGGACAGACTCCCGATTCCGGCTTTCTGCCGTCCGTTGACGATAGAGATAAGCGGGCTTTCCGGCGGACATTCGGGAGAGGATATCATAAAAGAAAAAGGAAATGCGAATATACTTCTTATGCGTCTCCTTTCGGAGCTTTATGAGAAGCATCCGTTCCATATAATAACAATTTCCGGCGGAAGCCGTGGAAACGCAATACCGAGAGAGGCCTCGGCGGTAATCTTTATTTCCGAGCCGGAGATGGCAATTGATTTTATCGGCGAATACCAGAAGACACTTGCCTCCTGGCTGCCTGAAAGTGATTCCGGTATGAGAATCAAGACTGCAAGGGCAAAAGGAAACTATTCTTCGATGCTGTCCTTAGCCGATACGATGCGCCTTATTAATCTTACTTTGTTTGTTCCGAACGGCGTCATCAGCAGAATACCCGGGAATCTTGCAATGGTAGAGACGTCGAACAATCTCGGGGTTATCCGTGATAATGGAGAGAACGGGATATTGCTTGTTTATCACGGACGTTCTTCACTTGACAGCAAAATGAATTCACTTGAGCTTATCGCCAAGCGTGCGGCAAAAATGCTCGGTTTTGAGCTTGATGTGAACGGAAGATATTCCGGCTGGCCGATGAAGAGCAATTCGCCGCTTGCAAAAGAATTTATAGAGGTGGCGAAAGAGGTTCTCGGTGATAAGGTATCCCCTGAAATTGCCGCAATACATGCCGGACTTGAATGTGGGATAATCTGCGGTGCAGTTCCGGGGCTGGACGCTATTTCGATAGGACCGGAGCTTAAGGACATACACTCGCCGGGAGAGAGACTTGAGTTATCCTCTTTTGAACGCATGTGGGAAATAGTAAAAAAGCTCCTTGAGAAAAAAGAGTTCTGATTGCGGGAAAGATCTGTTTAGCTTGCATTGTGTGTATATCTGTTTTAAGCCCGGAGTCTCCTATAACCGGGAGTCACCCCGTTTTTGTTTCTTTCGGAAATACAGGAATTTCATTACGGTTCGCGTTGTCACTTTGACGGCGGAATGGAGATTAGCATGAAAATTACATGAAATCGGACTTTTTGTACCGTTGTTTCACGCACAAATTCTCCTTAAAAATGGGGCTCAACCCATTATTGTTTCCAAGGGAAACACAGTCGAATTTCATTCCTATTAGTGTTAATGCTATGCGTCAGAAGGAGATTAATATGAAAAAAATATGTGATGGGTATCGTGATTTATATTTTGATACGGTATCAAAGCTTCTGGAAACGCCGAGTCCGAGCGGATATTACAGAGAGGTAATGGAGCTTGTGAAAAAGCTTGCCGAAAAAGAAGGGTGCGAATTTGCTCTCACCAAAAAGGGGTGCGGCATAATTACGTATAAGGGGAAAAATCATGATCATGCTATAGGTGTCTGCGCTCACTGTGATACGCTCGGTGCAATGGTGAGATCGGTTGATGGAAACGGCGGTATCAATTTTACGGCTGTGGGAGGACCGAGCCTTCCGACGCTTGACGGAGAATACTGTACGGTTATCACAAGAGACGGCAGAAAATACAGCGGAACCTTTCTTTCCAAAAGTCCGGCAGCTCATGTTTACAGTGATTCGGCGACAAGAAAACGTGACTGTGAGAATATGTATGTCCGTCTTGATGAGATTGTCAAAAGTGCAGAGGATGTAAAAAAGCTGGGCATTTCAAACGGAGATTATATCTGCATAGCTCCGAAAACCGTCGTTACCGATAATGGTTTTCTTAAATCCCGGTTTATCGACGATAAAGCGAGCGTCGCCTGCCTGCTGACTGCGGTCCGTATTATGAAAGAACGGAATTATGTTCCGGAAAACGATATCGTCATGCTGATTACCATGTATGAAGAGGTCGGACACGGGGCGGGCTTTATTCCCCGGGAAATGACCTCGATGCTCGGAGTCGATATGGGATGCATCGGAGAGGATTTGTGCTGTACGGAATATGACGTTTCCATATGTGCGAAGGACAGCCGGGGACCTTACGATTATGAGCTTACCTCAAATCTGATCGCTCTTGCGGAAGAAAACAGGTTGAGCTATGCTGTTGATATTTACCCCTACTATGGTTCTGATGTCGGTGCAATGTGGACCGCCGGAAACGATGTGCCGGGAGCGCTTATCGGTACGGGGGTTCACGCCTCTCATGGCATGGAACGAACTCATTGGGAGGGAATTTCCAATACCATTGCACTGATTTTGCTTTATTTAGGATTAAAAGCTATTGACTGAGGCTTCAATCGGTGATATAATATAAAATTAAATTATGTGGGCGAAATAAAACCCGTATATTCGGATTTTTGATTTACTGCCTCCGAAGGTGAAAATGATAATAAATATTTTGGGATTGATTACCGGAATCGCCGTTGGGATTATAGAGTATTTTTTGCTTGGAGAGCTTACATCGAGAATTACAGGGGTAAAACGAGGGCGACTTTCCGGTATCATAATAATTAAGCTTGCGGTGTACATATTTGCGGTGATAACGGTAATATTCGCTTTTAAAAGCTGTATTTTATTCTGCGGAATAGGCTATGCTCTTGGAATGCTTGTGACCGCCGGTGTAACCTTTGCCGCGTCGTATAAAAGACGCTGAATGTTATGAATCTTCTAAGGGGATGATTGAAATAGAAACTGCCGATATAATCAAGCTTTCTGTTGCGGGTGCTCTTTCGGCGGGCGCGCTTATAGGTTACTTTATTATGAGAGCCGGATGTGCCGCGGAACCTGACAACAAAAGAAAAAAGAAACGCAAGAAACTGTTTTTCATACTTGTAATTGCTGCCGCATGGTTTTTCGGAGGAACGGTGTTCAATATTCTCGTAGGAGGTTCAAAGGGAATTGCCGTCGAGTTTGAAATGCTTTCGGAGCGTGTTACGCTTTTCGGGATCTCGTTTGCGGAAACCTCTCTTATCATGTGGGGCGTTACGGGAGTTGTATTGATCCTTGCGGTTTTATTTAGGATATTTGCGGTGCCGCGTTTCGGAAAGGATTCTCCTACCGGTCTGCAAAATGTGATGGAGCTTGCGATAGAGTTTTTTGACAGTCATACAAAAAATAACGTTCATGGCAATACCGGATGCTTGAGTTCATATCTTTTTGCGCTTTCGATTCTGATGTTCGGATGCGCCTGCGCAGAGCTCTTCGGTCTGCGCGCTCCGACTTCGGATATCACCGTCACTCTTGCGATGGGACTTATTACGTTTATTTTAATAAATTGGTATGGCATAAAAAACAAGAAGCTGTCCGGAAGAATCAAAAGTCTTGCTTCCCCCTCTCCGGTTATCTTTCCGATGCGTATTGTCTCTGATGTAGCGGTTCCCGTATCTCTTGCCTGCCGTTTATTTGGTAATATGCTTGGAGGACTTATCGTAATGGAGCTTTTGAAGGGAGCGGCGGGAGGATATTCTTTCGGAATTGCTCCGGTCGCGGGGCTGTATTTCAATCTTTTTCATCCGCTGATACAAATATATATATTTGTAACGCTTTCTCTTACTTTTATTAATGAAGCCTGCGAATGACTCGCAGACGGAACATGAATCTATTTTGAAAGGCGCCGTGTTATATCACGGTGTTAGGTATTGACAATGACTGCAATCGGAGCTGCGCTTGCGCTTCTGCCGGCGCTTGGAGCGGGTATAATGATGGGATTTGCGACTGCAAAAGCAACCGAGGCGGTTGCAAGGCAGCCGGAAGCCTCCGGAAAAATCAACTCGATACTTCTTATGGGACTTGCTCTCGCTGAGTCTACTGCTATCTATGCTTTTGTTATAGCTCTTATCATTGCGACAAAAATTTGATTTCCGGTACGGAATGAAATGGGAGGTTACGATATTTGAACGGACTTGATTTGTCAAACGTTCCGTTTGATCTTATCATCAACATACTGAATATTGCTGTTTTTTATCTGATTATCAGATTTCTTGTCTATAAGCCGGTTAAGAAATTTCTTTCCGAAAGAAAGGAAAAAATAGAGCGAGAGCAAGCCGAGCTTAGAACGTCAGCTGATGAAATGGAAGCAAAGAAGCAGGAATATGAAGCGCTCATGGCAGAGGCGGAGCTTAAATCAAAAGAGCTTTTGCGCAAGAGCCGCGAGGAAGCCGATAAAACCGCATCAGAAATTATTGACGCCGCGCATGCCGGCGCCGATAAGCTTATTGCCGATGCGAACGCTAATATCGCTTCAAAGGAAAGGGAGGCTGTCAATTACATGAAGGACGACGTTGTTGAGCTTTCTGTTTCCATTGCTTCCAAGCTGATTGGTCGGAATATTAATAATGAAGATAATAAGCGCCTTGCTTCCGATTTTTTTGAAAAAGAACTCGGCAGTATGAAGCATGAATGACAGGAGAACGGTATGAAAAAGTCAAAACTCCGGCTTTCTTCCGGTACTGACCGTGAGACCGCGGAGTATATTGTCAGATCCTTCGAGGAGCTTTTCGGCAGAGAGCTTGATTTTGATATACAGCTTGATCCGTCGCTGCTCGGCGGATTTGTTGCCGAAATAGACGGCTGTGTTTTTGATTCCTCCGTTTCATCAAAAATGGAGGAGATAAAAAGAATACTTCTGAAAAACTGAAAATTTGCTTTTTGCCGGCGAAAGAAAGGAACGGGTTCATGGATTTTGAAACAGACGCTTTGAATGAAATGCTGAAAAAGCGTATAGAGGAATTTACCCCGAACGGTACCGTCTATACCTGCGGCACCGTCGTAAAAGTAAGCGACGGCGTTGCAAGAATTGAAAATCTTCCGGGACGCTGTTACGGCGAGCTTTTAAGATTCGGGAACGGAATATGGGGGATCGCTCTTGACCTTGAAGAAAACGGCGTTGGTGCCGTTATTCTTAATTCCGGAGCTTCGGTGAGCATAGGAGATACGGTTACGGGAACCGGACATGCGGTGGACACGCCGGTATCTTCTTCGGTGATCGGAAGAGTTTTAAGCCCTATCGGTGTTCCGCTTGACGGAAAACCCTTTAAGCCAAAAAAATATGCCCCTATGGAAAAAACGGCGCCGGGAATTATCCTCAGAAAGCCTGTTTGCGAGCCGCTTGATACCGGGATTCTTGCAATTGACAGTATGATTCCTATCGGAAAAGGTCAAAGAGAACTGATAATAGGAGACAGACAGACCGGGAAAACAACGATTGCGGTTGACACAATACTGAATCAGAAGAATAAAAATGTTATTTGTATATACTGCGCGATTGGACAGAAGGCCTCAACCGTATCGCAGGTCATTATGACTTTACGCAAGGCGGGTGCTATGAAATATACAACCGTTGTCGCTTCGACTGCGGCTGACAGTCCGGCTATGCAGTATCTTGCGCCATATGCCGCCTGCTCCATGGCGGAATCCTTTATGCATGAGGGAAGAGATGTTCTTGTCGTATATGACGATTTGTCAAAGCATGCTGTGGCGTATAGAACCATGTCTCTTCTTCTTCATCGTCCACCGGGACGCGAAGCATATCCGGGAGATGTGTTTTATCTTCATTCTCGGCTTCTTGAGCGCTCTGCCAGTATGGCTGACAGCGAAGGAGGGGGTACGATGACTGCGCTTCCTATTGTTGAGACTACGGGCGGAAATATTTCCGCTTATATTCCTACCAATGTTATTTCAATAACCGACGGACAAATTTATCTTGAATCGGAGCTTTTTCATTCCGGAATAAGACCGGCTATCAATACCGGACTTTCGGTATCCAGAGTCGGAAGAGCCGCACAATATAAGGCCATGAGAAAGGTATCCGGCCTTCTCCGGATAGAGCTTGCCCAATATAAGGAAATGGCAGTTTTTGCCCGTTTCGGCTCTGATCTCGATTCCGGCACAAGGGAAACTCTTGAAAGAGGAGAGAAGCTGACGGAGATTTTCAATCAGGATAAAAACAAGCCTTATTCGCTGAGTCAGGAGACGGTATTGCTTCTCGGTTTCCGATGCGGAGCCTTTGACGCGGTGGAACCGAGAAACATGAAAAAGATGATACCGGCTTTTCTCGATTATTTTGAAAAGAATTGTTCCGATCTGTTGTCCGGGATTGATGCTAAGCACGATTTTGATGATCAAACCGAGGACATGCTGAGGGGGCATTTCGGAAGGTGGGCTGAGCTTGCTGAATCCGTCTGAAATCAAGGACCATATAAAAGCGATTGAACAAACAAGGCAGATTACAAACGCCATGTATCTTCTTTCAACCTCCCGTATGAAAAAAACTATGAAAATGATAGATTATAACGTAGAATTTATGGTTCGTCTGCGTGCAACCATGAAGGATATCTTTCTTCATACCGAGGTTCCCATTCATCATCCGTATCTTGACGGGCATCCTGAAGTGAAAAGCTCTCTTTTTATCATTATATCAGGTGATAAAGGGCTTTGCGGAAGCTATCATAGCAATCTTTTCTCCTTTACAGAGCAAAAATTAAAGAAACATGCTTCTTCCAATAGCAGAATAGGCGTAATTGGTATTGCCGGTGAGGAATATTTCCGTCAGCACGGCAAACAGCCGGATTATATTTGGCGGGGAATCGTTCAAAAGCCTACTCTGTACCAGGTGCGCGTGATAACCGACACGGTGCTTGAGGAATATAAAAAGGGCAGACTTGATAAGGTTTATGTTATATTTACGCATTATGTAAACGCAACAGTTCAAGAGCCTGTCATGATAAAACTGCTTCCTCTTTCAGTGGACAATTTGAAGGATGCAGAAATTGAATATAACTACAGAGGAGATATTCTCTTTGATCCCTCTCCCAACGCGGTGTTTGAAAGGGTTGTGCCTCAGTTTATTGTAGCAACCCTGTTTAATGCTATTTCACAATCCTCGGCTTCGGAGCATGCGGCACGTATGAACGCTATGCAAACTGCCACGAAGAATGCGGATGAAATGCTCAAACGGCTTCAGGCTGACTATAACGCAAGACGCCAGCTTGCCATAACCAATGAGCTGTCGGAGATTGCAGCCGCAGCCCAAACGATTGCGGAGAAGGCGATTTAATCTCATGACTTGCGATGCGGAGAAAAGGTACGGTCATATGAACGAAATTTCAATAGGTACAATAATAAAGATTTGCGGACCGGTCATCGACATCCGTGTTGAAAACGGAGTGATGCTTCCGATAAACGCGCTTATAAAATGTGATGATACGGAGCACCATATGGAGGTTGCTGCTCAGCTTAGCTCCGATACGCTGCGCTGTATTGCGCTTGAGGCAACTGACGGTCTTCGCTGCGGTGCAAGAGTGCAGGGAGACGGAGAAGGGATAACCGTTCCTGTCGGTGACGCCATTTCGGGAAGGGTGATTGACGTCCTTGGAAGACCTATCGACGGGAAGGGAGAAATTTCGGCAGAAAAGAGACTTCCGATACACCGCGATCCGCCGACGCTGTCCGATCAAAGGCCGGTTTGCGACATTCTTGAAACGGGTATCAAGGTTATTGATCTTCTTGCTCCTTATGCCAAGGGCGGAAAAATTGGTCTTTTCGGGGGAGCAGGAGTCGGAAAGACTGTTCTGATCATGGAAATGATACACAACATTGCCACGAATCACGGCGGGTATTCCGTATTTGCCGGCGTCGGAGAACGTTCCCGCGAAGGTAACGAGCTTATGCTTGATATGAACGAGAGCGGCGTGATAAATAAAGCGGTACTTGCTTTCGGTCAAATGAATGAACCGTCCGGTTCAAGAATGAGAGTTGCGCTTACCGGTCTTACCGTAGCTGAATATCTCCGTGACGAGAAGAAACAGGATGTGCTTTTTTTCATAGATAATATTTATCGTTATGTTCAGGCAGGAAACGAGGTCAGTGCTCTGCTCGGCAGACTTCCGTCAGCCGTCGGATATCAGCCTACTCTTGCCAATGAGCTTGGCGAGTTGGAAGAGAGAATTGCCTCTACCAAAGATGGCTCAATAACGTCAGTACAGGCAATATATGTTCCTGCCGATGATCTTACCGATCCCGCTCCTGCTACGATTTTCACTCATCTTGATGCGACGACCGTTCTTTCGAGAAGCATATCCGAGCTGGGAATATATCCGGCTGTCGATCCGCTTGCTTCCTCAAGCCGTGTTCTTGAACCGGACATTGTCGGGGAACTTCATTACCGTGTGGCGAGAGGCGTGCAGGAGTGTCTGCAAAGGTATGCAGAGCTTAAGGATATTATTGCGATACTCGGAATGGAGGAGCTTTCGTATGAGGATAAACAAACGGTTTACCGCGCAAGAAAGCTTCAGAAATTCCTTTCTCAGCCCATGTCGGTTGCAAAAGCTTTTACCGGAGAGGAAGGACGGTTTGTCCCGCTTTCCGATACGATAGAAAGCTTCAGACAGATTATTGACGGAGAGGCTGACGAGCTTCCCGAAAACGCTTTTTTTATGGTCGGCGGGATAGACGAAGCAAGGAAAAAAGCGGAAACGCTTAAAGCGTGAGGTGCTTATGTCGGTATTTATGCTTGAGATTCTTACGCCGAAAAGACAATTTTACAGAGGCGAGGTTGAGGCGCTTACCTGTACGCTTCCCGATGGTCAGCTTACGGTGTTGAAATCACACCGTCCGATGCTTGCCGCTCTTGAAATTGGCAGTATTATGATAAAAAAAGGCGGAGAATGGAGAACCGCTTTTTCCTCTGAGGGGTTTATTGAGGTGCGCCCCGACGAAGTTTTGGTTTTTGCTCAGGACTGTGAATGGCCCGAGGAGATTGACACCGTCAAAGCGGAAGAGATTCGCGAAAGGGAACTTGAAAAGCTGAGACAAAAGCAGAGCCTTATTGAATATCATCAGACGCAGATTGCACTTAACCGCGCGATGGCAAGGCTGAAAGTGAAAAAAACCGTCAACTGAACGAAATGCAGCGGTAGGAGGAGTATTCAGAAAAAATATTCAAGCTTCAGCAGAATTAAGGGAATATCGCACAATGCTTGTTGCGCAGAGCGCCGTCGGATTTTTCGTTGGACAATACGACTTGAGGAGGCAAGAGTGACAACTCTACCAACAAAATTCTTAAGTATGACAGAATGAATAGATGCGAGCATATGCGCAGCAAAGCGTTAGTCGTGTCCCCGCGGTATTGCCTTAAGGTATCACTGAAGAAAACGTCAACGGATCTTTCCATTAATAGGGGCATATGGTGTTTTTTCGGTTCTGCTGCTTGATTACAAATGCTTGACAGCCCGAAGTCCGAAAAGCATGGAACGCTTACTGCAATTTATCCTTTGCTGAACGGATTTGTTATTTCTGTATGTAAAATATTCCTTATTCGTTGATCGGTATTTCGAGGAGTACGCTCTGACGAGGCACATGAACCGACAATGGTCAAATGTTTTTGGATTACCGATGATGCTGTATAAGGCTTTAAAACGCTTGATTTTTCAATAGTCTAAACAAAAATAAGGGCTAAAAGGCGATCGATTTGGTCGTCTTTTTTGTCTTTAGCGCTTGTAAGATTCAAACTTTTGTGATAGAATAATTTAGTATGTTTTTTTCCGTGAAGGATGACAACAACAGCCGTTATAAAAAGCGGCGGGAGGTTTCAGAATTGAATCAGTATGAAAAAGAAATAAGAAGACGACGTACCTTTGCCATTATATCGCACCCCGATGCGGGTAAAACAACGCTTACCGAAAAGCTTCTTCTCTATGGAGGAGCTATCCAGACGGCTGGGTCTGTAAAAGGAAAAGCTTCAGACCGTCACGCCGTTTCTGACTGGATGGAGATGGAGAAGAAAAGGGGAATTTCCATCACATCCTCGGTGATGCAGTTTGAATATGAAGGCTATTGTATCAATATTCTCGATACTCCCGGACATCAGGATTTCTCTGAGGATACTTACAGAACGCTTATGGCGGCTGACAGCGCGGTTATGGTGATCGACGCCGCAAAGGGTATCGAGCCGCAGACAAGAAAGCTTTTCAAGGTTTGTGCAATGAGAAATATTCCGATATTTACCTTTGTAAACAAGCTTGACCACGAAGCGAGGGATCCTTTTGATCTTATTGATGAACTTGAGCAGGAATTCGGAATCGGTACTTATCCGATGAATTGGCCGATCGGGTGCGGTGTGAACTTTAAAGGTGTTTACGACCGTGTAAACAAGAGAATCCTTGCTTATGCTGACGCCCATAAGGGTAGGGACAGACTGGCTTCTATCGAATGTAATATAACCGATACCGTAAAATTGGACGCCCTTATCGGAGAGTATCAGAGAGAGGAGCTTACCGAGCAGATAGAATTGCTTGACGGAGCTTGTTTTGATTTTGATCTCGAAAAAGTAAGATGCGGTAAGCTGAGTCCGGTATTTTTCGGTTCTGCTCTCAATAATTTCGGAGTTGAAACTTTCCTTGAGAATTTTCTTGAGATGACGACCTCACCGCTTCCGAGAAAGACGGGGGAGAAAACCGTCAATCCCTGTGACGATCGTTTTTCAGCTTTTGTCTTTAAGATTCAGGCGAATATGAATAAAGCTCATCGCGACAGAATTGCTTTTATGCGGATTGTGTCGGGAAAATTTGAACGCGGAAACGAATATTATCATGTTCAGCAGGGAAAGGAGATAAAGCTCTCACAGCCGCAGCAGATGATGGCGCAGGAGCGTTCTATTGTCGATGAGGCATATGCGGGAGATATTATCGGCGTATTTGATCCCGGAATTTTCTCAATCGGGGATACGGTTTGTGATAAAAGCCTTGACATTTGCTTTGAAGGGATTCCGACCTTTTCTCCCGAACGCTTTGCTCTTATAGAGCAGATCGATAGCATGAAACGAAAGCAGTTTGCCAAAGGAGTGAACCAGATTGCTCAGGAGGGTGCAATTCGGATATTTTTTGAACCGAATTCCGGAATGGAGAGGGTTTATGTCGGAGTTGTCGGACAACTTCAGTTTGACGTGCTGGAATCAAGAATGAAAAATGAATACGGAGTGGAATACAGACAGTATTCACAGCCTTATCAGATCGTAAAGCGTCTTCCCGAGAGCGTCGATCCGTCAAAGCTTTATCTGTACGAGGTGAAGTGGGTTCAGGATGTTCGCGGAGCGAACTATCTCCTCTTTGCAAGCGAATGGAGTCTGAGATATACTTTGGAGCACAATGAAGGTCTGCTTCTTGAGGAATACGGAAGTTAAGGTATAAAATACCGCTGGGGGCACGGCTAACGCTTTGCTGCGCATATGCTCTCATCTATTCTGTCATACTTCACAAATTTTGTCGGCAGAGCTGTCACTCTTGTTTCCTCGATTTGTATCGTCTGACAAAAAATCCGGCGGTGCTCTGCGCAACAATCTTGTGCGGTATTGCCTTAAATTCTGTTTTTATGTAGACGTACTTTCTCGAATGAATTTTATTTTTTCTCTGTAAAACGAGGCTATCATGTTGCATAGTAAAAATGTTAATATAACGGAAGGACCGATTATTTCTTCTGTTATTACATACTCTATTCCTATAATCTTTGCAGGAATGCTTCAGATTTTATTTAATGCGGCGGACCTTGCGGTTGTAGGAAATTTCTCCGGAACCGACGCGACGGCGGCGGTAGGGGCGACGGGCTCGATTATTTCTTTAATTGTTAATACTGTTATGGGACTTTCCGTAGGGGTAAACGTTATGCTTGCCCGCAGTATCGGTTCCAGAGATTACGAATCCTCTCATCGTATTGTCCACACTTCCATAGCAATCAGTGCGATTTCCGGTGTAATACTTGCCGTAATCGGGATTTTGGTTGCCCGTCCTGCGATGGTGGCGACCGATTGTCCTTCTGCTTCGCTTGAAATGGCAGTTGATTATATGGTAATCTATTTTCTCGGCTGTCCGGGAATTATGCTGTACAATTTCGGAAGTGCTATTCTGCGTACCAAAGGAGATACGCGTCGGCCTCTTTATTTTCTCGCTGTTTCCGGCGCTGCCAATGTTATCTTAAATTTGTTTTTTGTGGCTTTGCTTCATTTGGATGCTGCCGGAGTGGCTTGGGCAACAACGATTTCTCAGTATTTGGGCGCTTGTCTTACGATACGATGCTTGATGAAGCAAGAGGATGAAACACGGTTTGAAATTCGTAAGATTCGAATTTACGGTCGGGAATTGTGGGGAATCATTCGCTACGGGCTGCCGTCGGGAATTACCAATGCCATGTACAGCATATCCAATGTTCAGATTCAGTCTGCCATCAACAGTTACGGAGAAAGCGCAGTGGCAGGAAATTCTGCGTGTGTCAGTTTGGAAGGATTTGTTGCGGCGGGGATCAGTGCTTTGAACGCTGCGACAGTGGCATTTATGGGACAGAATATTGGTGCTGAAAAAAGAGAACGGGTTCGTAAATCTTTTTATGTGTGTCTTGTTCTTGCCGTGATTTTCGGAATGGCCCTCGGAACAGCGATGTATCTTTTAGGAAAACCGCTGCTTCATATTTTTTTGCCTCGTGATGAAGAAGGAATCAAGGTGGGGTTGGTTCGTGCGCAATATGTTCTGTTATCATACGGTATTTCGGGAGCGGTTAATGTTATCGGCGGGGCAGTGCAGGCATTTGGATATACAACCGTAACGATGATTAACTCCGTTATCGGTGTTCTTGGAGTTCGTACTCTTTGGATGCGATATATTTATCCGCTCTATCATTCGCTTGATACGATTTATATTTGTTATCCCGTTACCTGGACGCTGATTATGATTGCCAATGCAGTTGTATTTCTCATTGCTTATACAAAATACCGAAAAAAAGGGAAGGTGCTGTAAATGTCTTATCCGGATTTTACTGAGAGAAAACTGTCCTCTGATATTATCTTTGAGGGAAAGCTGCTTCACGTTTATAAGGATTCCGTCATGCTGCCTGACGGAAACACCTCGCACCGTGAATATATCCGCCATGTTGGCGCTGTATGTGTAGTTCCGATTACCGAGAATGACTGCGTAGTAGTGGAGCGGCAGTACCGCTATCCGATCGGTCGGATTACGCTTGAAATTCCCGCAGGAAAACTGAATAGCCGTGAAGAGGAGCCTGAAAAGGCTGCTCGCCGGGAGCTTATGGAGGAAACAGGGGCTGAAGCGGGAGAGCTAATTTATCTTGGAGAGTTCTATCCCGCCGCCGCTTATTCTGATGAAAAGATTCATATGTATATGGCGCGCGAGCTTACCTTTGGTGCGGCGCATCCTGACGACGGCGAATTTTTAAGCGTCGATTTAATCCCGCTTGAGGAGCTTGTTTCGGAGATTATGAACGGAAACGTTCCTGACGCAAAAACTCAGGCTGCTGTTCTGAGAGCTTATCTTTTGCTGAAATCAAAATGAGCCGCCGTTTTTCCAAGATATATTTTGAAATAACCAATCAGTGCAATGCTGCCTGTTCCTTCTGTCCCGGAACGACGCGTGAAAAACACTTTGTCAGTATGAAAGAGTTTGATTGTGTGTTGTCAAAGCTGGCAGGAAGAGCAGATTTTCTCTATTTTCATTTGATGGGAGAACCGCTTCTGCACCCTGACATTTGTGCTTTTGCAGAGAAAGCAAGCAGGCAAGGCTTTAAGGTCATGATTACGACGAACGGTTTACTTGCCGACACGCGCGGTCGGGAGCTTGTTGATACGGGCAAGGTGTTTAAATTAAGTATCTCTCTTCATTCTTTCGAAGCAAACAGATATGGAATCGCGCTTGAAGATTATTTGAAAAGCTGTTTTTCTCTTGCTGAACGAGCTTCGGAACGGGGAACTCTCACAGCGCTTCGTCTTTGGAATCTTGGCTCTGCTGAGGACGGTACGGAAAGCAATCTCTTTAACGAAAAGGTTATTGTGGCTGCAAAGGAATATTTCGGAGACGTTTGGATAAAAAACAGAAGCGGCTTTTGCATCGGAAAAGGAATATATTTGGAATGGGGAGAGCATTTTGATTGGCCGGGGGATGCAAAAATAAACGAGGGCAAACAATTCTGTCATGCGCTCAGGCTTCAGATGGGGATTCTTTGCGACGGAACGGTCGTCCCTTGCTGTCTTGACTCAGAGGGAGAAATTGCGCTTGGGAATATCTTCGACTCGGATATAGATGAGATACTTTCCGGGGAACGGGCGCTGCGTCTGTATAATGGTTTTACCGTCGGTTTTGCTTCGGAAGATATCTGTAAACGGTGTGGATTTGCAAGAAGATTTTCTGCCACGTGAGTTCTGCTTTGGTGGAACCTTTTGCGATTTTTTCTGTCCAAATATATTGATATGTTATTGTGTTTATGATAAAATTAAAATATAGATTTTCGGTTTTGCCCGGATATTCGGAGTTGTTATGAATTTTTGCAGTCTCGATTTCATATTCATTTTTTTGCCTCTCTTTGTCATATTGCATGGTATTGCGAAAGGGAAGCTGAGAAATGCTGTCCTTTTCTTAGGGAGCATCGTTTTTTATGCTCTTGCTGCGGGAAAATTCTATGAATGGCTGATTCTTCTTCTTGTTTCAGCCGTAATGAATTATCTGTTTGGTATGATTGTTTCCGAGCTTGAGGGAGGTTATCGGAGGACAGTTTTCATTTGCGGAATCGTTTTCAACGTGGTTTTTCTGCTTACCTATAAATATGCAGAGACATTTTTATCAGCTGTTCTTCCCGCTCTCGGCGCGGCGATAGGTAAGAGCAATATCTCAATTCCGGAAATTGCACTGCCAATCGGACTCAGCTTCTATACCTTCAAAAATCTTTCTTATCTCAGAGAAGTATATTCCGGAAAAGTAAATTCTGAAGAATCGTTTATTGATTACGGTGCCTACCTCTCTATGTTTCCGCAGATTTCAATGGGACCGATACAAACCTATCAGGATTTTTTTCCCTATCTGAAGTCGCGCAAAGTAACCTTTGACGGCATATGCTCCGGATTGTCGGAGTTCATTATAGGCTTTGGCTTGAAGAAAATTTTTGCAGACCGTCTCGGCAGCGTGTGGAGCGGAATCGAAACCATCGGATACGGAAGTATCTCCACACCTCTTGCGTGGATGGGAATTATCGCTTTTGCGCTTCAGCTATATTTTGATTTTTATGGCTATTCGCTCATGGCTTCAGGTATCGGAGAGATGCTCGGATATCAAACGCCTAAAAATTTCAATTATCCCTATATTTCCCGTTCGATGAGCGATTTCTGGAGAAGATGGCATATAACGCTCGGTGACTGGTTCAAGGAAAATGTATATTTTCCTCTTGACGGCAGCAGATGCAGCAGAGTGAAGACGGTTCGGAATCTCTTTATTGTATGGGTACTTACCGGAGTGTGGCATGGAAATACGCTGAATTATTTTATTTGGGGATTATTTCTTTTTTTCCTTGTCTTTGTCGAAAAAACGGGAGTGCTTGATTTTATTATCGAAAACAAGGTGCTTTCACATCTGTATATGTTTTGTGCCATTTTGCTCTCATGGACACTGTTTAAGCTCCCTACCTTATCCGATTTTGCCGTGTATCTGTCAAGATTGTTTCCTTTTTTCACCTCTGTTCCGGAAGAAGTATACGCTCTTGATTGGCTTAAGTATGCAAAAAGCATCGGCTGGTTAATCGGTCTCGGATTTCTGTTCTGCACGCCTTTGCCGAGAAAATTGTATGATAAATTCAAAGACAGGGCGTATCTTGCCGTTCCGATTTTACTGATAGTATTTTGGTATTCCGTTTATCTTACCGTTTGCAGTGCGAACGATCCGTTTTTATATTTTAATTTTTAAGGAAACGCCGCACAATTCCGGAGGCAGAGCTGCACAGTCATATTTTTTGTTAAACGATACAAAATGAGGAGGCAGAGCAGATCCTCTGCTGACGATAATTGTGAAGTATGACGGGAAACGGACAAGCAGATATGCTGTCAATGTGCGGCTGTGAACCTGTCGGTGTCGACTTAAAAGCTGATAGTGAACGATATGGAGAGAATTATGAATCATTTTTCAGGGGGTACACAATCTCCCTTAAAAAAATATATACTGCTTATATGCGTGATTGTGTCGTCGCTTGCAGTAGCTATGGGAGGAGTGCTGCTCTCATCGGGGAAAGGGAATCCGATTGAAGCCTTTATGCTCTTTGTAAGAGACGGCTTTGAGACTGATACAGAGGATTCAGAAGAGATCGGTGACAGCAGCGAAACAGAGGACGAGAGGTCGGATGGCAGTACAGGAAAAGAAACTGCAAATCCGGATGATACGGATGAAAGTGCTGACAATACAGGCGATACGGAGGAAGCATCAAATCCTGTCGAACCGCCTGAGACAGAAGCTCCCTCTCCTGAGGAATATTTTACCGATGTACTGTTTATCGGAGATTCCCGTACAGTAGGATTGTATACCTATGGAAGAATAGAAGGAGCGTCCTATTTTGCAAGGACCTCAATGAATGTATCGAATTGCTTTGCCGATAAAAAATCCGAGACCGGTACAGGGAAACTCAATCTTGAGGAATATCTAACGCAAAACAAATTCGGAAAAATTTATATTCTGCTCGGAATCAATGAAATTGGATACTCCTATAATTGGATTGTAACAAGATATGAAAAGATACTGACAAGGCTGAGAGAGCTTCAGCCTGATGCTGTTATTATCATTCAATCCAATATGCATGTGACAAAGGCGAAATCCGATGCCAATCCTGAAAGCTTCAATAATAAACGAATTGACGAACTCAACAAGCGGCTTTCGCTGCTTGCCGACGGGAAGAAAATATTCTATCTCGGTTTTGAGTCAATATTTGACGATGCAAACGGAAATCTGAGAACGGATTACACCGGAGACGGAGTACATCTTAAGGCGAAATGCTATAAATATTGGCGTGACTATATATTGGAAAACGGAAGAATTAAGGTGCCGGCTGAAACCGGAGGATCTGCGTCTGTAACCAAACCGGTGACAACCGATCCGGTGAAAACGACGCCGCCGAAAGAAACAGCGGCTCCGGAGGAGACAACACCGCCGGAAAAAGAAACTACAGATCCCGAAGAAACGACGGTGCCGGAGGATACAATACCTCCTGTAACGACGGACGGCGGAACAAGCGCACCGGAGGACGAGGATTATTTTGAGGATGCGCTGTTTATCGGAGATTCCCGTACAGTGGGATTCTATACCTACGGAAGAATTGAGGGGGCGTCCTATTTTGCCAGGACCTCAATGAATGTCAAGAACTGTTTTGCCGATAAAAAGTCGGAAACGGGAACCGGCACTCTTAACCTTGAAGACTATTTGTCTCAAAACAAATTCGGAAAGATATATATTCTTCTCGGGATAAACGAGATAGGATATTCGTACGCTTGGATTGTTTCGAACTATACTGCCGTGGTTGAAAAGATTCATGCGCTTCAGCCTGACGCAAAGATTATCATTCAATCAAACATGCATGTGACAAAGGCAAAATCCGACGCTAATCCCGATACTTTCAATAATGTCCGTATTGATGAACTGAATAAGCGTCTTTCCGCTCTTGCGGATAATGAGTATATTTTCTATCTCGGCTTTGAATCGATATTTGATGATGAGAACGGGAATCTGAAGACAGATTATTCACGGGACGGCATACATTTTAAGGCAGATACATATAAGATCTGGCGTGATTGGCTGATACAAAACGGTAAAATTTAAAGGGTGGTGCTTCATTTATGATAAACGACAGCTTGAAAAATTCCGAGAAATACGCGGTGCTCGGTGAAGATTTTAAAAGAGTTTTTGATTTTCTTTCTACGTTAACGGATAAAACCGAAACGGGGAGATACGATGTTTCGGATAGGGCATTTGTTAATGTATCGGAGGGAATGACAAGAAAACGCTCAGATGCGAGATATGAGGTGCATGACAAGTATGCCGATGTACAGTATATGATTTCAGGAAGAGAGAATATTGATATTTGCGGCGAAGAAAAGCTTACTGTGACGGAAGATATGACTTCCGAAAACGACATTCGGTTTCTCTCCGGAGATCCCGGATTCTCAACGGTATATCTTGAAAGCGGAGATTTTGCAGTTATTTTTCCGGGAGAAGCGCACAGACCGCTTACAGCGGTTGATGATGTTCCTGTTTCGGTATTGAAAGCAGTCGCAAAGATAAAAATAGATTAAGAGAATCTTCCTCAATTGGTATTGTCTGACGAAAAATCCGGCGGCGCAACTGTACAATAATCTTGTGCGGTATTGCCTTAAATTTTCTAAAGTTTATTTGAGTCCTGATATATAGGGCGGGAGGGTGTTATGAAAAATACAGACAGAGTTATATGGGGAATCATTCTTGTGGCAATCGGCGTTATTTTTGCGCTGAATGCATTCGGTATAACGAATATTAATGTATTTTTTAACGGTTGGTGGACGTTATTTATTATTATTCCATGCTTTGCGGGGCTTTTTACTGAGCGCCAAAAGACAGGAAATCTTATCGGTTTGCTTATTGGTGTCTTTCTTCTTCTGTGTTGCCGGGGCATTTTGGATTTCGGACTGCTTTGGAAGCTGGTTATACCGGTTATCATTGTAATAATCGGTCTGAAAATGATTTTCGGCGTTTCTTTCGGAAATAAAAGCCGACAAATCTTAAAAGATTTAGAGACAGACGGCAGAGAACTCAAAAACGGTTATGCGGCTTTTTCGGGAAAAACGCTATGCTTTGACGGAGAGGTTTTTAACGGAGCGGAGCTTACGGCAGTCTTCGGCGGAGTGAAATGCGATCTTACGAAGGCTATTTTCGAAAAGGACTCGGTTATCAATGCAAGCGCTACTTTTGGCGGTATAGATATTATTTTGCCTGACAATGTGAATATAAAAGTGAACTCCAACTCTCTTTTTGGCGGTGTGTCAGATAAAAAACACAGGAATGTAACCGAAAATCCTTTTACTGTGTATATCAATGCTACTTGCATGTTCGGAGGAGTGGATATAAAATGACAGCCTGGCAAAAAGCAATTAAATATGCTGCGATGGCTTTTGCTATTTTCCTTTGTGTGAGTATTATCGGAGGAATTTTCAGCTTTTTTTCTTCTTTTTCAATATTTTTCGTAGGAAAAAACTCTGTCGGCGAGATGAAAACCTACACGGTAAACGGAGAAATTACCGAGTTGCATATAAACATTGCGGCATCAAGCTTCGTTATTAGAAACGGAGATGATTTTCGTGTGGAAAGTAATCTGAAAAATCTGACTGTTGAAGAAAAAAACGGTACCCTTACGATTTCCGAAAAGAAAAGGTATTGGGGCTCTTACGGCGGTGATGTGAAGCTGGAACTCTATATTCCAAGAGATATTATCTTCGATAAGGTTGACTTCAGTTCGGGAGCAGGTACAGTTGATATAGAAAATCTCACTGCGGAGAGTATAAACTTTGAGCTTGGCGCGGGGGAAGTAAAAATTCAGAACTTAATTGTTTTATCAAAGGCAAAGCTTGACGGAGGCGCCGGAAAAATTACGATAAACGGCGGAAGCCTTTCGAACCTTGACTTCAATATGGGAGTAGGCGAAACGTCTTTAACGAGCAGGCTGTCGGGAAGCTGTGACTTCGATTTGGGCATAGGCTCGACAAAGCTAATACTTATTGGGCAGAGCGACGATTATGCCATTGATGTAAATAAAGGTTTAGGAGAAATCACCGTGGACGGCAAAAAAATGTCAGACGGCGGGGTTTTCGGAGAAGGGAACAACAGAATTAAAATTGATGGAGGAATTGGAGAAATATCTGTTGTGTTTGAAGAAGACTGATTTTACGGGAGAGTCGATTTACATTTTGATAATGATAAAGAATGGGGCTGTCTCATCGCATTAATGAACTGTGAACGCCATGCGCAATCCTAACAAAAAAATCAAGGTCATTTAAGGGATGCCCTTGATTTTTTTGTTGTTTTTGTATACGGTTCTATCTCAAAAATGCAATTTGAGACAGTCCCATTCTTTATTCCTGTGTTACTCCTTTCATTGATGTTGACAGAATAATAAAAGAATAATAAATAATACAAATCCATGTATTTTATTCAGCTTACTGTTATGACAGTGGCTTTATTTATTCCTTTTAACCAAAAAAGATATTCGGCATAAAATGTAAATAGCCATAAAGGCGTCGAACAGACAATTCATCGAAAGGAACGGTAACATAGATGCCGAAAACAGAACATAATTCAGAAAAGCTTTTTTTCATCGGCGCGAATACGTCCGGAGGATTTGTGGGATATATGAACGAAATTCTCTGCGGTCTTGAAAAGGTATATATTATAAAGGGGGGACCGGGAACCGGAAAATCAACCCTTATGAAGAAAATAGCTAAATCAGCAAAAGAAAATGGATTCGAGCCGGAGCTGTATTATTGCTCATCGGACAGCGATTCTCTTGACGGTGTAGTGATAAGAAGCGTCGGCGTGGGAATTATAGACGGCACCTCTCCTCACTGTGTGGATCCGCAATATCCGGGGGCAAGGGAGGAAATTATAAATCTCGGAGAATTTTGGGATTCCGATAAACTAAAAACAGATTTTTCAGCTATAAAAGATCTCAGTGACAGAAAGGGAGAGCTTTTTGAAACGGTATACAAATATCTGAGTGTATGCAAGGGACTGCATGCAGAAAGGGAGAGAATGCTTCGCGGCTGTATAGATTATGAAAAAGCGGAAAGAGCTGCGGCACGTCTTATGAGACATATGACGCGCGGAGAAAACTTTGCCTTGCTTCCGAGACAAATATCCGCAATAGGAATGAACGGCGTTACGGTGCTTGATACATATAAAGCGCTGAGCCGCGAATATTGGTATATAAACGATGCAAGAGGAATGGGAGGGATTTTCTGTGAAATGCTTGTAAAAGCAGCGCAGAACTTATCTCTTGAGGTATGGGTTTCCCGTAATCCGCTTCTTGAAATTGACGCGCTGTATTTTCCGGACAGCGGCATCGCTGTTTTCTGTGCAGGGGAGGAGAAAAATGCTTCGCGCATTATCAATACAGAGCGCTTTATCATAAAGAATGCCGTGAGTGAACGACGCGCAGGGCTTCGCTTTCTCTCACGCATCGAAAAGGAATTGCTATCGCGCACAATGAGCGTTTTTGAAGAAATCAAAAAATGTCACTTTGCAATAGAAGATATTTATAAATCTGCTATGGATTTTTCGCAGCTTGACATCGTTTTTGAAAAGCTTTTAAAAAAAATATTGTGAAATAAAGGAATGCCTGTTGAAAAAGCACGCAGAATATGATAAAATCAAAACCGTTCCGCATATATTTATGCAGGACGGTTTTAATTGTTAACTTTTACTTGGAGGAAATATGAAGGTTTTTCTTTTTACGCTTAATGCCTCTTACATTCATAAAAGTCTTGCTTTGAGATGTTTGAAAAAATCAGTGGAAAACGAGGGCTTTGAAACTGTATGTGCCGAGTTTACGGTAAAAGAAAAAAGGCTTCACGTTCTTGAGCGGCTTTCTTCTGAAAAAGCAGATATTTACTGCTTTTCCTGTTATATATGGAACATCGATGAAATGCTTTCGGCGGCGGAAAAGCTGAAAAAGCTTCTTCCCGATTCTGTGATCGTTTTCGGAGGTCCCGAGGTATCATATGAGAGCGAGGAATTTTTTTCATCTCACGAATATGTGGATTTTATTGTACAGGGTGAGGGGGAAGAGACGCTTCCGGCGCTTTGCCGCGATGTTATGGAAAACGGACGTGACATGGTAAAGAGGAAAGGAAGAATCATTCATTCCAATCCGTATGCCGACTTTGCAGGCGAGGGGATTCTTTATTCAAAAGACGACGTATTTGCTTCATCGGTGATATATTATGAATCCTCACGCGGCTGTCCGTTTTCTTGCTCTTATTGCCTTTCCGCAGCGGGACACGGAATAAGAAGTAAAAGCGCGCAGAAGGTTTTGGAAGAACTGCTTGAGCTTGAAAAACTGAATGACGGAATAAAAATAATCAAATTTGTTGATCGCACCTTCAATTTTGATAAAAAACGGGCATATGAGATATGGAGGGGATTGTTGTCTGGGAAATATACCGGTAAGTATCATTTTGAAATATGCGCAGAGCTTCTTGACGAAGAAGGATTCGATCTTCTTTCACGCTTTCCTGTCGGAAAGATTCAGCTTGAAGCGGGAGTGCAGAGTACAAATCCCAAGACGCTTGCGGCGATAAACAGAAAAAGCGATACGGAAAAATGTATAGAGAATATCCGCAGAATAAAGGAAATGGGAAATATTCACATTCACGCGGATCTTATTGCTGGATTGCCGCTTGAGGACATAAACAGTTTTGCCGGATCATTTGACGATGTTTACGGAAGCTGTCATATGCTTCAGCTCGGATTTCTTAAGCTGCTTAAAGGCTCGCCGCTGTATAAAGAGGCGGATAAATACGGTATCATATGCTCCGATCATGCACCGTATGAGGTTCTGAAAACCGACGCTATATCCTTTGAGGATTTGCTGCGGCTGCATAAAATCTGTGATGTTCTGGACAGGATTTCAAACAGCGGGCATTTCTCGTATTCGCTTGCGGGTATCCTTGAAAAAGTCGATTCTCCCTTTGGATTTTTCTCGTCGCTTTCCGAATATATAGGGAATGTGGATCTCTTATCTCAGCTTAAGCTTATGGAGCTTTTTCATAGCTTTTGTATCTCGCTCTCCGCTATATCGAAGGAGGAAGTGAACGGTCGTTTGCGACTCGATTTTTATATACATGAAACAGGTTCCTGCCCTGCGTTTCTTTCCGGCGGAGGAGAACTTCCTGTTCCTCCTGTTTATCGCGGGCTTGCTATAAGAAAAGCCGGCGCGAAGATTTTCGCACCGGCGGCCGAGGTACATAGATTCAGTTTTGATCCTTCAGGATATTATTTGATTGACAGAAAAAACCATTTCTGTGAAAGGTGGACGGAAGAAGAAATTATAAAATTAACATGATTGATTTGAAATTTTATTTACTATTTCAGGAAGCACGGATAAATCATCGGTAACAAAATCAGCGCCTGCCTCAACAAGCTTTTCTTTGTCAAAGGACGTCGTAACTCCGACTGCCGTCATTCCGGCGGCTTTTGCAGCTTTTATTCCTGCAATGGAATCCTCCGCAACAATACAGAAGCGTGGTTCCAGACCTGCCTTTTCGGCAGCCTTGAGGAAGATGTCCGGAGCGGGTTTATTATGCACAATATCGCTTCCTGTAACGATGGCGTCAAAATGATTCAGATCGATACCGATGCAGTCAAGATTGCATTTTACCTTTTCAATATCGGAGGCGGAGGCGACAGCCAGGCGGTATCCGTTTTCCTTAAGAGATAAAATAATCGGTTTTGACCACGAATATACTTTTACGTTGTCGTGAGCAGTTTCAAGGTAGATACGGTATGCTTTTTCCTTGTATTCCGATTTATAGCTTCCGCCGTGATTTTCAAGAACAGAGCCGATAAATTTGTCGTCTCCCATTCCTCTGTACGGTCTGAACTCCTCCGGATCGGTATCGATTCCGAGGGATTTCAAAACCGCCATACTTGCGTATGTGATTGCCGATTCCGAATCGACGAGCACCCCGTCCATGTCAAAAATAATGCCTTTAATCATATAATAAACTTCCTTTCTGAGATTGAACAAAAGCGGGCTGTCGTTTTAAGCGGCAACCCGAGCTTTTACTTATTTTGCGCTATCCTGCTAAAGGAAACTGCTAAAAAATTTTCGTACATCGAATAAACGACAATATTTCCGTTATTCGTCATAAAAATTTTTTACAAGGCTCTGCTTTGTATAGAATTTTTAAACTGACGAGAAATCTTCTCGGCGTTAGCCGGTAATTGTGCGGTGTTGTCCTAAGGTTCCCTGAGATCAATTTGCTCTTGAGAAAGAGCAATGATGATCCGGATAATAAATTTTCTTTATGTCGGCGCCGACAAGTCTGAGCTTTCCGACGATATCATCGTAACCGCGCTCTATATGATGGATATCCTCAATTTCGGTAACACCGGATGTGGCAAGGGCTGCTATAACCATTGCGGCGCCGGCTCTCAGATCTACGGCTTTAATTTGTGCCGGAGACAGCTTCGCAACGCCCTCAATAACCGCAGTACGACCGTCTACCTTGACTACGGCTCCCATACGCTTGAGTTCCTCTACATATCGGAAGCGGTTATCGTAAACGCCTTCGCTGAGACAGCTTACTCCCTCTGCAAGACACAGAAGAACCCCCATCTGTGGCTGCATATCGGTGGGAAAACCGGGGTAGGGCATGGTTTTTACATTAATTCTATTCATCGGACCTACATAGGATACCGTTACCGATTCATCATCATCGAGTACCTCAACACCCATTTCCTCAAGCTTTGCGGTTATGGATTCAAGATGTTTAGGAATAACGTTCGTGATTTTTAAGGAGCCTTAAAAATCACGAACGTTATTCCT